>Ga0207710_10000225_pt1 | contig 48938 bp, 45 predicted proteins | sample KBSS24metaG_FD_184400 | JGI IMG/M metagenome (GOLD analysis project Ga0207710, IMG submission 184400) | Switchgrass rhizosphere microbial communities from Kellogg Biological Station, Michigan, USA - KBS S2-4 metaG (SPAdes) (version 2) | ecosystem: Host-associated > Plants > Roots > Rhizosphere...
TGCAGGAGAAGAGCATCACCGGATCGATGATGGGCAGCGGTGCCCCCTCCCGCGACTTCCCCCAGCTCGTCAGTCAGTACCTCGACGGCGACCTCAAGCTCGAAGAGCTGGTCACTCGGCGCAGGCCACTCGCCGAGATCAACGAGGCCGTAACCGACCTCGAAGCCGGCAACGGGCTTCGAACGGTCTTCACCTTCTGAGCTAAGAAATGATCTTATAGCATCGAATCAAGCCGCTGAGCTGGGCTTTCGGGGTGGACCTCCCAATCCGGCCCCACGCATGATCGAGGCAGCCGTCTCGGCGGTCAGGGGTCCCAGCATGACCAGATTCATACACGAGTGTATGGATCAAGATCGGAGCGATCCCGGCCCATCGCCAGGAAAAGGGTTCGTCGCCCGACCAGATCGGGCGACGGTCCGCGCCTCCGTTCGGTCCGGAGCGAGCGGGTCGTCTGTGGGAACAGCGCTCCCCTCCCCGCCAGACTCGTGTGAGACACCGACCCCGGTGTGAGGTGGCTACGGAGGGCGTGATCGGAGATCCTCGTGTTCGTGGAGGCAGAGCCCCAGGAGCGTCCCGGCAGGCCGGCCGTCAGGCCGGCCGTCAGGCCACCCACGAACCGGTGCATCCGCTGACGGGACTCCGCCCGACGGAACCTGCGGTCAAGCCGGCGAGCGAACACCTCGAGCGTTTCTCGCCAACTGTCGGTCTACGCTGGAGCACACGGGCGCCGACTGATCTTCGAGAGTCCTCACAAGCCCCCGATGATCACCGGGGGCCCCTTCACGTCCGGGACCGCCGCTCCGCTCAGGTCAGGGGCGGCGGCCGAGCACCACGTACTCGCGGACGCCCGCGCTCCCCGCGCCGCCGGTGAAACGCCCCGTTCGAGGATCGCGCCCCGCTGGCAGGATGCGTCGTCCCTCCTGGACGCGGGCGGTCGCGCGGACGTCCGTGAACCCGGCCTCGGTGAGCAGCTCGCGGAATCCGCCGGCCAGGTCGAAGACGCGGCCGGCGCGGACGGTGTTGGCGACCGAGTAGACGACGACCCCGCCTGGCGCCACCACCCGGAGGGCCTCGGCCAGGTGGCATCGCAGGCCGTCGACGTAGGCCCGCAGAGCACGCCCGAGGACGGTGCGCTCGGCGCGGAAGTCCTGCTCGTACCAGGAACGGAAGGCGGGCGGCAGGCCGACAGGCCCGATCATCTGGGCCTGCCGGAACTTCGCGCCGATCTGCAGGTCGCGTCGCATCGGCCAGTCGAAGGCGAGGTACGACAGGCGTTGGACGTCGAAGTAGTCGTAGGTGACGAAGTACGGCGGCGACGTCACGATCGCGTCGACGCTGGCATCGGGCAGGGCCAGGTGGCGGGCGTCGGCATGAAGCACCACGGCGGGCGGAGCGGCGCCGGCCGCGGGCAGAGGGCGGCCCCCGTGGGAGTCGCGGGCCGCGCCGAACGCGGCCAGCTCGGCCTCGCAGTCGCGGGCGAGCTGGCGGGCCCAGCGCCGCAGGCTGTGCGCCAGCGGGATGGGCACCCGGTGCGGGTCCGCCGTGACCTTCACCGAGTCCACCAGCCAGCGGGACGACGGTCGCAGCGACTGGGAGAGCGCGACGAGGGCGAAGCGGCGCAGGCGTTCGTCCTCGAGGGCCAGTACGGCGGGCTTCCAGGCGGTGAGGAGGCGCGCGTTGTCCTCGCCGAGCCATCCGGTCAGTTCGTCGCCGACGGCGGACACCGCCGCGGGCGGCAGCCGGGTAAGCCCCTCGCAGTGCGCCGCCGCGGCCCGGGGGTTCGGCGGTGGGTCGAGGCGCAGACGCCCGATCATCGCGCCGAGAGTGGTCAGTTCCAGGCCGGTGGCGGCCAGCCCGAGCTGGCGACCCGCGCTGACCACCGCGCCCGTGCCGCAGAACGGGTCGAGGACGGTCTCCACCGGGCGGTCGGCTTCGGTCACGGCCTGGGCCAGCATGAAGGTCACGACGTCGGCGGCGAAGCGAGCCGGGTAGCGATGGAACCAGCCGAGCACCACATCCGTCCGCGCACTGGGCAGCCGGGCGTGGACGGGCCGCGGGACGGCCGCGCGGCGCGGGCTGAAGACCGGCTGGTCGCCTCGCTCCCACCGCCAGAACGCGGACGTGGCCTCGGACGTCCGGAGGCTGTTCGCCTGAGTCGGCACCAGACGGTCAGGCGGTGTGCATGCGCCGCGAGCGAGCCGGTCGCATCTGGACGAAGACCGGGTTACGGAAGATCGACCCGGTGAGCAGGCACTGGCCCGGCCCGAGAGCGGGAACCGTCGACCAGAGCGCCTCGTGCACCCCGCCAGTGGTCGCGCGTACCGGGGCGAGGTTGCCGGCGGACTTCAGCTGGTGGATGAACCGGGTGTTCGCGAGCTCGAACAGCTCCTCGGGGACGTGACCCGGCTGCTGTGAGACCAGGGCCAGGCCCATCCAGCGTTTGCGCCCGCGCCGGCTGATGACCTGGAGCTGGTCGAGCACGGCGCGCATGCGGCCCGCGCTCGCCCGCGAGACGAAGGTGTGCACCTCCTCGATCACGACCAGCACCGGTGGCCGGCCCCCGCGCCCCGGGCCCAGCGCCGTGCCTTTCGGGATCTCGATCACACGCTCGAACAAGGCCTGGAGCAGGAACGCGATGGCGATGTTACGAGCGGTGTCATTGGTCTCGCTGACGTCGAGGACGCTGAGCCGTCTCGGAACGAGCAGGTCGTCCACCGCCAGGTAGGGGACGGATGTGGTGCGGCCCCAGTCGAGCACGTCCGAACGGGCGAGGGCGAACAGCTTGTTCCTCAGGGTTGAGGCGGTGCTCTTCTCGGCCTGGCTCAGTTTGGGGGACAGCAGTGGGGGCGCCCCGCTCTCACCCTCGGTCAGGCCGTCGATCAGAGTGCTGAGCGTGTAGGGGCGCCGTCGCGCCGCGCCGGTATCCGACGGCCCGGCCGCCGTGGGCGGCGGCCATCCCGGCGCGGAGCCGAGAATGCCCATGCGGGATCGCTGGGGCTCCGTCTCGGCGCGCCGTCTCGCCTGGCTTGTCACCGTGCCCCACATGCGGATCTGGGCTTCGGTGAACTCCATGATGTCGGCGATGATCTCGTCGGGGACGTCCGCGATCGGAACCTTGAAGGTCATCGCGTCCGGTGCCTCGGTCTCCCCCGCGTTCGGGACGTACACGCGAATGTCCGGGATTCCGCGCGGCAGACGGTCGGGGAACTGCTCGCGCAGCACGGCGGCGAGTATGTCGTCGTCGTTTCCCTGGTCCATGCGGACGTACTCGCCCTCGACATCGATGACGACGACCGCCCAACCTGCCCGCAGCGCCTCCTCCATCAGCACCTGGGTCGTGTTCGACTTGCCCGAGCCGACGGTGCCGAAAATGCCGACGTTGCGCGGGAGGAAGGCCTTCTTCCCCGAGTCCGCCTCGACGCGGACGTCCGCGTATCCCAGCAGCGAACCGAGCTGCATGTCGCCTTCGAGACCGAGCATGCGGCGCAGCCGTTCCGCGGGGTAGATGAACGTCCTGGAATAGGGCCGCGGCCTGGTGGACGTCGGGCGCACCGACTCGTCCGGGCCGACCTCACCGAGAATCTCGATCGTGCCCGAGGCATAGTAGGTGGGGCGAAACATCGTCCGGTCCGGGTGTAGCAGCGTGGTCCGACTGATGGCCGAGTCGCTGCCGATCTCATGCGGGCTGTGGAACGGGCCTTCGACGACCCGGCCGAGGAAGGTGATGCCCTGCTCGGCGTCGTCGACACCGACGTAGGAGTCGCGCCGGAAGTGACGGCGCAGCTGTTCGGAGACCAGTACGCCGCTGCTGGTGTTGTCGGTGCCCTGGCCGTCGAAGGCGACAAAGCCGAGCGTTGTCAGCGAGGCGGCCAGATCCTCCCGAGCGGCGTCGGCCGCGGCTCGTCCCGAGTCGTTCTCATCGCCGGGCTCGTCGCCCTCCGGGTTCGCGTTGTCGGCTTCCTCCATCAGCTCCCGCTCGTCTTCCTGCTCGTCATCACGCTCGTCGTCCGGTTCCGTTCCGTCCGCTGGCTCCGTGCCGTGTTCTTCGCCGCCCGAGCGCCGCGTGGCGTCGGTGTCAGCGTCAGCGCCGGTGTCGGCGTCGTCCGGGCTCATCCGCGGGTCCGCCGTGGATCGAGATCGACCAGGCCGTTCTCCACCCCGAGCTCCATCAGCCGGGCCTCGACGAAGTCCCGGAACTCCCCGGCGCGGAACATGGTGCGGGCGACGGCGTCGGCGAGGTCGAGATGGAACGGGAAGCCACGGGCCGTCGCCGTCGCGGCGGCCTCCGGGAGGCCCCTGGTCCACAGCGCGTCGGCGAGGAACAGCGCGGCGGCCTGCTCGACCCGCTCACGGTGGCATTCCAGGAGAAAGGGCCGGTGCCCGGCCTTCACCAGGACGATGGTCACCTCCGGACCGACCTCTCCGATGAATCCGCGGAACTTTTTGTGGTCGACGGTATTGAATCCCGCCTTCGTGACCCCGGCGTCGGAATCCCCGTCGAGGAATGTCGTCAGGTCATCCGAGAGGGTACGCAGCTCGATATACTCGCCCGGTTCCAGGATGGCCCCGGCGTTGAGGACGTCGAGGTCCTCCGGGCTCTCACTGACGGCGATGAACCGCTGGTCCGCCACGTAGCGTCGGGTAAGCTCGAAGACCGGCGGCAAGTTCTCCCGTGGCAGGCCGACCCCGGTGCGCAGTTCATAGGGAATCAGCTCGCCATGGATCAGCCGCCAGTCGGCATCCTGGGAAAGCAGGATCTGGCGCTCACCGAAGAGCATCAGTGCCCGGCTGGCCAGATTGGAGCCGCCATGCACCTTGCGCATGTTGTCGAAGAACTCCCGGGCAGTGTTGCCGTGGGCGGCGAGTTCGTGCTCGAAGACGCGGGTGACCAGCCGGACGGACTCGCCGGTGTTCGTGACGACGACAACGCCGATCTGAATCTTGGTACCACTCAGCAGCGGCACCGCCGCCAGGGTGCCGTCGGCGGCGGCGACGACACCGGTCCGCAGCAGGTCCCGGGCCCAGGCCGATGCCTCGAGCGAGGGGCGCCGGATGAGGCTCCGCAGATCCGGGTTCTCGGCCAGGATCTCGGCACGCAGTTGTTCGCGCCGCGCATGCGACGCCAGAACGGCGCGGTCCACCCGTTCACGAAGCTTGTCGATGTGCTGTTCCAGATCCGTCCACGGAGCGACGGCCAGGATGTCAGCGAGACTGCGTACGTCCACCGGGCCGGACGCCCCGGCCACTTCCCGCGCCTCGACCTGTCCGGGCGCGCCAGTCGGTCGGGCCGTCGGATGATGGGCATCCGGCTGCTCGGGCGGAGACATGACCAACGCTCCTCCCCCGTGTATCGTCCGCGTGTCACCCCTCGGTCACCAGATCGTCGCACCAGGTCGGTTTATACGGCGGAGAAATGGCAAATTTCGGTCGCGGCGCCGCCGCGCATTGTGACCATGGTGTGATCGCGGAGCCGCGCCGGAACGGTGGCTGTCTGACCAGCGCGGCGCCGAGCGAGAAGTTCCGCGAGGCTTTGAGAGGTCAGATCGGGTCGGCCGGACCCGCATAGATGGCCTCGACCCCGCGAACGTGGTGACCTACCGTTCGGACCAGCCCCTGGGGCCAGGCGGCGTCGTTAGCGCCGCGATCTCGACGGATCACACCGTGGTCAGCCGTAGGCCCGCGCCAGGCACGTCGACCCGACCTACTACACGGGCCCGCGTCGACGGCGTGCTTCACGGCGCCAATGGGCGGTCCGATGTCACGCATAGCAACCGAACTGACCGGTCGAGTGGAGACCGATTTCCGCACGAACCGAATGATCATGCGGCTAGCTGCACGTTTAGGTAGCAGTCGCTCGTCTCGGCGGGTAGGTGCAACTTATTTACCCAGGTCAGACGCTCTTTACTCTCTGTGGTGGACCTAGGTGGACTTGAACCACCGGCCTCTTCCTTATCAGGACTCCGTCGCGCGTCGGACGGCCGTCAACTTACGGCTGTCGTCCCGATGGGGCAGGGTCCGGGACGATCCGGCTCGTCCGGCGAGAACCGCCGGTCACGTCCGTTCGCGTCGCGTCCCGTGCACCGTCTCGTGCACCGCGCCGCGACGCTCCGACGCGCCCGGCTGGGTGGCGGCCCGACGCGCCCGGCGAGCACGGCGCGCCAGCGCCGCGCGCAGATCGGCCGCGCGGCGGAAGCCGCCGGGACCTGGCCGGGCGCGGCGCGTGCGGCCCGGCGCGGTCGTCCGATCATCACGTGACGTTTCGTCACACGGTTCGGGCTGAGCTGGTCTCCTCCGTCGGTCGGGCAGGCTTTGCCCTACCTCGGGTTCTCCTGGCCGGGCAAGGGCCGCAGATCATCCGACCACGATCATTTGCCGTCGGTCCCTTGCGCGGTCGGGAGGTTCCGAGGTTGCCTCTGGTGCCCGATTGGCGGAGGGGGCCGGCGACCTTCGGCCACCCCGTCAACGCAAGTGAACAGTTGTTCCCGTCCCCTCCAGAGAGAGGGCCGGGGTTCGGGGCGGAGCCCCGTGGCTTGTCGCGGCCCGCAGGGCCGCTCTTGAACAAGTACGGAAACTTGGCACAGGGCTAGATCGGATTGTCGAGGATCTCGCGGCTATGGGCGCTCGACGGGGGTTGTCGGCCAGTGAGCTGATGGATCCCTGTCCAGGTCGGCGACGATCTCGACGCGGTCTGACGGGATGACGCACACGGTTGCTTCGATCGGCCGTTCGGTCCGCGCCGACGTCCCTACTCGCGTGAGGTCCAGAACGGGGAGCGAGGGCGCGATCTCTAGCAGGCGCGCCTCCTCCTGTGAGGGCATGCGGACCCGGATCGTTTCTGACCAACTGATGGGTCCGTGCCCCGCTTCTTCGAGGCGGTCCAAGTACCCGCCCGGTCCGGTGTCTGGCTCGGCGACCTGGGGTGCGTCGGTTACTCCATCTGGATGTATCCAGGTGTCAACGAGCTGGAATGGCGGCTCACCTACGGGCGACATGACGCGTCGTCGACGCACAGCCTCGCTGTTCGGCGCGACGCCGAGGACTTCGGCAACGGATGCCGGAACCGGAGCAGGGGCGGCGTGGGGCCGTCCGTGAGGGGCCCACGGCTCGTCCGGCCGGGCCGCCGCCGGGAAGACGTAGCCCCGCCGCCGATCCCGGGTCACCGCCCGGCCCCGAGTCAGTCGGCGTCGCCCAACGGTGATGTCACGGACGAAGGACCCGCGTCCCTGACGGGTGACGACCAAGCCCTGTTGGCGGAGCAGGCCGAGCGCGGATCGGACCGCCGCGAGGCTGCACCCGTACTGCTCGGCTAGCTCGTCCAGAGTCGGGAGTTGCTCGCCGGCAGCCAGCGCGCCGACTTCGATGCGCCCCCGGATGTCGTCCGCGATGCGGACGGCAAGCGGCCGGGCGTCGGTCGGTTCGTTTGCCCTGCTCATGCCCTTCACCGTACCGACGGAAGTGCAGGTCTGCCGGTTGACCGATCCTCCCGCTTGACAGTCTGCATGCAGACATGCAGACTGAAGAGCATCGCTGAGACGGGCGGCAACCCGTCGAGGCGGTCCGGGCCTTCTGGACATGAAGAAGGCCCGGGCGGGCGGCAACCCGCGCCGGGCCAGATGCGCTGCTGAGCGCTCGTAGAGCGTACTGCGTCTGACCTTGCGGTGTCTCCCGCGCCTTATTGGCGTGCCTCCGGCTGGTCCGGGGGCCGAGGGAAGGCGCTCCATGGCCCTGTTCTCGCGTTCCTCGTCGGCGCCGCCGTCGACCCCGTCGGAGTCGTTCGGCGTGCACTGCTCGACCTGCGACCTGCCCCCGGCGGCGACCACGCCGGCGAAGGCGGAGGCCGACGGCTGGAAGGCCACGCACGACAACCTGCACCACCGGGGCGCGTCCACGGCGGAGGTGCGCTGATGGCGACCTCGGTGCGTGCGCGCCGCCGTCCGGCGCGTCAGGCGACGGTCCTGCGGGCCGCGCTCGCCCTGCTGGCGATGGTCGGTGACGCGGTCGACGAGGCCGGCGCCGGATTGTCGATTACCGCGGGCCTCCGGCCACTCGTGTACGCCAGTGTCTACTCGCTCGGGGCTGAGACGGCCGTCGAGCCGGTCATCCTGGCCGGGATCCAGGCCGTTCGCGACGTGACCGGCGTCCCGCCGATCTGCGCCTTCGACTCGCCCGACGCCCTGGGCTTCTTCGTCGAGACGGAGATTGCTGGGGTTCCGGTCCAGGTCACCAGTCGGTTCACCACGGAGGCCGGCATGGCCGCCGCCCGTGCTCTGCTCGCTCCGGCGGTGGCGGCGTGACCGGCCCGACTATCGCCCCGGCCGGGGCCACCGACCCGCTGGCGGGCCTGGCGCCGTTGATCCCGGTGGCGAAGGCGGCGAGCGTGCTCGGGATCTCCCGGGCGACGGCCTACCGCTACGCCAAGGCCGGGCATCTGACCACCCGCACGATCGGCACCCGGGTTTATGTCCTGACCGCTGGCCTGCGCGCTCTGCTGGCCGAGGACGGTGCCCGGTGACCCTCCCGCTCCTTACCTTGCCTCGTCCGGTCGCGCCGTCGACCAAGGTCACGGTCTGCGCCGAGTGCGGGTCGGTGCTGTTTGACGGCGTCGGCCATGACGAGCTGTGCTCCCGGACCGGTGTGAAGTGACCGCCCCGTCTGTCCCGGCCCGGCCGTCGCCAGTCCGCCCGCTGCCGAAGCGGGAGACCCCCACTGTCCCCACCGTCTCAGTCGTGGACCCGGGCGTGGCACCGGTCGCGGTGCCCTCGCCGGCCGTCACGGCGCCGGCCGGCGAGACGTCTCCGCGCTCTGCCGGCCGGGCCGATCGGTCCCTGGACCGGGTCGCTACCGCCCTGCCGATCCTGTTGGGCGCGGGGGTGTTCGCGGTTTCGTCCTGGCACGTCTACGCCCTCGCCCGCTGGGCCGGCCAGCCCGCCTGGGCCTGCCTGCTCATCGCCTCCACCGGCGAGCTGATGGCCATCGCCGCCCTGCTGGAGATCCGCTACCGGCAGATCCACGGCGGCAGCAAGCTCTGGCCCATCGTCGTGCTTCTCAGCGCGGTCGCGTTCTCGGCCGCCTGCAACCTGGCCGCCACGACCATCCCGCACCCAGCGACACCGGCCCCCACCACCGGTCACGGCACCGGCGCCACTCACCCGGCGGCCATGGCAGCGGGGCATGGGCCGAACGGCTGGACACCGGTCATGGCCCTGTGGCCCGTGGTCGCGTTCGCTCTCGTCGCCGGGATGAAAGCCACCCGCCGCCACGGCACCCCCACCGTGGCTCATCCACCCGCCACCGGTGCCACTGGTACCCGTGCCACTGGTACCCGTGCCACCGCCGGCACTGGCTCCGGTGCCACCGGCACCCCCGGCCGCCACGGTGGCACCGGAGCCACCCGCCGCCCGACGCGCGGTGGCACCAGTGCCACCCGCAAGGGCCGGTCCGAACTGGCTCGGCTTGTGGCCGCGCTGCCCGCCGACGACCCCCGCTCGGGGCGTCAGCTCGCCGCCGACCTCGCGCCCGCCGCCGGCCTGTCGATCTCGACCGCTCGGCGCTACCTGGCCGAGATCCGCCGGGGTGGGTCGTGATGGGCACGGTGCTGGCCGATGTGCGCCGCCTCCCGCCGCCCGTCGCGGCCGGTCTGATCGCCGCCGCCGTGCTCGTGATGGTCCTGCGGGTCGCCGGCCTGGCCGTCGTGCTCGTGGTCGACCTGGCCGAGCGGGCCGAGGTCGCCGTCTGTCACCTGGCCGGGGTCGGCCCGTTCTCCGCCTACGCCCTCATCGTCCCGGCCAGCTTCGGAGGTGACCCCCATGACTGACCCCACCCCGCCGGTCTCGCTCGGCAAGGACACCCCGCCGGCCGGGGTGCTGCTCGCGGGCCCGTGGACCCCCGACGTCACCGCCGCCCTCACCCCGCCCGCCCCCGCTCCGACCGCCCCGGTTCCGACCGTGATCGAGGTCGCGGGGGACGACGACGACCACATGCCGGTCCCGGTCGACCGGCCCGCCCGGCCCGGGGAGGACCCCCGGCCGTGGGAGGTCGAACCGGTCCGCCGCCCGGTGCTCGCCCCCTGGGTCCGCGATAGCCAGCAGCTTCGCCGGGCGGTGTGGTGGGCGGTTGAGGAGACGTTGCACCCGGTGGCGTTCCACGCCGCCCGCTCCCCCCTCTACGCCGCCCGCCTGGCCGCCGGTAGCCCGCGCGGCGCCGGGAAGGGGCTGCGGGCACTGACCCGCTGGACCCTCGACCAGCAGGGCGCCGAACGGATCAGCGCGTTGGAGAAGACCGACAGCCCGGCCTACCTCGCCCTGTCCCGCCAGCGTGACGACCGGCTCAAGCGCCGGCTGCCGATCACCGGCGCCGGCCTGCTCGGCTCCGGGATCGGTGATGCCCTGCTCTACGCCCACGAGCCGGCCATCTTCGGCTTGACGACGGCCGCCGGCGTGCTCGCGCTCGGCGCGGTCGGCCGCCGCCGGGACAAGCCGATCCTCGACTCTCCGACCACCGCCTCAGGGCGGGCACCGAAGCTGACCTCCGACATCGTGGAGCGGGCGCTGGCGACCTGCGGCCTGTCGGCGGAGAACTCGAAGAAGATCGCCACGAATGGTCTGGAGTGGATCGCGCCGATCCAGGTCGACGGGCCGGGCTGGCGGGCCGAGTTCGACCTTCCCTACGGGGTGACCGTGGCCGAGGTCGCCGAGCACCGGGACAAGCTCGCCTCCGGCCTGCGCCGCCCACTCGGCGCGGTCTGGCCGGAACCGGAGTCCGACGCCCACCCCGGCCGCATGGTCCTCTGGGTCGGCCGGGAAACCCTCGCGAAGATCAAGGCGCCGGAGTGGTCGCTGTTGCGCCGGGGCAGCGCGAACATCTTCGAGCCGTTGCCGTTCGGCTTTGACCAGCGTCTCCGCCCGGTCTCGATCCCGCTGATCTTCGACTCGATTCTGATCGGGGCGATGCCCCGCTACGGCAAGACCATGGCTTTGCGGGTGATCCTGCTCGCCGCCGCGCTCGACCCGTACGTGCTGCTCTACATCTACGAGTTGAAGGGCACCGGCGACCTGTCCTCGCCCGGTGAGCAGTGCGCCCACCGCTACGCATCCGGCGCGAACACCGCCACCCTGCACGCCTGCATGGACGGGCTGCGGGAGGTCTACGCCGAACTGGAGCGCCGTTCCGACCTCATCCGCTCCCTTCCCAAAGCCGTCTGCCCGGAGAACAAGGTCACTCCCGAACTGTCCCGGAAGATCGGCCAGCTCCAGCCGATCCTGTTCTCGATCGACGAATGCCAGGAGCTGTTCTCGAACAAGGAGTTCAAGGACGAGGCCACCGAACTGTGCGTGGCCATCATGAAGCGCGGCCCCGCCATGGGAATCATGCTCGCGCTGGCGACGCAGCGGCCGACGTCGGACAGCCTGCCCACCGACATTTCCGCGAACATGGGAATCCGGCTGTGCCTGCGGGTTCAGGGCCACCTGGAGAACAACATGATCCTCGGTACGGGGATGTCGAAGCGTGGTGTCCAGGCGTACACGTTCACCCGCAAGGACAAAGGCATCTGCTACCTCGCCGGGGTCGACGATGACCCGTTCATCGCCCGGGGCGCCTACGTCGATGCCCCCGCCGCTGAAATGGTCGCTGACCGCGCCCGCGCGCTCCGTCTCGCCGCCGGCACCCTCACCGGCCAGGCCATCGGGGAAATCGTCGAGGCTGAGGACACCGACGCCCCGTTTGTTCTGCTTGGCCACACCCTCCAGGTCCTCACCGAGGACAAGGCCCACCTCGCCGTGCTCGCCGGCAGGCTCGCCCACGCCTGGCCCGACCGCTACACCGGCGCCGACGGCGCGCCGTGGACCGCGCCCACCCTCGGCTCCGCCCTGCGCGCCGCCGGGGTCGCCACCGACCCTCAGTGCTGGGCCGTCGGGATCAAGGGCACCCCCACCAACGCCGTCGGCGTCACCCGCGACGCCATCCGCCAGACGATCGCCTCTAGGGCGGGACAGCCCTAGACCTAGGGCACCACCTAGGCCACCAACCCGCCCCCGACCTGCCACCTAGGCCCCTAGGCCACACCCGCCCGACCGGCCGCCAGAGGCCCCCACGGCATCCCGCGCCCCCCGGGCGGCCCTAGCCCGAGACCCCCACCTACCCCCACACCCGTCACACACAGTGAGGAACGGCTCTCATGCCCCGCCGCAACCGCCGGACCACCCCGGCCACCCCGGTCGACGCCCTCAACGACCTCGGCGCCGTCTGGTCGCCCGACTTCGACGCCTACGCCGCCGGCTCCCTCGACGTCTCCGAGGTCCGCTGCGCCCTCTGCCAGCACGCCCCGTGCGACTGCCCGGCATTCGGCACCCCCGAGTACTTCGACCTCGTCAACTCCCGTCACCACCGCTGACCCCATCCGTCGCCCCGCCCACCTAACCGGAGAGGACACAACAATGGCCACCAACCGGGAGATTCGCGTTCTTTCTCAAAACGAGGCACTGGCCGCGCTTGAAGCGGACCGTGAACCGCAGACGGCCGCCGAAATCGAGATGGGCAGCCGGCCGCTGACGGACGTCTGGAAGGACGGTGTTCGGGCCGGGAACACCGAGGTCGGAACGGACCAGAACGGCGCCCTCTACATTCGAGCCGCCGCGACCCCCACGAACAAGGGCCGGCGCCGCCGCCGCTGATCGGCCAGAACCCCCCCGCACGGCATACATCCCCTCCCCTCTTTCGTCCGCATTTCCTCGCCCTCTCCATGCCAAAAACCGGCCACTAACCCAGGAATGAGAAAGGAATCTCCCCATGACCTACGCCCCGTTCGACATCACCCCGCCCCGCTACCAGCCCGCCGGGATCGAGGCCAACCCGAAGGCCCGTGACCGGGTCACCGACCCCCGGCAAATCACCGATTGGCCCGCCCGCCAGGCCGCCGCGCTCGTCCCGTTCGACGTCATCGACGGGCGGCCGGTCAACCCCGCCGGCCCCACCGGCCGGGTCGGCCGAATGCTGCCGGCGTGGGGGGAGAACCAGGCCGCTGACCCGATCGTCACCGCCGACAGCCCCGACGGCCGCAGGGTCCTGCTCATCCGCCGGGCCGACACCGGCCACTGGGCCATCCCCGGCGGCAAGGTCGAACCCGGCGAGACCGCCACCGACGCGCTCGTGCGCGAACTGGCCGAGGAAACCGGCGTCGACCTGGTCGGCCACACCCCCACCGTGCTCACCCGCACCTACGTCCACGACCCCCGCAACACCGACTGGTCCTGGATCACCACCACCGCCGCCCACTTCCACCTGCCCGAGCTTCGCCGCGCCCGGGGCGCCAGCGACGCCATCGACGCCGGCTGGTGGCTCTTCCCCGACCTGCACGGGCTGGAAACGGAGCTCACCGCCGACTTCGGCGACGAGCTCTACCCCGCCCACCGGGTCCTGCTCTCCCTCGTCCCCCCGACCGCCTAACCCATCCCGGGGCCGGCCGTCCCACGCGCGGGACGGCCGGCTTACCCCTCGTGGAAGGAACCCCAGCCATGCCCGCCCCCGCCCCCGCCATGGCTTCGCCGGCCGCCGCCACGACGGTCGAGATGGCCGCCGTCGACCTGTACGACGTCCTCACCAACGTCCGCCCCGCCGCCCAAGACGACCCCGACGACGACTTCCTGTTGCCGATCACGGGCGTTCAGGTGCGTGTGGAGGCCGGGCGGCTGCACACGGCCGCGACCGACCGCTTCCGGATCTACCGCGACCACGCGCCGATCAGCCGCGTTGCCGGTCCCGCCCCGACCGGCCCGGTGATGATCGCCCCGGGCGATGTGGACACGGCTCTCGCGATCCTGCGCCGTGGCCCGTTCGGGAATGGTCGGGTCGCGCTCGTCTTCCCTGCCCCCGGCGCCCCGACCTCTCTCCTGACGCTGATCACGTTCCCGCCGGCCTCGACCCGGCTGGCGATGCCCGCCGCGCCCGCGCCGTGGCCGTTCCTCGCCAACGCCGTCAGCCGCTTCGACGCCGCCGGCTGGACGTCGACCGGCGCGATCACCCTCAACCCGCGTCTGCTGCCCGACCCCCGCCAGATGCGACACCACGGCGGCGTGGTCGACGGCCCGGTCACCCTGCGGTTCCGCCCCGACGGGCTGGCCATCCGCGCCGTCATCGCCGCCCGGCCCTCGTTCACCGCTGACGTCATGCCCTGCGTCCTCCCGGCGGACCGGCCGTGACCCATCCCGCCCCCGACAGCCCCGCCCGCCCCGGCCGGGCGGGCGCCGTCGTCACCATCTGCCTCCTGTGCGCCGGCACCGGAACCGACCAGGGCCGGACCTGCCCCCGCTGCCACGGCACCCGGAAGGACCCGAACCCGTGACGCCGGCCGGCATGAGCGGCGATGGCCCGGACGAGGCAGACGATGAACTCACCCCCCGGGAGCTGACCGGCCGGGAACTGCTCGCCGCGCTCGCCGCCCGCGATCTCGAGCAGATCCAGGCCCGCCGCGCGGCCCGGCGGGCTGAGTGGGACGAGGCGGTCAGCCGTCTGGGTGTGCCGCCGTGCATGATCGGCCCCTGCGCTTCCTGCGGACTGCTGATCATCCGCTACGGGCCGCCGGAACTCTTCCGCCCCGAGCATGACGAGCGGGGTCGGCTTGTCGGCGGCTCCTACCCCGCCCCCGGCCTGTCCCGCACCACCGGCACCCTCTGCCCGGCCTGCGCCGCCGCCCTCGACGCTGAACGCGAACGGCAGCGTGCCGCCCGGCGACCTCCAGCCGCCCCCGGGCGGGCCGCGTGACATCCCCGCTCACCCAGCCCGCCACCCTCCGACGGTGTTGTCCGGCTGTTGTCCACCGGCCGGGAGTGCGCACCGTGGCCGGACCGTTCGTCTCAGTGGGACCACCACACAACGAACACCCTGCGGGGAAGCCGACAGATAGCGGATCGTGGCCGACGCCACACAGTGACCGCTCGGCACACAAAAACTCTTCTCGGTCCCGACACACGCCCCCGCGTGTGCTCGCGCCCGGCAGTGGGCTGGCGCGAGGGCCAGCGGGATGACCGAGAAGAGACCCCCCGTGGTAGCGGTCCCTGACCTGCTGTCTGTCGCGCGCCCCCGCGTCGCGGACGGCTCCCTGTCCGGCTTCCTGCGTCAGCTCGACGCGATCGCCGGCTGCACCCGCCCCATCCGCCTGGTCGGCGCCGTCGACCAGGCCGACCGGGCCACCGGCGAGCTCCGCCGCGCCTTCGACTCGGCGACCCTGCCCGACGGCACCCTGCTGGTCCCCTGCGGCAACCGACGGGCGTCAGTCTGCCCGTCCTGCTCCTACCTCTACGCCGGGGACGCCTGGCAGATCGTCCACGCCGGCCTGCTCGGTGGGCAGAACGTGCCCGCGTCCGTGGCCGGGCATCCCGGCCTGTTCGTCACCCTCACCGCTCCGAGCTTCGGCCCCGTGCACTCGCAGCGGGCCGCCCACGGCCGGGCGCAACGCTGCCAGCGCTACAGCGAAGGACGCTGCCGGCACGGCCGTCCCCGCTGCGGCCGGGTGCACGCCGACGATGACCCGCTGCTCGGACAGGCGGTCTGCCGGGACTGCTTCGACTACCCGGCCGCCGTGCTGTGGAACGCCGTCGCGTCCCGGCTGTGGAAGCGCACGGTGGATCTGGCCTACCGGCGTATCGCCACCCTCGCCGGCCTGACCGAGAAGCGGCTACGCGGCCAGCTCCGGATCTCCTACGTCAAGGTCGCGGAGATGCAGGCCCGGGGTCTGATCCACTTTCACGGCATCCTCCGCCTGGACGCCTTCACCGCCTGGCCCGGCGTCTTCGAGCCGCCGCCGGCCTGGGCGAATGTTGACCTGCTCACCGCCGCCTGGCGCTGGGCTGTTCAGCATGCGCGGGAGTCCAGCCCGCACCCCCGCCGCTCGGACCGGCCCCGCCCGTACGGCGAGGACACTCCCGCCACGTATGCCCGGTGGGGCGAGCAGGCCAAGGCTGATCCGGTCGCCGTCGAGGGCGGGCAGATGACGCCCGGCATGGTCGCCGGCTACCTCGCCAAGTACGTCACCAAGTCCACCACCGACGGCGGCGCGCTCGACCGGCGCATCCGCACCCTGGACGAGCTCCACGGCGTGCTCCCGTTCCTCAACCCGCATCAGGCGGCGCTTGTGCGGACCGCGTGGGAGCTCGGTGGCTGGCCCGACCTGGCCCCGCACCGGCTGCGACAGAACGCCCACGCCTTCGGCTACCGGGGCCACTGGCTCACCAAGTCCCGCCGCTACTCCACGACGTTCGCGGCCTGCCGGACCGTGCGGCGCACCTGGCGCGCCACCCACCGGCCCGACGGGTCGGAGCGCACCCCGCTCGACGCCTGGGGACGCGCGCTCGATGAGGACCAGGTCGTCATCCACGCCGCCTGGCGCTTCCAAGGCACCGGCTACCGCCACCCCGGCGACCACGAGCTCGCCACCCTCGCCGCCGACCAAGCCCGCTCCCGACGGGAAGCCGCCCGCACCCGCGCCGCCGCCTGACCACCCGTCTTCCCGAAGGAGCCACCGATGACCCCCCTTGCCCCCGTGCCGGGGCTCGACCTGGACGCGCTGCGCGAGGAGCTGCGCGCCGTGCTCGCCCGGCTCGACCTGATCGCCGATGCCGCCCGGCGCCTGGCCAACGCCCCCGCGCCGTCGCCGGCCCCGGCCGTGCCCGACCCGATCGCCGGCCTGCCCCCGCTCATCTCCGTGGAGCAGGCCGCGACTGTGCTCGGCCTGTCCCGCACGGTCGCCTACCGCCTGGCCGCCGCCGGGGAGCTGCCCGCCCGCCGGCTGGGCGGACGGGTCTACATCATCACGGCCCGGCTGCGCGCCGTGCTCGACACCGAAGGAGCCGCCGCGTGAAAGGCAGCGTGTACCGCAAGGATGCGGGCTGGGCCTACCGCTTCGACCTCGGCCCCGACCCGCTCACCAGCAAGCGCCGCCAGGCGTCCAAAAGCGGATTCCCCACCCGCCGCGAGGCGGAGAAGGCGCTCCGCGCGGCCATCGCCGGGGCCGAAGCGGGCCGGCACGTCCGCGCGTCCCGCCGCACGGTCGGCCAGTTCCTGGAGGAGTGGCACCGGGTCGTCCAGCCGGCGATGCGGCCGACGACATGGACGAAGTACGGCTATTGCGCCCGGTCGTACGTGATCCCGGTGATCGGCGGGACGGCGCTCCAGGAGCTGACCCCGGTGAGGCTGAACGCGCTGTACCTGCACCTGGTGCAGGGCGGGCGGGTGCGTCGCCGGGCCGACCAAGGGCCCGGTCTGGAGCCCTCGACGGTGGCGACGGTGCACCGGATGTTGCATCGGGCGTTGGCGGACGCGGTCCGGTGGGGCTACCTGCCGCGCAACGTCGCCGAAGACGCCACGCCGCCCCGGGTGGGCCGGCGCCGGGCCACGGTGTGGACGAGTGAGCAGCTTCGGGCGTTCGTCGCGCACGTACGGGCTGACCGGCTGTTCGCGTTGTACCTGCTGGTGGTGACCACGGGCATGCGGCGCGGGGAAGTGGTCGGCCTGCGGCGTGAAGACGTCGACCTCGACGCCGGCACGGTCGTCCCGTCGGTGCCACGGGTGGTGGTGGACGGCCAGGCCGCCGAGTCGGAGACGAAGACTGAGGCCGGCGAGCGGCCGCGCGCGCTCGACCCGGTCACCCTGGCCGCGCTGCGCGCCCACATCGAGAGGTGGGAGGGGGAGCGGGCCGAGTTCGGCCACACCAACGACCTGCTGTTCTGCTGGCCCGACGGGTCACAGATCCACCCGGATACCGTGACCGACTGGTTTCAGAACCACGCTCGCGCCGCCGGCCTGCCCGTGATCCGACTGCACGACGTGAGACACAGCTACGCCAGTGCCGCACTCAAGTCCGGCGTACACCCAAAGGTCGTCAGTGAGCGGCTGGGGCACGCCGACGTCGGGTTCACGCTGCGGACGTACAGCCATGTCATCCCGGGTATGGATGCCGCCGCCGCGACGCTGGTCGCCGATCTCATCCTCGGGACGGACGCGCGGCCGGAGGACGGTCCGTCAGAACCGCTCGACACCGGGCCTGTGCACGAATCCGTGCACGACACGGACGATCCGGCGCCGGAAACCGAGGAAGGAGAAGGGGAATCGCCTGCGGCGTAAGAGTGGACCTAGGTGGACTTGAACCACCGGCCTCTTCCTTATCAGGGAAGCTAGGGGAGTCAAATCGAACTTTCCTAGAAGGTGTGATCTTGCTAAAGTCCTAGTAGGCAAGGGTTTTCGTACCTACCCGTCCCTGCTCGCCCTCCCCGCCCCCAACTGGTCCTGCTAACGAGCTGCTAACTATCGATCATGGAGTTACCGTGGCCTGGACAGCCAAGCACCGACGCAAGGACGGCACAGTCACATACACAGGCTGTTACCGCGACCTAGGGGGTGTGATCCAGACGGCGGGAACGTCCACCGACAAAGAAAAGGCTCGTCGAGCCGCGGAGCGAGCGGAAGACGCGCAGACCGAGGGGCGCGTCGCCGATCCCCGGAAGGGACGGCAGCGATTCAAGGCCTACGCGGAGAACACCTGGCTGCCGAACCACGTCCTGGAGGCCAGCACCCGCGGCCCCTACAGATACTGCCTCAAGGCCCACATCGTCCCCTGGTTCGGGCCCATGCGCATGGCGCAGATCTGGCCCAGCCATGTCCGTGAATGGGTGACCGACCAGATCGAGCGCGGCCTCAGTCCAGACACGATCGCGAAAAACATGACGATCCTCAGCGCGATCTTTACGACGGCACTGAACGACCGCGTGATCCACCTTCACCCGTGCAAAGGCGTGAAGACACCAAAAGTAGCGATCAAACCGTTGATCGTACTCACTCCCGAACAGTTCGACCACGTCTACACGGCACTCAAGGACGTCGAGTACCAGCTCATGGTAGAAGTCGACATCGAAAGCGGGCTCCGCTGGGGAGAACTCACCGAGTTGCGGCCGAAGGACATCAACCTCACCACTGGCATCATCACCGTCAGCCGAGTGGTCGTGGAGGTGTGCCCAGAAGACCACCCGACCGGCGGCCGCTTCCTCGTCAAGGCGTACCCGAAGGACGGGGAGTTCCGTCGCCTAAAGATCAGCGCACCAGTCGTCGGCAAGGTGCGCGAGTACATCACCACTCGAGGACTCGGCCCCGACGATCTTCTCTTTCCGATGGTCGACCCGACGGCGCCCGTTAGACGAAGCACGGTTAAGGCCGCCGCTGAGACCGAGGAGCTGACCGAACCGAACGCGAAAGGTCGCCGGTACCGACATGGGACACTAACCGCCTACACCACCGGCGGCTGTCACTGTCAGCTCTGCAAGGACGCCTTCGCTGGCTACCGCGCCCGGCGTCGCTCAGATGGGAAGGACAGACCTGCCCGTGGCCGCCGACGTGACACCGACGGGCACATCCCGGCGGACTGGTTCCGGACGCAGATCTGGCATCCGGCCGTAGCAAAGGCGAAGATCGGCCGGAAGGTCACTCCACATGGTCTCCGCCACGCGCACGCCTCATGGCTGCTAGCCGGCGGCGCCGACCTCGCGATTGTGCAGGAACGGCTAGGACACGAGAGCATCCGCACCACGCAACGTTACGTCCACACCCTTCCCACCGCCGACGAGACGGCACTGCTGGCGCTCGCTCGCATCCGGGGCAGATAGGAAGTCGGACGAGCAAGCGCATCCCGTACATCTTCCGGGCGACCTCGAGGCGTTCCTCGGTCCGCGTGACCAGGTATGCCTGGCGGAACAGCAGGCCGGTGCCCCGGCTGGGCCCGAGGCCGGCGGTACATGGCGCGGCTGGTCGGGTGAGGTCGAAGGACTGACACACAGCCTCGGTAAGGCGCGGAAAAATTGGCGAGCCTTGATCGAAGCATCGAGCGCGGCCGCCCGACCGACTCCGGTTTACCGACCTCGGTATACCGATCCTCGCACAGAGGTAGCGCTTCAACTTCTACGAACGAGGTTACTACCTGGCACTCGTCGACTACGCGGGCGAATAGGCTCACGGTCGCGAGCTGCTCAAGCGCAATCTGCTCGTCCAGCTCCTTGTCTTCGTGCGACGCAGGGTTGCGGATGAGCGCAACGCACGCCAGGCCGAGTTGGAGAGCCCCCCGCTGGCGACTCTGCGCTGTCTCGGTGGCTGGGTCGCCCGAAACCCGCAGCCGCGGCTTTCCCGGCGCGGGCGCGGACTCACTGAAGGAGTCTTGGACTAGCCTCGTATCCGAGATATCACGCCTCTGACTTGTCCTGGATCTTCGCGTTGACCGTGGTCCAGGCGGTCTGGATGGCTTGCCGATAGTGGCTGGTCTCCCACAGAGGTCGCGCCGGCTCCCATACCCAGGGGTGGAGTCGATCGGCGGGTAGGACGGGGCCCTGGGGGATCAACGCCGCCGCTACCTCCTCGCGATCGTCCAGCACACCCAGCCCGCGCTCGGCGGCGGCTCTCGCAGTGATCTCAGGGAACATGTTCTCCAGGCTGAAGTCCTCCAAGCCCGGCTGCAAGGCTCTGAGGACCTGCTTCACTGCGTACTCCTGCCTCCGCAGTTCAGAGTGCAGCGAGAAGTTTTCCCGAGGGTATCGACTGATCGCCTCTGAACGGGAGGAGGTATCGATGAACTGCTCAAGCTTCTTCCGTGCAAACTCGACATCCACAGCGGATCATCATACGAGTGAACGCCGCCGGACTGGCCAGCGACCTGGGATGCTCGTCGGCGGCCGCGGCGATAGCAGCTGCGACCACGCTCTATCTTGATCGTCATCGCAAGTCCGGAGAACGATCTTATGATGGGTCGGCCCGGCGGCTGTGATCAGCGCGGTGATCCTCGAACGGATCAGGCTCTCCCGCGGCTGGGCACCGCCCACGACATTTTCGAAGTCAATGAGCAAGACCCGATCATTGGCCAGCATAATTCCATCATCATCCGGTCGGAGGGGGCGGGCCGGGCCAATCGATCGTTTCCCGGCGCGGACAGACGCCGCCGCACGGGCGTGACGCTGTCATGCGGGCCCGGCCGGTCGCGGGTTCAGCTATCCTGGCCGCCGGCCAGGTGCAGGCAGCTCCGGCAGTCCACCGGCCGCTCGGTCTCGGCCAGATTCCTGCCGCCACACTCGACGTTTCGGTAGAGAAGCCGGCGGGTGACCCGGAGAGCTCCGCAGGGACTTTATCGGGAGGACACGTTACTGCCGAGCATCGACGCTTGGCCTCGCTCGCGCCCGGAGAGCCGCGCCAACACTTTCGTGGTCAACAGGGCGGCAAGCTCCCCTGGTGCCCATTCACTTGTCGGTGCCGTTGGCTCTAGGAGAGAGCCGTCTGACAGCAGCATCGTCATCCCGTTCAGGCCATGCGTGACGATCACCACGTTAGCGAGGGTTTTGTCTGCTAGCAGCGCCGCAAGCGCCCGTGCCCTGTCAGGCCGAAAACGGGGAAGGCTGGTGTGGAGGAGCACAGGCCGTATCCGCCTTATGGCCTCCACTACTGGTGGCAGCACGCTCTCGCCGCCGTAACTCACCGCCACAGCTGGGTACGGCTCGTGATCCGTACGGTCGGCGAGAGTGTGCAGGACAGGGACGGTAAAAGGAGCCGCTCTGCCATGGACGTCGAGGAATATCTGTTGCGTACCGAGCAGACGGGCGACCTCAACGGGTTCCAGAGCATCCGCTCGTGGTCGGCGTTCATCGAGCAGACGCCATTCGGCCGGCGAGGTGATCAGTAGATCTTGCGAGGGCGTTACCGTCCCCGCGACTGCCTCGATCCGGTGCCTGACGCCCGCCCTGTCGAGCTCAGCCAACGCCAAGGTGCCATCAGGGTCTTGGCCGACTGGTGGCGCGAGGAGCTCTACCCGCCGTCCGAGCCGAGCGCTGAGAGCGGCTACTTGCGCGCCTTGGTCGCTCAATGCCCGCTGTGGCGCGCTTCTGGACTCGGCCGTGGTCACGCGGGTGACTCCGAGCACGGATACACAGATTAGCTCGGGCGATGTTGCTTGGACGGAGAGCCTACTGGCAACCATGATGACTCCCGAGAGGGATGACCTGAGCACGCGGCATCAAGGGCAACGCCCATACGTTACTCGAGTTCGAACTGCGCCGGGGAGATCAATTCTGCCCGCCCTACTTACGTAGCGCTTCGGCGCTGGAGGTAGAGCGTGGATCCGTGACTGGAAACGATCGGCGGGCCGGTCACGCTGGAGCCAGCAGGCCGGCTGGGGCATCTGGGAGACCTCCGGCTGCTGGGTCAGCTTCCTGGCAGGGCAAGACCTTCGACGGTGCTTGCCGGCTTGTGGTGCTCATGGGTCAGTGCCTCGCCTCTGCGCTGGCGTGATTCAGCGACGCTGACCGGCCGCCGACTCGGTGGCCCTTCCTTGAGGCCGGTGCGCTGGTGGGCTCACCGGCCAGCCTTGCGGTCAAGGAAGAGGAGCGCCGCTACGGTGTTTGCGGCGCGAATCTCTCCGGCAGCGATCATGCCAGGGATGTTCTTGAGGGGGATCCAGTCGATGCGGTCCGACTCGAAGGCGTCCTCGGGAGGCCCTACGTGCTCGGCTGCCTCGGAGTAGAAGGCGTGGTGGGTGGCGTCGGAGAAGCCGGCGGATGTTTCGATTGTCATAAGTGGATGGAGCGGCCCGGGCCGCCAGCCGGTTTCTTCAAGGGTTTCTCGTGCCGCTGCGTCCTCGAGCGACTCTTCGGGTTCGACTACGCCGGAAGGTAGTTCCCATCCCCAGGTGTCGGGGATGAATCTGTGCCGCCAAAGCATGAGTACCTGTCGCTGGCCGTTTAGGACGGCGGTGAGTACGACGGGACGCTGGCGGAGCAGGTAGTGATCGATCCTGCTGCCGTCGGGTAGCTGAACGTCGGCAATGTTAAGCCGGAACCAGGGGTTGGCTTCGACCGTCCGTTCGGATCGGGTGGTCCAGCGCATGGGCATCCTCGGCTGTCGGCGACGCCTCAGTATGGCAGCGGCCAGCGATCAAGATGGGATGGCGAGTTCGAGGTCGAGCCGTTCGCTGACCTCACGTAGTGCGTTTGAGCTGCGGTGTCTGGCCATGAGCGCGCGAATCGTGCGGAAACGTTGGCTCAGCCGCCCAGACTCCATCCCGCGTGCGGTATCGAGCATAGTGGACGCGGCGATCGCTGCTCGGTCGAGGTCCCCGCGCGCCATGGAGATCATGGTGACCGTGACCAGGCGGTTGACGTTTCCGCGGGGATGGGTCGTTGTGCTCGCGGCCGCCTCCGCGAAGGTCATCGCGACGGTCAGGTCGCGGAGGCTCAGGAGCGCGGCGCCGATCTGGGTCTCAAGGAGGCCGGGTTGCACATAGCTGGTCTCGGGTGGTTCTTCGTCGACCCGGATGCGATCATGAGCCCGCTCGGCCCGGCGGATGTCGCGTCGGGCGTCGGTCGCCTCGCCCAGGGCCGCGTAAGCCTTGGCGCGCTGGAGGCGTAGCTCAGTGGAGAGAGCGGGGCTGATCGATGTGCCGGCCACGCGCAGACCGACGGTCGCAAATGCCACCGCCGAACGATGGTCGGAGCCTTGGAGGGCTTGGGTGACAAGCAAGGTCATGACGTAGGCGCCGAATTGCCGTCGCCGGAGGCTTTCGCGAAGCGGAGCGCTTGATGGTAGTACATCTGTGCGGCGCGCTGGCTGTCGGAGTCGTAGGCGCAGATTCCCGCGATGGCGACGAGTCCGCCGAGTGCGCGCAGGAGCTGCCGGCCGACTGCGTCGGAATAGCGCGCTTGCAGCATTATGGCTGCGTGGTTGGCGAGGAACGACCGCACCCGGGTGCCGGTCGCGACGCCGCCGACCTGCCGGTACATCTCTTCGTAGCGGCCGCGCGCGGCGATCACAGTCCGCACGTCGTGGAGACCGAGCCGTCCGGCGCCGTCGCGGGCGGCTGTAGTGTCGCCAGGGAGGTTCTCCCATTCCCAGATCGGCAGCTGCGCGGCCGTCCGTGATAGCGGCGGCTCCTGGGCCCGGGTCGATGGCTCGTGGGCGTGCGAGCGCCAGCGGGCGACCGTCCGATCGAGGTAGCTGCTCAGGGCTTCTGGGGCGGCGTCGTTGTTCGTGGTGGCGAGCCCGACGTCGGTCAGAGTAAGTGAACGCCCGAGCTGCTCGCTGAGCACCGCGCGGATCAGGTCGGGCACGGGCTCCCGGGGGCGTTCTCCGCGAATTCAGCGGCCGACTGAGGTGTGGTCGTAGCGGTAGGTCTTGCCACTGTTGCTTCCGAGGACATTGACACGAGCCGCGAGACCCGCGCGGGAGGTACCCGCCTCCACGATCAGCGCTTCGAGGTCAACGTTGCGTTCATTCATCGGTCTCCGGCAGGGGCTGGCGCCGACGGGACAGCATCTCACGATAGGGCATGCGGTTCTCACACATGTGTGAAGCGCGCAATTCTCTTCCAGGCCACGCACCCTGCCGCGAGTCCCCTTCCCGCTGTTTTCTGGTCCGCGAGCATCCATACGGATCGGAAGGAGACAAGTGGGCGCAATCGGGAGAAGCTCGGAGATCGTCTTACTTGCGTCGGGGGGGCGTCGACAGCACGACCCTGGCCTACGACCTGCGGGCCGCGGGCGCGAGCCTGACCCTCGTGTCCTGCGACTACGGGCAGCGCCACCGGCGGGAACTCGCGGTGTCGACCAGCCGCCGCCGGTATCGGCCGCGCACACGGCCGGACGCCACCCCGCACCGTGGACAGGCCACCCGCTCCGCCCGGGCACGCGCACGCAGGAACACCACATCCGCGTCCCGCTCGACGCCCTCGACGACAACGTTCGCCAGATGGCCCGAGGTCAGGGAGGTCGCACCGGCCCGACAATCCATCTTGATCAACAATCTGTGATCAACAGCCAGTCCCGGATCGATCCCAAGATCTGCGACAGATCCAGCTCTGGTGGCCATCACCGGGCAGGAACCGTGACCGTCACTGGGCACATCTCAGGCTCTGGCGCAGGTTCCGTGATGCCCCGCTAGGTGGCTGACCCGAGCCTTCGTCGATCATGACGGGTGGCTGTCCTTGATCCGATCCACGTCCTGTTTCCGCACTTCGCCGGCCTGGTCGTCGAACATGTCGCGCGTGTAGGCCGCTCGGTGCGGGTGTTCGCCCGCGGCCGCGCCGCCGTTGCGGCGTGCCCGGGTTGCGGCGGCGAGTCGGCGCGCGTGCACAGCCGCTACGAGCGGAGGGTGGCGGACAGCCCGGTCGGCGGCCAGGAGCTGGTGGTGCACCTGCGGGTGCGCCGGTTCTTCTGCGACACCGCGGACTGCGCACGTCGGACGTTCGCCGAACAGGTGCCGGGTCTGACCGTCCGCCACGGCCGAAGCACCGAGCTGCTGAGACGGATGTGGGAGGCGGTCGCGACGGCGCTGGGCGGTCGGGCCGGGCCCGGCTCGCCACGCACCTGGCGGCGGCAGTCAGCCGGAGCACGCTGCTGCGCCTCGTCCGCGCCCGTCCCGACCCGGCTGTCGGCCAGGTGCGGGCACTGGGGGTAGACGACTTCGCCTGGCGGCGGGTACACAGCTACGGCACGGTCCTGGTTGACCTGGAAGCTCGCCGGGTGGTCGACCTGCTCGATGAACGCTCCGCCGACGCCCTCGCGGCCTGGCTCGACGCCCACCCAGGCGTGGAGGTCGTCTGTCGAGACCGGGCGGCCTGCTACGCCGTGGGCGCCGCGCGCGGCGGCCCGACCGCGACGAACGTGGCTGATCGCTGGCATCTGTGGCACAACCTCTGCCAGACAGTCGAGCGGGCCGTCGGCCGGCTACGCCCTCAGTGGCGCGCCCCAAGCCCGGAGCCCGTCCCCGCTCCGGGGGTGAAGCCCCCGGCCCCGCTCCCGGAGCCCGTGGGCGGCCTCGCGGCACGCACCCGGGCCCGCCACGCGGAGATCCACGCGCTGGTCGTGACCGGACTCCCGCTCTCCCACGTCGCCGAACAGCTTCGGCTCAACCGCAGGACCGTTCGCCGGTTCGCGCGGGCTGCCACCCCGGAGGAGCTGCTGGGAGCCGGCCCGGCTCTGCTGCACCACTGCGACGCCAGCCAGGGAAGATCCCCGCGCGTGCGGGGACGACTCTGGGCCATGCATCTGCGCGGGCCGGACGATCGGAAGATCCCCGCGCGTGCGGGGACGATCTGTAGATCAGTTACGGGCTGAACTACAGGGTTGGAAGATCCCCACGCGTGCGGGGACGACTGCATGCGCACGAGCGAGCCGCATTTGCGGAGCGGAAGATCCCCGCGCGTGCGGGGACGACGTTCGGGAGCAGGTCGACGCCATCCGGCAGGAGGGAAGATCCCCGCGCGTGCGGGGACGACCCGGTCGGCAGTCCGGCGATGTCCGCGCCCTGGGGAAGATCCCCGCGCGTGCGGGGACGACGTCGAACAAGAACAAGTAGTCACCCAGCTTGAGGATGGTCGGAAGATCCCCGCGCGTGCGGGGACGACGGGCCCGCGAAACGGTCGGTCCGGGCTGGTGCCGGAAGATCCCCGCGCGTGCGGGGACGACCCGCACCAGACAGACGATCACGGAAGCTTGCGCGGAAGATCCCCGCGCGTGCGGGGACGACGGTTCCGGCGCGGGCCGAGGCACGGCTGGCCAGGGAAGATCCCCGCGCGTGCGGGGACGACGATCGTCGGCTGGCTCATGACGCGCTCTCCCGCGGAAGATCCCCGCGCGTGCGGGGACGACCGACGATTGGCCGGCCCGCATCGTCGTCGTGCCGGACGATCCCCGCGCGTGCGGGGACGACAGCCCCCCGCCGCAGACGAGCAGCCCGAGCGCGGGAAGATCCCCGCGCGTGCGGGGACGACGGGAGCGGGCGTCGGGGGGTCATGGCGAGTGGGGGAAGATCCCCGCGCGTGCGGGGACGATCTGAAATCCATCGAGTTCGAGGACAACGCGGCGGGAAGATCCCCGCGCGTGCGGGGACGACGACCTCCGCGAACCACACCGCGGCCAGCTCCGTGGAAGATCCCCGCGCGTGCGGGGACGACGCTTCTCCGTCCTCGTCTGGGCGCGTGACAGCGGGAAGATCCCGCGCGTGCGGGGACGACAAATCATGGGGGCGAGCTCGTCGGGGACCCCGCGGATGATCCCCGCGCGGGCGGGGACGACAGACGCGGATCATCAGGCCATCTGGCGGCCAGGGGAAGATCCCCGCGCGGGCGGGGACGACACCTCGCTGGCCAGGCGCAGCAGCGCGAGCCGTGGAAGATCCCCGCGCGAGCGGCGACGACAGCTTCGGCGCGGCCGCGCACGCGATCGACTGGGGAAGATCCCCGCGCGTGCGGGGACGATCTGAAATCCATCGAGTTCGAGGACAACGCGGCGGGAAGATCCCCGCGCGTGCGGGGACGACCCGCGAGCTGGTCCAGGCCGCGGAAGACGTAGCGGAAGATCCCCGCGCGGGCGGGGACGACACACGCCAACATGGCACCCATTACCGTCTCAACGGAAGATCCCCGCGCGTGCGGGGACGACAACGCGGACGCCCACTGGCCAGCGATTCCCAACGGAAGATCCCCGCGCGTGCGGGGACGACGCCGGCGACTGGAGCCCGGCCAGCCTGCCGTGGGGAAGATCCCCGCGCGTGCGGGGACGACGCTCGTTTGACGGCGTCCCGGGAAGGACCGTCAGGAAGATCCCCGCGCGTGCGGGGACGACACGATTCGCCATCTGCTGACACACACCAGCGGAGGAAGATCCCCGCGCGTGCGGGGACGACCGGCCCGTGGACAGCCTGCCGCGCCACCGCCGGGGAAGATCCCCGCGCGTGCGGGGACGACTACCCGCCCGCCGTGGCGGCTGGTCAGGGTGATGGAAGATCCCCGCGCGTGCGGGGACGACACAGGTACGCGGACGGTTGCCAGGCCGGGAACAGGAAGATCCCCGCGCGTGCGGGGACGACGCCACATTCGACTACGGCCGGGGGCGGCCGTCGGGAAGATCCCCGCGCGTGCGGGGACGACCAGGCAACCGTGCCGGACCCACGACGTGGGCACGGAAGATCCCCGCGCGTGCGGGGACGACAGCCCGAGGGTGATCCGGAGAGGGCCGTTCAACGGAAGATCCCCGCGCGTGCGGGGACGACACGGCGGCGATGCGGTCCGGGTGGTTGTCGCACGGAAGATCCCCGCGCGTGCGGGGACGACGTCCTCGTGGTGGCGGCCGACAAGTACAGCCACGGAAGATCCCCGCGCGTGCGGGGACGACGCGGTAGCCACCAATCCAGACGACAGCGCGGTCGGAAGATCCCCGCGCGTGCGGGGACGACCCTGCCGGCGACGCGCTGAGCGTGGCGCTGCCCGAAAGATCCCCGCGCGTGCGGGGACGACGAGTTCGAGCTGATGGACGAGCTGCCGTCCGCCGGAAGATCCCCGCGCGTGCGGGGACGACTCGGGGACGGTACCGAAGGCGAGTGCGTAGGCGGGAAGATCCCCGCGCGTGCGGGGACGACGCCGGCGGCGACGCGAAATACCGGGCCACCGCCGGAAGATCCCCGCGCGTGCGGGGACGACATTCTCACTCACAGTGCACTCTTTCATCGTGCCGGAAGATCCCCGCGCGTGCGGGGACGACGCCACGGCAGCCGAACCGCTGGTGCGCGCCCTCGGAAGATCCCCGCGCGTGCGGGGACGACGTCGGGGACTCGTGTCCCCGTGTCCCCGGGACGGGAAGATCCCCGCGCGTGCGGGGACGACGTGGACACGGGGCCCCGCCTCTCGCACTAGGGGGGAAGATCCCCGCGCGTGCGGGGACGACATGCTCCCCCCATCTGCTCACAGAGTTTCGGGAGGAAGATCCCCGCGCGTGCGGGGACGACCGCTGGCCAGGACCTGATCGGCGTGGCGCCAGGCGGAAGATCCCCGCGCGTGCGGGGACGACCCGTGGAACCGGGGGCACGGCCGGAGCTAGACGGGAAGATCCCCGCGCGTGCGGGGACGACAAGGCCACCCCCTGGGCAACAGCCGGGTAGGTCGGAAGATCCCCGCGCGTGCGGGGACGACATATAGCCCAGCGTCGCGGACGTAGAAGGCAGGGGAAGATCCCCGCGCGTGCGGGGACGCTGAGGATCGCCCAGCATCTCCGTGCCCGCATACGGAAGATCCCCGCGCGTGCGGGGACGACGGTGGCGGCCGGCGTGGTGGACGGTCATGACGCGGAAGATCCCCGCGCGTGCGGGGACGACGAGCGGCTGGCGACGACGCTGTAGCCGGGTGGAGGAAGATCCCCGCGCGTGCGGGGACGACACTTGCTGACCTGCGATTTTATCGGCAGTCGGAGCCAAACAGCATCAGTCTCCGGGATCAGACTATCGCCGTGCTGGGCTGCCTGAGCGGCGGCGGGCGGAGGGTGGCACCGGCTTGATCCCGGCCGGGTGGTGGCCGGCGTTGGGTTGATCGCTATCGTCTGGTGTCCAGATTTCCCGTTGATCGATGGGATGGAGTCGGCGTGCACGGAGCGCTGGGCGTGGTGTGGGGGAAGTCCAGGGCGGGGGACTCGGTGCACCTGCTGCTGGGGCACCTGCTCGACACGGCCGCGGTCGGGGAGCTGGTGTGGGACCGCTTCCTCTCGCCGGCGGTCCGGGACCGCTGTGACGCTGACACCGACGGCCGGGGGCGACTGTTTTTCTCGTTGCTCTGTGGCCTTCATGATGTCGGAAAGGCGACGCCAGCGTTCCAGATGAAGGACGAAGCGCTGGCAGCGGGGGTTCGGGCCGCCGGTTTGGACTGGCGGGCGCTGAGTCCGGAGCAAGGCCATCAATGGCATCACACGTATGGGGATGAAAGCTGGCGGGTAGCGCAGGCCGCGTTCGTCGCCCGAGTAGCCGCCGACTTGGGCACGGACCTGGCCGCGTTTCAGACGTTGTCTCGCCCGCGGCGGGCCGGGCAGCTGACGCTGTCCAGTCTGACCATCATGGCGGACTGGATCGCGAGCGACGAGACGCATTTCCGCGGCCAGGCCAACCTGGAGACGATCTCGCTGGAGGGGGCGCGGGAGCGCGCGCGGACGGCGTGGGCGAAGCTCGGGTTGCGCGGCGGCTGGCGGCCGGGCGCTCCGGCGCCGCGCGGCGAGCGGGATTTGGTCCGGTTCCGGTTCGAGCGGAAGGCCCGCGAGACGCAGGCGAAGGCGGTCGCGGTGGCGGAGGAGATGCCCGCACCGGGCCTGATGATCATCGAGGCGCCGATGGGTGAGGGCAAGACGGAGGCGGCGCTGGTCGCGGCGGAGGTGCTGGCCCGCCGGTTCGGCGCGGACGGCGTGTTCGTGGGGATGCCGACGCAGGCGACGAGTGATCCGATGTTCGGCCGGGTTCGCCGCTGGCTGGGCAGCATCGATCGTGAGGTGCCGATTGGTCTGCTGCCCGGGCGCGCTCGGTTTGACAACAAGTAGCCGAGCTGCCGTACGTTGCGGTCAACGACTTCGCGTGGACGAGTGCGGGTGACGAGTAGACCCGGCCCCGAATGGTCGTGGAGCCGCGCTGCGTCACCCGGTCTTGCCGGATGCAGTGATCCTCGATGGGGTTGTCAAGGCCTCCGATGTGTACATGTCGCGGGTCAGCTCAGGGCGTTGCGGTGGCCGGCCAACGCTGGAGCGTCGATGATCCTCTTGACTGCGACGTTGCTCAAGGTTTCACATGATCGTTCAGTTGGCGCTGACCCCTTCGCGGCGCACGCGCGTGAGCTTGGCGCCGCGACAACGACAGGGGGATCTGCTACGACCTTCGCAGCGATCAAGATGGCCATCGCCTACGCGGAGCCATTCGCGGCGGCTTTCCCATCACCGGACGGGTTGATCACGCTGTTCGTCCGATCTGGGAGTGCGGTCGGCAGTCTGGGGCGGGCGGGGTCCATAGAGGATCTCTATGGGGTCTGCGTCAGTCTGTCCGCCCGGCGGGACTGCGCGCCAAGCCCGTCGACGGACCAAGGCTCGTTCGATGTAGGGCAGTAGGCGCTCGAGGAAGGTCAGCGTAACGCAATAGGTGATCACCACGTACACCCCGAGTCATTCCTTCGTGATCTTTGCGGAGATCGGCGGGGCGGGGTGACTCTGGTGAGCGTGGTGTCGGGTTGATCGTCTGGGCGCGCCCGCCGAGTCGTCGCGGGCGTGGTGGCGTTCCGAACACGAGGCCGGTGCTCCCTCCCGTGAGGGTCCGGTGACGTACAGGGGCGTGGCTGTCGGTGGCAGATCGCTGACCATGAGCAGCACGATACTCGAGCTTTCGATGAATTGGACACCTGCCTGCAAGGTACTTCAGTTCATGGGTAGTACGATGACTCCGCTCGGCATGCGCCGAGGTCATCCATGGACGCCTGCCGCATAGGTGTCGTCCCCGCACGCGCGGGGTTGCGTCCGTGGAGCGCTACCCCCTGATCTTGGGATGGAGTCTCCGTGCACAATGCCCTGGGTGTGGTCTGGGGGAAGTCGCGGGCTGGGGCCTCGATGCACCTGCTGCTGGGGCATCTGTTGGATACGGCGGCGGTCGGTGAGCTCGTGTGGGACCGCTTCCTCGCGCCGGCGGTGAAGGACCGTCTCGACGCCGACAGCGATGGCCGGGGGCGGCTGTTCTTCTGCTTGCTGTGTGGGCTGCACGATGTCGGCAAGGCGACCCCCGCTCACCAGATGAAGGACGAGGCACTGGGAGAGCGGGTACGCCATTCGGGCCTTGGCTGGCCCCGGCTGACGCCGGAGCAGAGCCGGAAGTGGCATCACACGCTCGCCGGCAGCGTGATCATGCGGGCGTGCGGTGAGGAGGCTGGTTGGCCGGGGGATACGCGCCAGTGGGTGTGGCCGTTGATCGCTGGTCACCACGGGGTCGTCCCGCCGGCCGCGAGTCTGCGAATCCCGATCAGATCAGCTCATGGCGACGTTACGTGGCGGGAGGCGCAGCGCGCCTTCGTGGATCGGGTCGCCGCGGACCTGGGCACGGACCTGGGCGCGTTCGCGGACCTGAGGCGTCCGCGCCGCGCCGTGCAGCTGGCGCTGTCTGGTCTGATCATCATGGCGGACTGGATCGCGAGTGATCAGACCCGGTTCAGTGGTCAGGCCGACCTGGAGGACGTCTCGCTCGGGGCGTCGCGGCGACGCGCGGAGGCGGCGTGGACGAAGCTGGGCCTGCGGGGCGGGTGGCGTCGGGGCCGGCTGGCGCCGGAGTCTGAGAAGGACCTGGTTCGCTTCCGGTTCGGCGCGTCCAAGTCGGCGTATCCCGCGCAGGCGGCCGCTGTCGAGCTGGCGCGGGAGATGCCGGCGCCGGGGCTGATGATCATCGAGGCGCCGATGGGAGAGGGCAAGACGGAGGCGGCGCTGGTGGTCGCGGAGGTTATGGCCCGGCGGTTCGGCGCGGACGGTGTTTTCGTGGGTATGCCCACGCAGGCCACCGCCGATCCGATGTTCGCCCGGGTTGGTCAGTGGCTGGCTGGTGTTGATCCGGATGTTCCGATCGGTCTCCTGCACGGGAAGGCCCGCTTCAATAAGGAGTGGGCGGCGCTGCGTCGGGTGACCCGGTTCGGCGGCATCGACGATCTTCCTGAAGCCGGTAGCACAGCGGGTCCGCCCGGCGAGAGAGCGACAGGTGAGAAGCGGGCGGGAGCCGGCCGTTCGGGACCGGTCGGGAAGGCGGCGCCGGACTGGCTGCTGGGGACCAAGCGTGGCCTGCTCGCGCCGGTGACGGTCGGGACCATCGACCAGCTTCTGTACGCGGCGACGCGGACGAAGCATGTGATGCTGCGACACGCCGGCCTGGCCGGGCGAGTGGTGATCCTGGATGAGGTCCACGCCTACGACGTATACATGCGGCAGTTCCTGTTCGAGGCGTTGCGCTGGCTGGCCGACGGCGGGGTGCCGGTGGTCCTGCTGTCGGCGACGCTGCCCCCTGAGCTGCGGCGGCGTCTCATCCAGGCGTACGCGCAGGGCGCGAGCGGGAACCCGGAGCCCGACCTGCGCGCGATCCCACCGGCCGAGGGATACCCACGCCTGACCGCCGTCACGACGGGGAACGACGGGGCGGTCCAGACGCTGCCTCGCGCGGCGCCGCCCGGTCGGGCGCTGCCCGGCACCGTCCGGGTCGAGGTCCTGGCCGAAGAGGACGCCTTCGGTCCCGGGGCCGTGGCGGCGGCTGTGACGGCGGAGGTGTCGGACGGCGGTCGCGCGCTGGTGATCTGTAACACGGTACGGCGGGCCCAGGAAGTCTTCGATCTGGTAAACGAGGAGTTCGTGTCCGACGTCGTGCTCCTGCACAGCCGGTTCACGGCGGCGACCCGGGCGGAGCGCTCCGCCCAACTCGTCGACCAGCTCGGCCCGCCGGGCCGTAAGGGAGCCGCCACGCGGCCGGAGCGGCTGGTAGTCGTTGCCACGCAGGTGGCCGAGCAGTCGTTCGACGTCGACGTCGATCTCCTCGTCAGCGATCTCGCCCCGATCGATCTTCTGCTGCAGCGGGTCGGCCGGCTGCACCGACACGACCGGCCGGGTAGGGACCGTCCGGAGCGGTTGCGGCAGCCGCGGCTTCTCGTCAGTGGACTCCGGCTGGAGACCGACGGCACACCGTCCTGGCCCGCGGGCAGCGCCACTGTCTACGGTGACCATCCGCTCCTGCGGGCCGCCGCGCTGGTGCTGGACGCGGCGGCCGGCCCGGGCTGGTCCATTCCGGCCCGGGTCCCGGGCCTGGTCGCGGACGGGTACGGCGAGGCGCCCCTCGGCCCGCCGGGGTGGGCGGAGATGGCCGCCCGCTACCGGCGGGAGTGGCGGGACACACAGGCGACACGGGCGGCGAAGGCTGAGAACTTCCTGCTCGCGGGCGTCGACGCGCTCGGCGAGCCGACACTGGCCGGCCTGCACACGAACTCCAGCGCGCTGGCCCCAGATGACGATCAGGTCGCGGCGGCGGTCCGCGACGGCAAGGAATCCCTGGAGGTCGTCCTCGTCCGACGCGGGCCGGAGCGCGGCTACCAGCTGCTGTCCGGACGGCCGATCGGGCCGGAGGGCGCGGCGGTCAACGGCGACGACGCCCTTCTGGAGGAACTGGCCGGCGCGATGACCAGGCTTCCGCCGCTCGCCGCGATCACGGCCGCGGCGCGGGCGGAACTCGGCCCCCTCCCCGGCTGGGACCGCGATGATCCCTGGCTGCGTCACGCCCGCGCGCTCGTGCTCGACGAAAACCTGTCGGTGCCTCTTGGTAGGTATGTGCTCACCTACGACGACGACCGCGGTCTGCGATATCAGCGCCAGGGGGAGCGATGACCAGTTTCGACCTCGTCCACGAGGAGTGGATCCCGGTGACCCGTGAGGGCAGTCGGGTCGAGATCAGCCTGGCCACCGCGTTCGCGGACGCCGCCGTCATCGACGGACTCGCGGTCGATGACCCGCTGGAGGCGGTCGCCGTCCTGCGCCAGGTCCTGATCCCCGCGTTTATGGATGCTCTGAACGCTCCCGACGCTGTCGACGTGCCGCGCGACGACCGACAGTGGGCCGCGCTGTGGGAGCCGGGACAGCTCTCTAATGAGACACAGGAGCAGATCAGCGGCTATCTGGACAAGGTGCGGGACCGGTTCGACCTGTTCCATCCGACCCAGCCCTTCGGCCAGGTCGCCGGCCTGCGCACGGCGAAGGACGAGACGAAACCGATCTCCCTGCTCATCCCGCGGCTCGCCTCGGGCAACAACGTCCCGCTGTTCTCCGCCCGCACAGAGATCGACCCGCCGGCCCTCTCCCCGGCGCAGGCGGCCCGGGCGCTGCTGGCCGCGCAGTGCTGGGACACCGCCGCGATCAAGTCCGGAGCGGCCGACGACAAGAAGGCGAAGGCGGGCAAGACAACCGGCAACCCGACCGGGCCGGTGGGCCAGCTGGGCGTCGTCATCCCCATCGGAGAGACGCTGTTCCACACCCTTCTGCTGAACACGCCGATCCTCCGGAACGGTATTCGCCCGGACGACAGCCCGTGGTGGCGGCGGGATCCCCCGACCGGCCTCTGGGTGTCCCGACCGGCCCGCGGAATCCTGGATCTGCTGACCTGGCAGTCGCGGCGGGTCCGGCTGGTGCCCGACCCTGTGGCAGGTGACGGCGCCGCTGTGACCGTGAGCCGGGTAGTTCTGACCGCCGGCGACCGACTCGCGACCCTGCCGGAAAAGATCGAGCCGCATACCGCCTGGCGGCAGGTGGAGAAGCCGAAGGAAAACGATCCGCCGTCCCGCCCGATCCGCCACCAGCCCGGCCGGTCGGCGTGGCGGGGCCTCGCGGCCCTGCTGGCAGCGGACACGACAACCGGCGAGCGACGGACCGCGCCAGCACTGTTGGACCAACTCGGCGGACTCCAGGTCGAGGGCCACGTGCCCGATGATCTGCCCCTGCAGGTTCTGACGGTCGGTGTGCGCTACGGCAACCAGTCAGCCGTCATCGAGGACGTCATGGTCGACGGCATACCGCTGCCGGTCGTCGCGCTCGCCGCCGCGGATTCGGCGGTCCGGGAGACGCTCCTGACCGTCGTCGGGCAGGCAGAGAAGCTTCGTATCGCGGCGAACCGGCTGGGGGACACACTGCGGGAAGCGGAGCACGGCGACAAGATCCCGTGGGACAAGAGCCAGCGCCTCGGCGATGTTCTTGTGCACCGTTTCACCCCCTACGTCCACCGGATGCTGGCCGGGCTGCAACGAGAACCCGACCGCGCCGACGAGGCCGAGGAAGCCTGGCGGACAATAGCCCGGCGGCTCGCCTGGGAAGTCGCGGAGCACGCCCTCACCGGGGCCGGGCCGGGCACATTCCTCGGCCGGGACCCGGACGCCCGTTTCGGCCCCCGCCTCGCGACGGCTGAAGTGTCGTTCCGGCATGCGCTCAATGACACGCTCGGCTGACCGTCCACCGACACCTGTCTCTGACCACCCGTCATCCCTCACCGTCAACGGGGAATCCATGACCGCGCAACCCATCGAATCCGCGTCCGCTCCGACCCCGGAAAAGCGCGCCCAGCCGTCATACTTCTGGACCCGAGTGCCGCCCAAGGCCGGACCGGACGGCGCGGACCTGGCCGCGCTGCGCCGTGGCGCCGGCCGCCCGCCGGGCAGCGTCCCGGCGATGTGGCGGTTCTACACGGCCCTGAGCGCTGACGGTGGTGTCTCCCCGCGTCTGGCCGCCGAACATCACGCCCTCACGCTCTACGCCATCCACCAGCAGTCGCAGTCCAAGCCGATGCACCAGCAGGGCAACGGTGTGGGCAGCGCGGCGAAGGCGCTGCGGGCGAGCGGCACGTTCAGCCCGGACGCCGTGGACCGGCGGCTCAACGCCGCCGCGACCGCCACGTCGCTGGAGGAATGCGCCTATCACCTGCGCGGCCTCGTCCGACAGTTCAAACAGATCGGGCAGCCGCTCGACTACAGCGCACTCGTGCGGGACCTGACCGACTGGCAGTATCCCGAGCGTGCCGCGCGGGTCCGCCGCCGGTGGGGATCACAGTATTTCCTCGGCCGGGGCGATTCTCCGGCCGGCGCGCCAGCCGACGGCGCCCAGACCACCATCTGACATCGATCTACACGCCGCCGCCCCGCGGGCGCGACGCAACCCTGTCCCAGAAGCAGCGAGAAAGAAGACCGCTGATGCGTACCTATATTGACATTCATATCCTGCAGACGGTTCCGCCGTCGAACCTTAACCGCGACGACGCGGGAACCCCGAAGCAGGCCGTCTACGGGGGAGTGAAGCGCGCCCGCGTGTCGTCGCAGGCCTGGAAGCGAGCCACCCGGGTCGCGTTCGGCGAGCACCTCGACGAAAGCCAGCTCGGCACCCGGACGAAAAAGATATCCGGTCTGCTCACGGAACGTATCGCCGCGCGGGGCCTCGACGACCCGGAAGCATGCCGCCGCATAGCGAAAGCTCTCCTGGCCGATCTCGGAAAAGTCAACGACAACAAGAAGGAAAGCAAGAAAGACACCGAGACCGCCTACCTGCTGTTCTTCGGCCGCCCCCAGCTGGAACGGCTCGTCGACCTGATCGAACCGGACCTGGCCCAGCTCGCGAAACTCGACGAGACGGCGCTCGCCACCTCCCTTGGCCACGTCTCCGTGAAGAAGATCCTCGGCGCGGGTCATCCGATCGACGTTGCCTTGTTCGGACGGATGGTCGCCGACCTGCCCGACCTCAACGTCGACGCCGCGACGCAGGTCGCCCACGCACTGTCGACGCATCCGGCTGAGGTCGAGTTCGACTACTTCACCGCGGTGGACGATGAGAACCCGAAGGGCGAAACCGGCGCCGGGATGATCGGGACGGTGGAGTTCCAGTCCGCGACCTTCTACCGGTACGCCACCGTCGGCCTGCACCAGCTCGCCGACAACCTCGGCGGCGACGTCGACGCCACCGTCGAGGCGCTGCGGGTCTTCCTGACCGCGTTCACCACCTCGATGCCGACCGGGCACGGGAACTCCTTCGCGCACCGCACCCTGCCGAACCTGGTCACCATCGCCGTGCGGGGTGACCAGCCGGTCAACCTCGTCGCCGCGTTCGAGAATCCGGTCCGGACCAGCCTCCGCGACGACGACCCGGGCATCCTCGCCACCTCCATCAACCGGTTCGCGGCCGAACTGTCCGCGGCGGCCACGGTGTGGGGACACCGGCCCGCGCTGGTCGCCTCGACCTACCGCCCGTCGGCCGCGACCCCCGACCTGGTCGCCGCCCTGGGCAAGGCAATCCCCTTCGAGACGGTCGTCAAGACCGTCACCGCCGCCGCCCGGGAGCGCCTGACGGACGGAGGCCGATGAGCACCGGCCGCTGCCTGGTCCTGCGCCTGGCCGGGCCGATCCAGTCCTGGGGCGGGTCGAGCGAGTTCAACCGCCGCGAGACCGAGGCGGAGCCGACGAAAAGCGGCCTGGTGGGCCTGCTCGCCGCCGCGCACGGACGCCGCCGGGCCGACCCGATCGAGGACCTGCTCGCGTTGACGTTCGGCGTGCGCACCGACCAGGCCGGGACGCTGCTGCGCGACTACCACACCGTCAGCGACCATCGTGGCCGGCCGTTGCTGTCCGCGTCGGTGACGGCGAAGGGCCGGCAGAAACCGACGTCACCGGCCAAGGCCACGCACGTCACCGAACGCTTCTACCTGCAGGACGCCGTCTTCGTCGTCGCCGTCTCCGGCCCCGACGACATCCTGGCCGTCCTGGCCGACGCGGTCCGCCAGCCCGCCTTCCCGCTGACGCTTGGACGCCGCGCCTGCCCGCCGACCCACCCGCTGCTGCTCACCCCACCCGAGCAGCCGGACCTTCCCCTGTGGTCCGGTGGGGTGCTCGACGTGCTGCGCCAGGTCCCCTGGCACGGTGGCCACGCCCAACGCGAGCAACTCTCCCGGCGCGCCCGCCGGCCCCGCCACCTCGACCTGCCCGTCACCCTCGACGACCCGACCGGCCCCGACCTGCGCCTGGACCTGCCCACGACGTTCGACCCGCGCGAGCGGGCGTTCACCAGCCGCCGGGTCCGCCAGACCTGGGTCCGGGTGCCCTCGCCCTACATCGACGACCCCGCGGCCAGCGACGAGGCCGACAACCATGACCCCTTCGCGTTGCTGGGTTGGTGACCGGCCATGACCTACTTGTCCCGGATCTGGCTCAACCCGCTACGCCGGCAGAGCCAGGCGCTGCTGGCCAGCCCGGAGAAGATGCACGCCGCCGTCCTCGGCGGTCTCAGCCGCCAACCCATCACCGAACGGGTCCTCTGGCGGCTCGAGGACGGCACCCCGCATCGGGCCGAACTGCTTGTCCTCACCGAGTCGACACCGTCCTGGGAGCATCTCATCGAACAGGCCGGCTGGATCCACGCCGACGAACCCCAGGCGCTGGTCCGCGACTACCAGCCGCTCCTCGACCGGCTCGAGACCGGTCGTGAGTTCCGCTTCCGGCTGCGGGCCAACCCGGTCAGCGCCACCCACACACCGAGCAACCCGTCCGTCGCGCAGAAGGAACGCCTCGCCGGCCCGCGTCCCCGCGGCGTGCGGGTCCCGCACCGCACCGCCGCCCACCAGCTCACCTGGCTGACCGACCGGATCGAACGCTGGGGCTTCCGCCTGCTCACCACCCCGGACGGCGACCCCGCCCTGCGCCTGACCGCCCGCGAACGCCTCACCTTCCACAAGAAAGCCGAAGCCACACCAGGCGAGGCTGATGCGCGGGCCCGCAGGGTCGTGCTCAGCACCGCCACCTACGACGGCGCCGTCGAGGTCATCGACCCCGCCCAAGCCCTCCACACCCTCACCCAGGGCGTCGGCCCGGGCAAAGCCTACGGCTGCGGACTCCTCACCCTCGCCCCCTACCAACTATCATCCGGCCCGGGCACCTGAGACGTGGTGGCTGGCCAACCCCCAGGACCTGCACCGGATCGAGGACCGCGTCGCAGTCGTCCCCGCCCGCGCGGGGTCTCCGCCCACCGCGACGAGCTCCGCGATGCGCTGAATGTCGTCCCCGCACGCGGGGATCTTCCCGGGTTCCGCACTCGCCTGTGGCGGGCGCGAGTGTCGTCCCTGCACGCGCGGGGATCTTCCGTCGGGTCAGTGGTGGGAGGACCACCGCCACCGGTCGTCCCCGCACGCGCGGGGATCTTCCTGACAAGGGCCGCGCCTGGCGACGCGGCCCTGTGTCGTCCCTGCACGCGCGGGGATCTTCCGCACAGCGGGCCAGCCTAGGCGATCCCGGCGAGTTGGTCCCTGCACGCGCGGGGATCTTCCTGGAGACCCAGGAAGGCGGGGGTGCCTGGGCCTGTCGTCCCCGCATGCGCGGGGATCTTCCTCGACCACGACACCGACGGCGCCAACGGGCGCCGTCGTCCCCCGCACCCGCGGGGATCTTCCTGGCGGCTCGCTGCTGACCGTCGTGTACGACCGGTCGTCCCCGTACGCGCGGGGATCTTCCCAGCGCCCCCAGCCGCGCCGGCCGCCGGCACGAGTCGTCCTCGCACGCGCGGGGATCTTCCCATCAACTACTCGTACTGCCCGCTGGAGATCGTGTCGTCCCCGCACGCGCGGGGATCTTCCCTCTCCGGGCACGTCGCTGACGGGCGTCGGGTCGTCGTCCCCGCACGCGCGGGGATCTTCCGGTGTCGTAGACGAGGGCGCCCCCGCGCATGTTGTCGTCCCCGCACGCGCGGGGATCTTCCGCGGGACGCGAGCAGGAACCCCCGGTAGCTGCGGTCGTTCCCGCACGCGCGGGGATCTTCCCATACATTCGACGTCACACTGTCGGCCGTCGCAGTCGTCCCCGCACGCGCGGGGATCTTCCTTGGTCCATGGCCCCGACGTGCCCGACGCCCAGGTCGTCCCCGTACGCGCGGGGATCTTCCGCAGATAGCTTTGAGTGTCGGCGGTCACTATGAGTCGTCCCCGCACGCGCGGGGATCGTCCGCTGGTCACGTCCACCGAGCAGGCCGCCGCCCGGTCGTCCCGCACGCGCGGGGATCTTCCCCGCTGGGACGGGCCCCGTTTCATGTCCGGATCGTCGTCCCCGCACGCGCGGGGATCTTCCCCTCGGATGCATCGAGCTGGGCTACCCGGGAAAGTCGTCCCCGCATGCGCGGGGATCTTCACCGCAGATGCAGGCCGAACGTGAGCAGCACGTCGTCGTCCCCGCACGCGCAGGGATCTTCCGGCGCCCAGCGCGAGGCCAGCGTACTCGTGGCGGTCGTCCCCGCACGGGCGGGGATCTTCCGCCCCCGGCTATCGCGGTTCGCGGTCACGATGCGTCGTCCCCGCACGCGCGGGGATCTTCCCCTGGCCGGCCTGGCGCTGTGGTCGTCCCCGCCCTCGCGGGGGTCTCCCAGCCAGAACCGGCCAGGCCGCCATGAACGGCCGGTCATCCCCGCACGCGCGGGATCTCCCTCCGCAGGCAGATCAAGCTGCACCGCAACGAACGTTTCGTCCCGGCACGCACGCGCGCGGGGATCTTCCCACCGCGTCGAGCTCGGGCCGCGTGGGCACGGCGTCGTCCCCGCCCGCGCGGGGATCTTCCGAACGAGAAGAACACACCCGAAGAGTCGGCCCCGTCGTCGCCGCACGCGCGGGGATCTTCCAGGGCCGCAGAAGCTCACCGCGCAAGGGTGGGCGTCGTCCCCGCACGCGCGGGAATCTTCCTGGCTGGTCTGTGAGGACGAGCTTTCGGAGAACGTCCTCCCCGCCCGCGCGGGGATCTTTCACGCGCGGGCGGCGGCAGGCCGGGTACTCATTCGTCGTCCCCGCACGCGCGGGAATCTTCCTGGTGCAGCATTGTTCATTCGCATTTCGGGAAAGTCGTCCCCGCACGCGCGGGGATCTTCCTCCAGCCGACGACGCGGTCACCGGGCTGGACGCGTCGTCCCCGCACGCGCGGGGATCTTCCATGGCCGGGGCCGATTAGGCCGCCACCTCCGACGTCGTCCCCGCACGCGCGGGGATCTTCCGCAGTTCAGGAGATGTTGGATCGTGTCCGCCTCGTCGTCCCCGCACGCGCGGGAATCTTCCTGTCGCGCTGTCTCCAGTGATCGGCGGGTAGGTGTCGTCCCCGCATGCGCGGGGATCTTCCGCGCGGGTTCTCCCAGCCGGAGCGGGATGCCGCGTCGTCCCCGCACGCGCGGGGATCTTCCTCCCTCTAGTAGGACTTTGTTAGGTGACTCCTGACAGGTGGGCGGTGACGGTTGGTGTGTGGTTGAAGGGGCGTTGGCAGGTGGGGCAGGCGCCGGTCCAGACGGCGAGCATGGCCTGGAGGGTGCGGAGGACTCCGTAGAGGGTCAGGCCGGCGCAGGGGCTTTTGGGTCGCGGCGCAGCTGGGTGCAGATCGCTTGGGCGAGGCTGACGAGGGTGACGTGGCGGTGCCAACCGGTCCAGGATCGTCCTTCGAAGTGGTCGAGGCCGAGACCGTCTTTCAACTCGCGGTAGTCGTGTTCGATCCGCCAGCGGATCTTCGCGAGGCGGACCAGGTCACGCAGCGGAATGCCAGCGGGCAGGGTGGATAGCCAGTAGTCGGTGGGTTCGGGCTGGCCGGGAGGCCATTCGGCGAGCAGCCAGCAGGCGGGGCAGGCTCCGGTCGGGATTACGGGTGATGTTCCGGTTGGCGGGGCGGACACGTAGGGCCAGGAAGCGGGAGCGCATGCGCCCGGTCGGGTTGGCCCCGCTCTTGTGAGTGCCGTGCCGCCAGACCACATACCGGCCAGCCGCCCGGCCGGCCGCCGTGACCAGCGTTTTCAGGTCCGCCGGCCGGTCAGGATAGGCGGGCACGGGTGGACGACCGTTCCCCGAATAGGCCGGGGTGACCGGGACGGCGCCGGCCGGGTAGGCGGTCGCGTTCGACTTCACCGCCAGCACATACGGGATGGCCCGGTCGGTCGATCCCTGGCGGAACTCGGCACAGTCGCCGTAGCCGGCGTCGGCCACGACCGGCCGGACGGGCAGGCCCCACCCGGCGAGTTCGTCGATCATGTCCAGGGCGAGCCGCCACTTCTCCTGGTGCCGCTGTCCGTCGGGGATCCCGGCGTGGGCGCGGCGCACCCGGATCGACGCGGCCTCGGCCGGGTCGGCGGCGGCCGTGTCATCCCAGGACTCGGGGAGGAACAGCCGCCAGTCCACCGCCGCCGACGCCCAGTCGGTGACCGCGTGCACGGACACCCCGATCTGGCACAGGCCGACCTTGCCCAGCGTCCCGGAGTACATCCGGGCCACCCCCGGTGAGGCCGGCCCATCCTTGGGGAACCCGGTGTCATCAACAACCCAGGCATCCGGGTCGAGGAAGCCGGCCGCCCAGCCGGCCAGCCGCCGGCGCACCCGGGTGCAGTCCCAGGTCGAGCTGGTCACGAACTGCTGGAGCTGTTGATGATCCACCCCGAGGCGGGCGGCCATCGGGACCATGCTCTTGCGCTTGCCGTCGGTCAGCAGCCCCCGCACATACAGCTCGCCCTTGCCCCGCTGATCCCGCCGGGGCAGATCCGCGAACATCTCACCCGCGAACCGCTCGATCATCGGCCGTACCCGGGCCATCTCGTCCGGACCCACACCAACCACCGCCATACCCATGAAGACGACAGCCAGTACAACAACGGACAGAGCTAACAAAGTCCTACTAGGGATGACCACGATGGAGGGGGAGCGTCGTCCCCGCACGCGCAGGGATCTTCCCCCTCTTTCAGCGGGCCATAGTCACCGCTGTTAGTCGTCCCCGCACGCGCGGGGATCTTCCCCCGGCCGCGGGCACCCGGCCGACCAGGATGTCGTCGTCCCTGCACGCGCGGGGATCTTCCGCGTACACGATGATCGTCCACGCCGCATGTGTCGTCCCCACACCCGCGGGGGTCTTCCCTGCGAGAGCTGAGTTAGGAGACCAACGGCACCGTCCTCCTGCACGCGAAGATCTTCCGCTAAGCATCTGCGTGGTGTGTTGCGCGGATCTTCCGGACTGGGCGTAGGACTCCCGCCGTCGCACGGGCGTCGTCCCACACGCGGGGAGTCCTACCGATGAACATGCCGGCGCCCATGGCAACAATGAGTTTTCCCCGCAAATGCGGGTCTCTTTCCCCGGCCCACTACAACGGACGACGTCCCCACCGCAGCCATGATCTTCGCCCGCCCAGGCCCGACCATCCGATCGCAGACGTCATTACGGAACGGATCAAGCGCCGACCCATCCTCGGGGGCCTGATCAACGAATACGAACGAGCCGCGTAGAAGCCCAGCTCAACGGCCTTAGCCGAGTTCTGGAACCCCACAGGCGCCGTCCCGCCGCCAGTGGCGGAGCGGCCTATACACGTCTCCCACGGCCCGTAACCTTCGGGGAGATCCCGCCACGGTCCGAGAAGCGGGCGATGGGTGGAGAGGGCATGGATGTGGTCTGCGGTGGACGGCCGGTGGAGGCCGGACTGATTGCTGCCGCCGTCTCCTGGTCGTCCGGGACTGGTCGGCGCTGATGGGCGGGCTGCCGTCGAGGTGGGCCTGTGTCTGGTTGATCAGCGGTCGTAGTAGGGGGCCAGTGGGGCGGCCAGGAACGGGAACTCTTCGGTGACGTCGACCTTCGCTGCGAACTTGTCGGCGACGCCTGTGGCGCGGTCGGTGTAGGTGAAGACCACGTTGACGAGTGTGCGCACGCCGGACAGCCGGGAGGGAACGACCTCGACGCTGCTCAGGGATGAGTTACGCATGAATTGTTCGGTGGCCCGGGTATAGATCGCCGGGTAACGCATGGCCAGGTAGTTCAGCGCTCTGTGTTCGTCGGTGGCGCCGGAGTTGTCGGCGAGTTGGCCGATCCGGCCGAGCAGTTCGCTGGCCGCAGACCGGAATGTCTCTTCATCGAGGTCGTCAGGGCGGGGGATGGCAGTCAGGAACGTCGTGTTGTCGAAGGAGTAGATCTGATCGAACAGGACGATGGGTACGACCAGGCCGTTGCACGTGTCGGGGGTGGCGAGCGGGCCGAGTTCGCCGATGATCACGTCGATGTCCAGGGGGGACGGGGAGGGACGCACCGCGTCGATTAGCGTATCCAGATCGGCGCTGTAACGAGGTATCAGCAGGTAGGTGTCGATGCCCTCAATCATCAGCACCCAGCAGAGCTTGCGGACGAGGTAGCGGTTGGCGGGATCTGCGAGCACGGCGTGCGTGGCCTGCCGGTCTGTGAGGCCCAGGGTGTCCGAGCGCCCGGTGGCCTGGGCGAACTCCTTCTCGATGCCCAGGCTCGGGAACCGCGGTTCGATCCGTCCTATGGCGTAGACGAAGTCTCTTCTGGCCGTTCGCGCTTCGGGGGCGGCTTCAGCTTCGGCGCTCATGATGACGCCTTGTGTCGGGTGAAACCCACCCAGTTGTTGAGCGTGGCGGCACGTTTCGAGCAGCCTCCGCACGGCTTGATTCCCGCTGTCGCGGTGGCCTTCTTGATGACGTCTCCGAGGCCGATGTCCTCCTCGATGAGGAAGCCGGGCAAATGGACCCGATGGCGGGGCGGTTGGGATTTTGGCTGGGCGGTCATGTCCTTGTCTCCGTCCGGGATCGGGTGATTGCTTGATGGAGCGAGACCGCGTCCAGCAGCGGCGGGGTGATGCTGCGCCGAGCTGAGGGTGCCCCCCTCAGCGCCTCCCGGAGTCGCTCCACTGGGGTGTTGGGCGCCTGCGACCATGCGAGGGCGAGTGCTCCGGTCACTAACGCCGCAGCCAGACTCGTGCCGCCGAAGAGGGCCGTCCCGCCGTCAGGTGCCAGGGTCTGCAGCGGGGTTGCCGGGGCGAGCACTCCCCTTTGGCCGATCGAGCGGCCGAGGTTGCCGCCCCGCAGCGGAATGCCGCTGTCGTCGCAGGACGCTACGGGAACGACGCCGGCGTGGGCGAGCAGCTGTGAGCCGCTGACCCGGCCGTCGTTGCCCGCCGCTGCAATCACGATGGCCTGCTGGGCGGTCGCGAAATCGAGTGCCTGTCGAAGCAGACGATCCTGCAGCGCCGAGGCGACGAAGGCCGCGCTGACATTGACCAGTCGTGCACCCGCCCGTACGCACGCCACGAGTCCATCGGCGAGCTCGCCCGGTCCGGCTGCCAGCCCGTCGCCCCCGAACAGGGACACAGCCAGCACCGTGCAGTCCGGGCAGATCCCAGGTGCCCCGCTGTCCCGCCGGGCGGCGAGTACGCCGGCCACGGCCGTACCGTGCCGCGACGCCGCAGGCATCTCGCCGATCGTGACCACGGCCCCGGACCGGAAGCCGGGATGATCGGTGGCAACCGGCCCATCCAGCAGGCCGATCACGATCCCCGGATCCCCCGTGGAACGGGCCATCATCTCGCCCAGGCCGGTTAGGCGGGACCAGGCGGCCATCACCTCCGGCTCACCACGACTGCTCGGCAGTCGGGGTCACCGCTGGTGGGGTCGCAGTTGCCGCCGTCGATAGTGATGCCGCCGGTCGTGCCGCCGAAGCCCGAACCGTCCCGGCCGGAGCCGCCGCTACGACCGGAGAAGCTTCCGCCTCCGCCTCCACCGGTGCCGCCTTCGCAGCTGCCGACAACTTTCGTGTATCTGCGGGGAACACCGCCCGACCACTGGTCGCAGTTGACCAGCCATTCGTGGTTCACGCAGAACGGCGAGGCGTAGTAGCAGTGCACCCCAGGCGGATCGGAGTCGTCCGCAGCCGGCCGCAGGCCCCCACCCGGCTCGGCCCGCCGCGGGCTCGCGTAGGGGCGGGAACTGCGGGTCAGTGCCGTCTCGGCGGTGAATCCTGGAAGGCTCATGAAGCACGCTCCCGCTGGTCTAGACGCTGCACTGGGCCTCGGTGTAGCTGACATCTCCGTCGCAGGTCACCACGACCGGCGCGTAGCCTTCGCCGACACAGATCCCACTGGTGTCGCCGAACTCGCACGACAGTTCCCTATGGCCCGCACAGGTGCCGTAGTAATAGCTGCAGCCCGCAAGCCGGATCGGTCCTCGAGGGGCCGATGCACGGGCGTGGCGGTACGGAGTCCGGGTACCACGGGGAAGAGCAGCATCGGCGGTGAAGCCGGGAAGACGTGCACCTTGTGACACGTCCGACCTCCTGTTCCTCGGTACACGGGCAGAACGTGGGAAGACAGACAAACCTGCTTGAAGGTTAGTACCTGCTTGTGATCCGCGCATACGGATGGAATAAATCTGTCACTCTTTGCGAGGTACCAGCCTTCTTGGGAGGCATGTACGCACGGTAGGGCGCCCAGCGCTGGGTCGGGCTCCTGATGCCTGCGCGAAGGAACGCCGCACCGTCGGTACCGACTCGGCGAGCAGGACCTGCCACGACCGTCAACAGATATGAGGCTCTTCGCTGTTTGCTGGATGTCGTGGTTAACGACTTACCGTCTGCGACGACTCGGGGTGACGTTGTGTAGTCGTCGGGTGGGGTGAAAGGGGAACGCACCCGCCACCTGGAAAGATCAGCTCTTGTCTAGGGAATTGATCTTCGGGTGAGCGGGTGCGCGTGTTCGAGGGTACGGGGTCGGCGGGGGCGGAGCTTCTGGGGCTTCCCGGAGCTGTGATCGATCTGGTCGAGCGGGAGGCGGACGGGTCGTGGCGGGTGCACGTCCGCTCGGCGGCGGGGGTGGGGTGCTGCCCGGGCTGTGGCCAGGTCTCGGGGCGGGTCAGGGAGCTGGCCGGGCAGCGGCTGGCGCATCTGGTGGTCGTGCCGATGGCGCTGACCTGGCACAAGGCGCGCTTCTGGTGTGACAACACCTCCTGTGGCCAGGGCAGTTTCGTCGAGTCCGGGCCGCTGGCCGGCCGGGGCGGGCGGGTCTCGCAGCCGGCCCGGGAGACGATGGGCCGGCTCGTCGGGGACTGGCTGGTCCCGGTCAGCCGGGTCGCCGGCGCGGCCGGCGTGGGCTGGCACACCGCCCACGGCGGGTTCGTCGCCGTGGCCGAGCGGGCGGGGATCGTGGCCGAAGCCGGGGCTGCCGGGCGGGAGCTCCTCGAGGCCGGTGCCGCCGACACCGCGCCGGCACCGGTGCCGGCCCGCTCGGTCTCGGGGCCGTTGCCCCAGGTCACGGTCCTGGGGATCGACGACCACCGCCGCGGCCGGCCGCGTTTCCACCGTGCCCCGGACGGGACCTGGGCCGCCGACGCGGACCGCTGGCAGACCGTGTTCGTCGACACCGCCGGCGGCCACGGCCTGCTCGGGCAGGTCGAGGGCCGCACCACGGCCGGCACCACCGGCTGGCTGGCCGCCCAGTCCGCCGCCTGGCTGGCGGGCATCGGCGCGGTCACGATCGACATGTCCACGACCTACCAGGCCGCGGTCCGCGAGGCGCTGCCACACGCGATGCTGGCCGTCGACCCGTTCCACGTCGTGGACCTGGCCAACAAGGCGATCGGTGACGTGCGTCGCCGGCTCACCCAGCAGATCCGCGGCCGCCGTGGCCGGGCCGACGACCCCGAATACAAGATCCGAAACCTGCTCGTGCGTGCCGAGGAGACCCTCTCCGACGCCGCCCGCGGCAGGCTGCTGTGCACCCTGGCCGACCTCGGCGACGCCGGCCGCCAGTGTCCCGCGTCAAGATCTTGGCTCAGAAATCTTGACCTGAAGGTTGGGTATTCTGGATCTTGGTGGGGGGTTTGAGGGCGGGATTGTGGTGGACCTCGATCGGCCGGTGGAAGCCGAGGGCCTCATGCGGCCGGACCTGGTTGAAGATCTCCCGGTAGGCGTTCGCCTCACGGACGAGATCGTCGAGGGTATTGATCTCTTGCCGGTAGAGGTGCTCGTACTTCAGCGAGCCGAACGCGCGCTCGCGGATGCCGTTCTGACCAGGGCTCCCGCGCCGGGTACGGATGTGGAGCAGCTCCGGGCGGGAGGCGATGAACCGGGCGAACACCGCCCCCTTGAACGCGGCCCCGTTGTCCGTGACCAGCGTGATCCGCCGGATCTCACCGGTGACGTCCGGCGCGGGATGCCGATCAGCTGGCAGAACCTCGCGGTCGGCATCGCCGCGTCTTCGCGGATCACCTCGAGGTCCTCGTAGGGGCCAGCCGGCCCTCCGCGGACTTCTTCCACACGCGCAGCTCGACGTGGGCCTCGCCGAGGGCGGTCTTGAGCTCCTCGACCTCGGCGGCCAGGGTCTCCTCCCGGGACGACGGCCGGGTCGAGCCGCCGGCGGCCAGACCAGCCCGGCCGGCCTCCAGGAACTGCTGCTTCCACTTCCCGACCGATGTCTCGGACACCTTGTTCCGCCGGGCGGCCTCCGCGATCGTGGCCTCGCCGGCGAGCACCGACAGCACGATCCGGATCTTGTCCTCGGCGGGGAACACCGGGGGCCGACTCATCTCATGATCTCCTTGGGCTCAGGGCCAACAAACCCCTGTGCCAAGAATTCTGACGCGCGACAGTGGGCACCGCCTCGCGGGTGCTCTACGACGCGCTGGCCGGGGTGTTCACGTCGTTGGGTTCGACGCCCTGAAGGACGCGGTGTTCCGGGATCTGGTGATCGCCCGGCTGGTGGATCCGACGTCGATCCTGGACACCGGCCGGGTCCTGACCGATCTTGGCGCCGCACCGGCGAGTGAGAAGA
>Ga0207710_10000226_pt1 | contig 48933 bp, 46 predicted proteins | sample KBSS24metaG_FD_184400 | JGI IMG/M metagenome (GOLD analysis project Ga0207710, IMG submission 184400) | Switchgrass rhizosphere microbial communities from Kellogg Biological Station, Michigan, USA - KBS S2-4 metaG (SPAdes) (version 2) | ecosystem: Host-associated > Plants > Roots > Rhizosphere...
TTTTCTGACTTAAATTTCGCTCAAATAAACTTCGAGTAATTTAAACCAATCAATCAATGATAATATTTCGATCAATCAATCAGTAAAAATCCACACAAGTTGTTCTTCATAATCTCTTAATGATCTTTCTGCCCTTCGTCAGAGACAGAATTCAACGCAATACAAATTTTTCATCTTAACCCTGTAAGCTAAGATATTCTCATGTATCGCGTCGGGATGAGTGCATTATAGGGAAAAAAAAATGGTACGCAAGCACTTTTCCAAATACATGCGCTTGACCGTCTCTTTTTTACTCAAACAAATTAACAATAATGTTAAATTTAATTCTATCTATTTGATATATAATAACAAACATCAAATAAATTTATTTTCATTCTTTTTTGATTTTGATATCTATTATCTTAATAGGTTGTTTAGGTACGTTCTGATGCATTCCATCATTGGTTGTTGGCACTTTTACAATGCGGTCAACTACATCCATACCTTTAACCACTTTTCCGAAAACTGCATAACCAGCATTACCAACAGAACGATTCAGAAAACTATTATCAGCAACATTAATAAAGAACTGACTGGTAGCTGAATCAGGATTTGCTGTACGAGCCATCGCTAATGTTCCGCGTGTGTTAGCAATTCCATTTCCAGCTTCGTTCTTGATTGGTGCTCGAGTAGTCTTTTCCTGCATATTTGCAGTAAGTCCACCACCCTGTACCATGAAGCCAGGAATTACGCGGTGGAATATTGTGTCTTTATAAAAGTCCGACTTTATATAGCTTTTAAAATTCTTCACGCTGTTTGGAGCTTTCTCGTCATAAAGCTGTATTTCAATATTCCCTAAATTTGTTTGCATTTCAACTAAAGTTTCAGCCCAGACTGAATGACTGCTTAAACCCAAGCAACATAGCATTAATAATTTTTTCATATCTTCCTACAATAAAATGCAAAACCTAATAAAGGTTAAATTTAATCATCTATATAAAAGAATTCTAGTGAGTATTTATTATCTTTTATTTAAAGCCTAATATTTTGGATTTGTATATGTGTCCATGTTCCACGTGAAACATGGACTAAACTTTTATTTAGCTATTTTTATCCCAAAATTTTCTAAAGTTTTTACTGAACTCAATGGTGTAACGTTTGGCTTTTTTAGAAATAGGCGTCAAATTTATAAAACCATGAGTTTGATCTGAATATTCTTCATAATGCATTTTGACACCATTTTGGCGTAGTTTATAGCTATAGATTTTTCCTTCATCATGTAATACGTCATGCCCAGCAGTAATCACAAAAGCCGGAGGATTCTTCTTCAAGTTGCCATAAGTTGGAGAAATAATTGGATCATCTAGTTCTACGTTATGCTGGGTTGCATAATATTGAGTGACATTATTGATATCGTTATCCGTCAAAACCAATCCTTCGTTATAGGCATAAAAGGAAGGATGTCGGCTTTTAAAATCCACGGCAGGGTAAATAAGAAGTTGGGCTTGTGGAGCATAGGGTTTATTTACTGATCTTTGAGCCACGACTGTACTGATGTTTCCACCTGCACTATCCCCCGCTACCGCAATTCGACCTTTTAATATTTTTAACTGTCTACGATTTTGATATACCCAAGCTAAAGCATCTTCACAAGATTGGATTAAATGCTGAGGAGAAACCTCTGGCGCAAGAGGATAATCGATACTGAGTACTTGTACTTTTGCATATTTTGCCAATATACGACAAACCTCATCATGAGTATCTAAACCACCTACAACAAATCCTCCCCCGTGATAGAAAACAATAAGAGGTAGTTTTTTATTCGGTACTGGATGATAGTGTCTCGCAAAAACGGTTCCACTTTGGAGAGGTAAACGAATATCTTCTACCAAGTCAATCTCTGTTGACTTGTGACGTATAGCCAGCATTTGCGTATCGAACTGCCTTCTCGATTCAATTGGGTCTGAACCAATGAAACCGTTACGACCCTGTTTAATCTGTACAGCCATCATACATTTAGTAAATGAGTCGAGATCTGGATATTGATAAGAATATCCAAGAATTTTGGCAAGTGATTCTTGAGCTAATCGAGGTAACTTATCAAGAGCTCGAGCAGCGGGCCCTTGGCCCTTATCTAGCAATGTTTGAATTTTTTGATTAAATGCTGTCATGCCTATCTCCATGAATTCCTCTTATCCTTCATATTTTCTACAGAATTCTGTTGTTATTTGACTATATTCGCATACAACTCATGTAATCAAGATACAAAGGTAAAACCCAAATTACGCTAATCTGATTTCAAGCAAATGTCATTAACAAATCTGTCACTTAAAACAGGACTTTTTTGCCAATTATTGTTAACAGACAAAAAGAGGTACGATTATGTCAACAAAACTAGTTGTTACTTTATTAGCAACCAGTCTTTTAACTGTAGGCTGTGTGGCTTATACGGACGATCCTTCTTATCGTGGTGGTTATGGTTATCATGATAATAATCGTTATGATCGCAATGATGGACGTCGATATAACGATTGGGAACGAAAACGCTGGGAAGAGCGTCAAAGAATATATGAACAACAACGGAGAGTTGCTCGCGAACAGGATCGAAATCGTCATGAATGGGATAAAAGACGCCATGACGAGGATAAGAAACACCGTGATGATGATAAAAGACGCCACGAGTGGGATAAAAAACGGGTAGAAGATCGTGATCATAATCGTCGAGATTCTCGTCATGATGACTAAATTCATTACTATATAAAAAGCCCCAATAAGCTACGTCTTTTGGGGCTTTTTTGAGAATTCTAAACTCTCTTAATTATAGAATAATGAGTAGCAGCTCATTTCATACATAAATCGGCATCTTAAATATATGACTCTATAATCTTTTAACTGTTCTTATCGCTAAGAATTACTGAGCAGTTGCAGAACCTGAAACAGAACCAGAAGCACCAGCATCAACTTGGCCTGGTTGCGCTTGGCCAGAAACGCCAGCGTCAACACCTACACCAGCTTGTACGCCAGATGGGCTAGCACTAGTTTGAGCAGAACCTGATGCGTTTAAACCAGCTTCAGATGCACAACCAACAGCTGTAAAAGCAACACCAGCAAGTACTACAGAGATAAGACCTAATTTTTTCATAATCGCTTTCCTTTCATTACGACAAACACTTAAATGCGAAGATCATCTTCGCGCTGCCTATAATTCACAATTTTTTTTTCTGGCGTGCGTATCATTGGTTGTCTTTTGTAGTAATAGAAGTACAAATTGTGCAATTTTTTATTAAATTCGCTTCCCTACTCTTAGCTCTATATTTTATATAAAACTAGTAACTTAAGTTTTTGTTTAATTTTATCAATTTTTAATTTTTATCTTGGTCTTTTACTCTACTCAAAAAAATTCTCTTTATAGAAACGCTATATAAGGTATGTAGAATGTTACAGAGGTTTTTTGCTTAAAAATTCCGGTTCTCATCAAAAAAGCCGGGTATAAACCACGGCTTCTCTAAAAATTTACGATATTTCGATTTAAATTACGGCCACTGCATCTCACCTTTTACAACTTTTGCACCCAGCTCTAGGCTATCCACACTTTTTAATGTTGGATATTGTTTTTGCATGAGCTGACTCAGCTCACTCGCATTTTTACTTACTTTAACGGCTTTCTCATAGCTCTTGAGATAGTCAATCGAAAAGTTAACCGCATCCAAACCTTGAGGAGCTCCCTCAACCATATGGGCAGGAACAACTGTCTGAGGTTGAAGTGCTTTAATGTTTTCTAGCGTTTGAATCACTTCATTACGGTCTTTAACTTTTGGTGTATCTGCCATCCATAAATGAATACCTGAAGATACCGGAATACCACCTACTACTGCCTTAGAAGAAGGAATCCATAAATAAGTGAGTTCTTTCTTACCTTTAATCTCGATTGACTCATTCTCTAGCTTTAAAGTTTTAGCAGTATAAGCTTGAGGCACAATAATTTGGCTAGGCGCATTTGCACCCATTTGTGGACCCCAATACTTCACTTTGAGCGCTTGAGTATCTTGAATATGTTTAACAGTTTCCGGTGTTGCGATGATTTGTACATTTGGAAAGTATTGTTTAAATACATCTAAGCCAAAGTAATAGTCAGGATCACCATAACTTACGAAAATTGTTTTTAACGTTTTACCACTATCGATAATGTCAGCAGCAATACGTAATGCTTCAGATTTTGAGAATTGCGCATTCACCAATAGAACGTCTTTATCGCCTTCAATTAAAGTAGACGTCACACCAAAATGTTCGGGTTTAGCCAGAAAACTTTGGATTTTTAGATCTTGTGCAAAAGCTGAGGAAGCCACCGTTAAAGCAGTGGCAGTTGCTAGAGCTGAAGCTGTTAATTTAAAAAATTTCATTATGTATTCTCCAATTTCATGAGAAATACTTTAAATTGCAATTCCTGTAAGGTAAATGCACTAAATTAAGATAAACTGTTGCATATATTGTAATAATGAAAATGTATATGGACACATTAAAAGCCATACAAGTCTTTGTTTCTATTGCTCAGCATGGCAATTTAACCAAAGCCGCTGAACACCTGAATTATTCCCGTGCCATGGTTTCTCGCTATCTTGAGCACCTAGAGCACACATTTTCAACTCGACTATTTCAGCGGAATACCCGAAAGATATCTCTCACTCCAGCCGGTGAAAAAGCCCTCCTCTATTGCGAAAATATTTTACAACAACAACAACTTTTGCAAGAGCTAGCAGCACCCGAACAACATAACGGTACGATTCGTTTTACGTGTGGTTTATTTTTATTTCAATTAGGGGTTGGGGAATGCATTCGTCAATTTAAAAAGCAACATCCACATATTCAATTTGATGTATATCTTACTGAAAATACAATGGACTTAATTGATGCCCAAGTCGATTTAGCTTTACGTATAACGCAAAAAGTTGCAGATGGATTAATTGCACGACCAGTTTGTCAAATTGAGTCCGTTTTCTGTGCTCATCCTGATTATTTAAAGCAGCACAGCTCCCTCTCCCATCCAAGGCAACTTATTCAACATGAATGTTTAGCTCACCACAGCCAACATCAATTTTGGACACTTTTTGATGAAGAGCAACAACCGCAGAATTACCCTTTAAATGTGACCTTTAAAAGTAATGATGTAAATGCTGTTTATGATATGTGTTTACATGCTCAGGGTGTGGCCATGTTGCCTTCACTATTAGTTAAAAAAGATTTAAAAGAAAAACGACTAGTTCCTCTATTTAAAAACTTTTCAGCTCCGGAATTAAGTTTGTCAGTGGTATATGCATCGAGGCAACATTTACCCAAAATAACGCAGGAATTTATTGCTTTTATGATCGAAAATTTAGATTTTTACTTAAAACCGCAAAATTAAAAGTTTTAAATTGCCGTGTACGCTTGAATTTTTAGGCAATGCCCATACTTCATCCCTATTAATGAATTACAGCATATGCATGGCAGTTCAGGTTTTACCCAGTAAATGCTGATGCCAAAAGGACTGTACATGTTTAAAAACCCATTTAAACGGAGATCATCAATGGCTAATGAGCAAAACGAGCAAGCTCAAGACATTCAACACGAGCAAGCAGAGCAATCTAATGAGCAAACTCAGGCTGAAGGTGTAGAGCAAGCAAACGACGTTACCGTTGAATCTTTACAAGCGCAAATCACTAAATTAGAAGAAAGTCTTAAACTTGAAAAAGCACGTACAGCGAATGCTGTTTACGAAGCACAAAAAAGTGTAGAGCGTATTCAACGTGAGTCTGAAAAGCATAAAGAAACTGTGCTTGAAAAATTTGCAAAAGAATTACTGGATTCTGTAGACAATCTAGAGCGTGCAATCCAAGCGGCAGGTGATGAAGAGACACCAGTACTTGAAGGTATCAGATTAACCTTGAAGTCACTGTTAACTGCGCTTGAAAAATTTGGCGTTGTAGAAGCTGATACTAAAAATGGTTTCAATGCAGATTTACATCAAGCAGTTGGTATTGATCCAAATGCTAAAGCAAATGAAATCGGTACTGTTTTACAAAAAGGCTATACCTTAAATGGCCGTTTATTACGCCCTGCTATGGTTATGGTTGGCCAATAAGTAAATTTTTGAGAGTTTTTAGATTTTTTTTAACTAAAACGCTTGAAAAAAATAGATTCACTCTCATATCGGATAACAAGCAAAAACATTGCAAAAGAATTTTTGAGGAAAACGTCACATGGCAAAAATTATTGGTATTGACTTAGGTACTACCAACTCGTGCGTTGCTGTACTTGAAGGCGATAAAGTAAAAGTAATCGAAAACGCTGAAGGCGCACGTACAACTCCATCGATCATCGCTTATAAAGATGGTGAGATCTTAGTAGGTCAAAGCGCTAAGCGTCAGGCAGTAACTAACCCGAAAAATACATTATTCGCTATTAAGCGTTTAATTGGTCGTCGTTATGAAGATCAAGCGGTACAAAAAGATATCGGTCTTGTACCTTACAAAATCATCAAAGCTGACAATGGCGATGCTTGGGTTGAAGTAAACGACAAAAAATTAGCACCTCAACAGATCTCTGCTGAAATCTTGAAAAAGATGAAAAAAACTGCAGAAGACTATTTAGGTGAAACAGTTACAGAAGCAGTTATTACTGTTCCTGCTTACTTTAACGATGCTCAACGTCAAGCAACTAAAGATGCGGGTAAAATCGCTGGTTTAGACGTTAAACGTATCATTAACGAACCAACTGCTGCTGCACTTGCGTTCGGTATGGACAAAAAAGAAGGCGACCGTAAAGTTGCAGTTTACGACCTAGGTGGTGGTACTTTTGACGTATCAATCATTGAAATCGCAGACCTTGATGGCGACCAACAAATCGAAGTGTTATCAACAAACGGTGATACTTTCCTTGGTGGTGAAGACTTTGATAACGCGTTAATTGAATTCTTGGTTGAAGAATTTAAGAAAGAACAAAGTGTGAACTTGAAAAATGATCCACTTGCGTTACAACGTTTGAAAGAAGCTGCTGAAAAAGCAAAAATTGAGCTTTCTTCATCAAATGCAACTGAAATTAACCTTCCATATATCACTGCCGATGCAACTGGTCCTAAACACTTAGTGATCAACGTAACTCGTGCAAAACTTGAAGGTTTAGTTGCTGATTTAGTTGCTCGTACAATTGAGCCTTGCCGTATCGCGCTTAAAGATGCTGGTCTTTCGACTTCTGACATCTCTGACGTAATCTTGGTTGGTGGTCAGTCTCGTATGCCACTTGTACAACAAAAAGTACAAGAATTCTTTGGTAAAGAGCCACGTAAAGACGTGAACCCTGACGAAGCAGTTGCAATCGGTGCTGCAATTCAAGGTGCGGTATTGTCTGGTGACAAAACTGACGTTCTTTTATTAGACGTAACGCCATTAACTTTAGGTATTGAAACAATGGGTGGTGTATTAACACCAATCATTGAGAAAAACACGACGATTCCTGCGAAGAAATCACAAGTGTTCTCTACTGCTGCTGACAACCAGCCTGCTGTAGACATTTCTGTTTACCAAGGTGAACGTAAGATGGCTCAACAAAACAAATTGTTGGGTAACTTCCAATTAGGCGACATTCCACCTGCTCCACGTGGTGTACCGCAAATTGAAGTATCTTTCGACATCAATGCTGATGGTATCTTGAAAGTATCTGCTAAAGATAAGAGCACTGGTAAAGAGCAATCGATCCAGATTAAAGCAAACTCAGGTTTGTCTGATGCTGAAATCGAAGCAATGATTAAAGATGCTGAAGCGAATGCTGAAGAAGACCGTAAGTTTGAAGAACTTGCAAAAGCTCGTAACGAAGCTGATGCATTGATTTCAAGCTCGAACAAAGCAGTTAAAGATCTTGGTGACAAAGTTACTGAAGATGAAAAAACAGCTGTAAGTACTGCGGTTTCTGAACTTGAATTAGCAACTAAAGAAAATGATGTTGAAGATATCAAAGCTAAAACTGAAGCTTTACAAAACATCTTGATGCCTATCACTCAACGTGCTTATGAACAAGCACAGCAAGCTGGTGGCGCAGAAGGCTTTGATCCAAATGCATTCCAAGGTGGCGATGCAGGTCAACAAAAAGCTGATGATGGTGTTGTTGATGCAGAGTTTACTGAAGTTAAAGATGACAAAAAATAATTTGTTTCTTTAATAAAAAACCGCGCTTAGGCGCGGTTTTTTATGGGTTACAAAAAATAACAATACGTTTTTTCATATATTTTTTAATTATTTAATGTCAAAAAGGTCAATTATAAAAACTAATCTATTAATTATAAAAAAGATTTTTAAAACTAAAATACATTGTTACTTATTACATTAATTATTCCATTATTGCCAAGTCTAAAAACATCTTTTTAAATTTTTCTACCAAGATCACAAAGCTCGCCCACTCTCCTGTACTTTTTATCATTTTGACGGATTAAATTAAGTAGCTAACAATAAGATTTTATTTATATTTTTTATTTTGCCATGAAAAAATTTCTATGGTGGGGATTAAGCTTATGTTTATGCATAGGCTTTCAAACGACGGTCTTTGCCCAAAGTAATCTACCAATCGGTTCATTTAATCAACCTTTAAAGTATCGAATTGCTTTTATTGATCCACGGTTTCAATTAACTCAAGAAAAATTGATTGAGGTTAGTCAACAAGCTGCTGAAATCTGGCACCAAGAGACCGGAAAAACCTATTTTTCTTATGATGCAGAAGCTCAGCTGTCAATTAACTTAATTTATGATGATCATCAACTGATGAAAAGCCAGCAACAGGAAAATTTGAATGCACTTTTGCAAAAGCAGGAAGTGTGGCGTCTTAAAAATGAAGAAATTATTTTAAATAAACAAGAAATTGATCAACTATCGTCAGATTTAAACAAAAGAAAGATCAGCCTGAAAGCTGAGTTTGAGCAATATCAACAAGACGTAACACGCTTTAACCAAGGAGAACATCGATACTATCGTGCCGATGAGCTAAAAGACCGACAAAATCAACTACAACAAAAATCTGGAAATCTGAAAAATGAATTAAATAGTTTAAATATTAAAATTCAGTCACTTAATATAAAAATTAAAGAACTGAACCAAGAGCAAAGTGATTTAACGGTTTTAAAAACACAATTTAAACTAGAGCAAAAAACCAGTATGCAACCTTTTCATAAAGGCTTATTCAGCAAAAACCAAATTCAAATTTACGGTTATACTTCTTTAAATGATTTACGTTTGACCCTGGCTCATGAGTTTGGCCATGCATTAGGACTAAAACATACTACTGATCCTAAATCATTAATGTATCCCCGTTTAAAAGAACAAGATATTCATAATTTCAAATTAACAGATTCGGATTTAGAGTTATTAGGCTCAATTTATAGCTCCATTAAGGAAAATCATTAAAGTTAAATAATTAAAAAAACTAAACTAAACCCAATATAATGAATTTTTTCTAAAAAATAATTTGGCATTTGGTAAAAAATAATGAGACTAAAGTCTCATTTATTTCTAAAAATCGTATGTTTTTTGATTGATTTTTCACTTTATATTCTTATAATACGTTTTTTTTAAAATCTCCCCCCTTCTATTATGCGTTTAACATCTTTGTTACTAGGCGTAGCCTTTGCTTTTTCTAATTTTCAGGCTAATGCTAATCTTGCAACTCCAGCTCATACTCAAATCCAGCAAAAAGCAGGTCAGCATCTGACTTATAAAATTGCTGAAATTGATCCACGTTTTGGTTTAAGCCAAGATCAATTGATTCAAATTAGCCAACAAGCTGCAGACATTTGGAAACAAGGCACTGGGCAGGATTATTTTACTTATGATCCAAATGCAAAGTTAGAAATTCGTCTAGTTTACGATAATAGCCAAAGTCGTTCTGAACAGCGTCAAAAAATTGCAGCTCAGTTTCAGCAAGAACAACAACGTGTAATTGATGAACAGCAACAAATTAAGCAATTGAAACAAACCCTTAGTCAAACTCAATCTGACCTTGAAAATAAGAAGCAGATTTTGAATGGCAAATTGAAAAATCTTGACGAGCAAATGATGCAGCTTAACCAAGGCAAATTAGCCCCTGAATACAGTGCTAAATCTTTGGCTAAAACTCAGAAAGATTTGCAAAAACAAACTGTTGCTTTAAAGAAAGAAATTGCTGCATATAATGAGCAAGCTAAAGACTTAAATGTCAAAGTTACTCACTTTAATCAGATCAACAATGAGTTTAATAATTCATTGAATCAATTTAAGCAAAATACTCAAGCTGATGTCTTTAAAAAAGGTATCTACAACGGCAAACAAATTGTAATTTATGAGTTTAAGTCTATTGATGATTTACGTTTAACGATTGCTCATGAGTTAGGACATGTGCTTGGCTTAAAACATAGCGATCAACCAAATGCATTGATGTACTCAGTACGTAAAGATGGTGACAGAAAAGTCACTGGTCTTACAGATGCTGATCGTGATCTATTAAGTGCTTTACCTCAATAATTAAGAATTTGATATAAAATGATGTATCTATTTCTAGGTAGATACATCGAAATTCATATCAAAGTCATGTTATTGTGGTCATAAGAGCTAACTAAAATAGAATGGAGATGAAGATGAGTTACTATCATATCCTGATTGAAGTAAATGATCATATCAGCACAATTGAACAAACACGTGATATTGAACTATTTGATATTATTGAAATCAAACCATACCTTCATTCTATTCTAATCCCCTTTTTCAATGAACATGAAATTGAGCTTGAAGATGAAAATATTGAATTTAAAGATATTCTACATCTGGAAGTGAAACAAACTCTGTTACCAATTGAACATTTAATTGAAGAAGAACAAAAGCAATTACCAAGTGATACCGATGTCACCATCACTGCGTATGAGATCTTTAATGATCGAGATTTAAGCCAAGATGTCACTTCAGTTATTTTTGATATTTTAGAAGCGGTTAAATTAGATTAGTACTCTTATATGAGTATTTAATAAAAAAGGTCTGCATATGCAGACCTTTTTTAATACTTTCAGTTTATTGCATCATTTTTTGAGCTTGTTCTTGACGGAATGCGCGTAAGATTTGTTGCCCTGCTCGTCCGCTTGGATTCAAACCTAAACGAGTTTGCTCTTGACGAATAGCTACACGGGTTTTATCGCCAATAAGACCATCAACTGCGCCAATATCGTAGCCACGATTAATCAAAAATTGTTGGATTTCACGACGTTCTGCACGTGAAGTTCCGGGATCATCAGTTGGCCAAGATGTTGCAAAAGGACGAGCGCCTTTTAAACGATCAGATAAATGGGCAATTGCAAGACCATAACTTTCCGCAGCGTTATAACTGTAGATTGCATCAAAATTCTTAAAGACTAAGAATACTGGGCCATTTACACCTGCTGGTGCCATTAAACCTGCTGAAGTACTACTAGATAAAGCCCCTTGAACAAGTGGAGAACCGTCAATTCGAGTAATGCCTCGCGCACTCCAGCTACTTAAAGCTTTCTTTGAGCGTCGCCCTTCTCCATCAACGGACATACCTTGGGGAACCTTTACTTCAAAACCCCATGGCATTCCTGTTTGCCAACCGGCTTTATTCAAGAAATTAGCCGTTGATGCTAATGCATCTGCAGTACTCGATACCAAATCGCGACGACCATCTCCATCAAAATCAACAGCTAAACGTTCATAGGTCGATGGCATAAATTGAGTATGTCCAAATGCCCCAGCCCATGAACCTTTCAATTGATCTTCGGTTAAATCACCACGTTGTAAAATACGCATGGTGGCAAAAAACTCAGTACGGAAATAACTTTGTCGGCGACCTTCACAACTTAAAGTTCCGAGTGCTTGTAATAAAGGATATTTTCCAGAAATATCACCAAAATTACTTTCAACACCCCACACTGCCACTATTGTTTCTGGGGGCACGCCGTAGGTTTGAGAAGCACGATTTAAAACATCGCGATATTGTGCCAGTTTTTGTTTTCCAAGCTCCACACGCTCTTCATCAACTAACCCAGAAAGATAATCCCAAATCGGTGTCGAAAATTCTGGTTGATAATTTAATTTATCAATAACCGAATAATCTGGAGTTAAGTTTTGAGTATAACGATCATAGGTTGTGCCAGAGACTCCGGCAGCAATCGCTTGAGAGCGTAAATTTGCCAAACAACTTTGGAAATTATTATTAGGCGTATAATTTTCGTTAGTCACTGCCGGAACAGTGGCACTGCTAGATACGCTAGAACCATTAATTACGAGCTCTGCTTGAGCCTGAGTCATTGCTAAAAATACAGAGCCAACAATACAAGAAAAACGTCGCATATTATCCCAGTTTCAATTTTTGAATTTAAATTTTTAAGTACCATACCATTATGAGTCTAAAATTTCTGAGAGAAAACGTAAATTTGAATTCATAATCTCTTCTTTAAATTCATTTCCTGTGTTTTAAATTCAAATTTCCCACTTTGTTTTGAATTTAAAACTTCTTGGATGTGTGACACTAGTTCTGAATTCAAAATAATAGCATGTAGTTTAAATTCAAAAACCTCGTTTTAAATTCAAATTAAAAAATAGGTATTTTTGTGGATAAACTTATCCACAGCCGAGAAAAAAGAGTACTATTCATTGATTATATTCTATATTTCATCATTCTTTATGACATAGGAAAGCCAATCATCTCAACAATTCTTATTTTTAAATTCAAAAAATCACTCAATGTTTTAAATTCAAACTTACCGTGTTATTTTAAATTTAAACCACTTCAGCAAACACCATTGGTTTTGAATTCAAAAGCCATAAGTTCTATCATCATTTACAAATCAAGCTCTCTTGTGGATAACTAACTTTAAATTCAAAACAAGCAAGCTTCATTTTTTAAATTTAAAAATACCAACAATATTTAAATTCAAAAATTCCCATAAAAAGTTATCCACAAACGTAAAATACTCATGATTTATTATTTTTTAAATTTAAAAGATAAAAAAAGCGATCCGAAGATCGCTTTTTTGCAAAATCAAAAGTATTTAGAGGGTCATATCTTCTGTTAAAGCGAGTGGTTCTGGCAAAATTTCTGCTAATTGACGGCATAAATTCGTCAATTCATTACTATCCACAGGCATTAAAGTAATATGGCCTAACTTACGGCCAGCACGTTCAGACTTATTATAAAGATGTAGATGAGCACCATTTAAGGCAAGTACATCTTCAGTTTTAGGATGCTGACCAATAATATTGATCATAACCGTTGGGCGAACAACATCTGTTGAACCCAATGGTAGACCTGCAACAGCTCGAATATGGTTTTCAAACTGAGAACAAACAGCGCCTTCAATCGACCAGTGACCTGAGTTATGCACACGCGGTGCCATCTCATTTGCACATAAACCTTGTTCTGTTACAAACAGCTCGAGAGTCAGCACACCAACATAGTTGAGGTGATTCAACAAACGAGTAATGTAGTCTTGAGCCACAGGTTGCAAAGCTTCGCTATTCGGTGCTGGAACAATTGAATGCGATAAAATGCCATTATGGTGGTGATTTTCAGCCAGTGGCCAAGTTTTTACTTCACCATTTTGGCCGCGCACCGCAATAATTGAAACTTCACGAGAGAATTTAACAAAGCTTTCGGCAACTAGACTTTTTGCAGGACCAAGTTCAGCCCACGCCGTATCAATCTGGTCTTCTGAACGAAGTACAAACTGACCTTTACCGTCATATCCACCAGTTGCAGTCTTAAGCACAATCGGTAAACCAAGCTCAGCAACAGCCGTTTTCAAGCTTTCTAGGCTATCCACAGCACGATACGGCGCAACAGGAATAGAAAGTTCATCAAACAATGCTTTTTCTGACAAACGATTTTGCGCAGTCGCTAAAGCAATACGGGGAGGGTGCAATGCTTTGGTTTGTATCAAAACATCAACATCTTCAACGGGCGTATTTTCAAACTCAAGACTGAAAACATCAGCACTTTCAATAAACTGTTTTAAACCTTGCTCATCTTGGCTAGAAAAGACTTGGCCTAAAACACCTGCTGGACAATCTGTATTTGCTTCAAAAAAAGTACACTGAATATTTAATGGTAACGCCGCTTGAGCCATCATTCGACCCAGTTGCCCACCACCAAAAATACCGATAGTTTTATCCATCTCAGCCTCTTACACCTGACCCGGAATATTTTTGCTTGCAACTTTATCAGTTTGTGCAGCACGGAAATCAGCAACATTTTTTGCGATTTCAGGACGAGTTAAACCTAAGATTTGTGCCGCCATGATTGCAGCATTCGTCGCACCAGCTGGACCAATCGCTAGAGTGCCCACTGCAATACCTGCTGGCATTTGTACGATTGAAAGCAAAGAATCTACGCCATTTAAAATCGATGATTTAACTGGCACACCTAAAACTGGTAAATCAGTTTTTGCGGCACACATTCCAGGTAAATGCGCTGCACCACCTGCACCAGCAATAATCACTTGAATACCGCGATCACGCGCAGTTTCTGCATATTCAAATAAACGGTCTGGAGTACGATGAGCAGATACCACTTCCGCTTCAAATGGGACACCAAGCTGTGTAAGCATATTGGCTGTGTTTTCGAGAGTTGCCCAATCAGATTGAGAACCCATAATAATTCCAACGAGAGGTTGAGCGTCTTGTGCTGCGGCCGCATTCATTGCTAATGTTCCAGAGACAAAAGTAAAAGAAGATAAATCTCGACGAGAGCCAAGTTTTAAATGGTTCGGAAGCCCATTATTATAGACTGATTTTTCATCTCACGAAAATTTAACTGACCAGCTCTGCGAATATTTTTAATCTCTTCAAAAAATGTCATGGTTTAACAATGACACATTCTCAAATTTTATTAATATTATTTAAACATCCTGCAAGATAAATAGGCATTTGGAAGAGCAATGGCTTATTGCAAAGTAGAATAAATCATTTAATTCACAAGTCATTGCAGCTTACTGGCTTCTAAATACGAAGTAGACGCAGCCAAATAAACATACCATCGCCCACAAATAATCCAGTTTAAATGGTTGTTTAAACAAGAAAAGCATAAAGGGCACGAACACAATCAGTGTGACCACTTCCTGTGTAATTTTCATTTCGCCAAGTAGCCAGCCTTGTGCACTCAGCATACGAGTTGCTGGAATCATAAAACTATATTCAAGCAGGGCAATAATCCAACCGAATAAAATCGCTTGCCAAAGTGGAGCATGATGCAAAAATTTGAGATGCCCGTACCATGCGAGCGTCATAAAACAATTGGAGATAATTAAGAGAGCAAAAGCTAAAACCGTTGGGCTCAAAGGCACATCCTTCATCTTTACGATGATTTAAGTATTTTAAAGATACAAAACATTATAAAAGATAAAACTGTAATTCAGCTTAAATCGAAAAAATAAAGATACGCTTTTATTAGGGCCTCAAACACATAGAACAACAACGATTTTTGACTATCTTTTCGAGTTTAGCCTTGCTATCGTTGCTGGCAAATTTATCAATAATGCACACACAGTCATTCATACGAATATTGTGTACAAAAGCAGTGGAGAAGGCGAGCAATGCATCTGCATATCTTGGGTATTTGTGGCACTTTTATGGGCTCTTTAGCACTTTTAGCTCGTGATTTAGGACATAAGGTAACCGGTTCCGATTCAAACGTTTACCCACCAATGTCTACCCAGTTAGAAAACGCAGGCATTACTCTCATGCAAGGCTATGACCGCAGTCATTTACAGCCTCATCCAGATTTAGTGATTGTTGGAAATGCCATGAAACGTGGTATTGATGCAGTGGAATATATGCTGAACGAAGGCTTGCCATATATTTCTGGTCCACAGTTCCTTGCTGATCACGTTTTACAAGGCAAACATGTGCTTGGTGTGGCGGGTACTCATGGAAAAACTACGACTACCACCATGCTGGCTTGGGTACTTGATCAGGCTGGTTTAAACCCAGGCTTTTTAATTGGTGGTGTGCCACTTGGTTTTAGTGAAAGTGCTCGTTTAGGTGGTGGCAAATACTTCTGCGTTGAAGCCGATGAATATGACTCTGCTTTCTTTGATAAGCGTTCTAAGTTTGTTCACTATCATCCAAAAACGGCGATTTTAAATAACCTTGAATTTGACCATGCCGATATTTTTGATGACCTAGCAGCAATTCAAAAACAATTCCATCATCTTGTGCGTACTATTCCAAGTGAAGGTCGTATTATTGCGCCAATTACTGAAGCTCATATTGATGAAGTGCTGGAAATGGGCTGCTGGACACCAGTGATTCGTACCAGTCTAGAAGCGAATGAAAAAGCTGCTTTATCTGCTGAATTAATCTTAATTGATGGCAGCCATTTTAAAGTACTCGAAAATGGCAATGCTGTTGGTGAAGTTAAATGGAGCATGACAGGGCAACATAGCGTAGCGAATGCTTTGGCAACCATTGCAGCCGCTCAACATGTAGGTGTGGCGCTTGATCAAGCTTGTGAAGCTTTGTCTAACTTCGGTGGCGTTAAACGTCGTATGGAGTTACTAGGCACAGTCAACGGCATTGAGGTTTATGATGACTTTGCTCACCATCCAACTGCAATTGACACCACTTTAGATGGCGCACGTAAACGCTTAGGTGAACGCCGTTTATGGGCCATTATTGAACCACGCTCAAACACGATGCGTATGGGCAGTCATAAAGATGGCTTGGCACATTCAGCACGCTTAGCAGACGATGTCATCTGGTACCAGCCAGAAGGTTTAGATTGGGATTTACAACCCGTGATTGAAGCTGCTTCCAACCATGCTCAAGTCAGTCGTTCACTTGATGAAATTATTGAGCGTATTGTCAATGAAGCAGGTGAGGGCGATGCCGTGGTGATTATGTCTAACGGTGGCTTTGGTGGCTTACATCAAAAACTCATGAGCGCATTAAAAGCGAAAGCTGCTTAACTTCCACTTTAGATGATTCAATAAAAAAACGGGTTTCAAATTGAAACCCGTTTTTTATATCAATTATTTTTAAACTTTTTCTGGCTCTATATTGGCCATAAATTTATTAGAAACCATTAAACGTAAACTATAGACAATACCCATCGCAAAAACGCTATATCCCACGTTATTACAAATAAACGGAATACATAAAATAATAAGCGCGGTGATCGGGTAAAACCATTTCGTGATTCCAGATAAACATTGGAACTCGTAAAGTATCCAAATACAGGTGGTATAGAGCACCACGCTCACCGCAACGACTATTCCCATATATAAATCGGAAATATGTGCCTGATGGGTTGTGACATCCACAGCGGCAGCAAGCGCTGCACCCACCGCAGCAATACTGACAAAAACAAAATAATGGCCGTATCCCCAAACAAATGGGCGTACACCTTTAACATGATGATGTTGTTCACTACGGTCAAAATAAGCCCACCACATTGCGAACATCAGTACCAATCCACCGATCATTAAGAAAACGGCTGGAATATTCATTGACTGAGCGGCTAAGGCGTCACGTATAGCATTAAAACTACCGACGATTGATTCACCCAGAACAATAATCGTGAGTAAGGCATAACGTTCTACAATGTGATGAGGATGCCACGGCGTTGGTGAATATTTTTCTGCATAGATGGGAATAAATAACTCCATCGCAACCAGAAATAAAAATAAAGGAACTGAAAGTATGTGTGCAAAATTAGCAACGAGCCAACCCACCTGAACCAAGACAATACCTACCGCATAACGGTAAGCGGTAATTCGCCGCTCTGGATCATGTTTTGCTGCACGTAACCACTGGGTAACCAGTGCCATGCGCATGATCACATAACCAATAATGATGATGTCAAAATCCTGACTACGAAATACATCAGGAATACCGGCGGCCATCACCAATGACCCCACAATCTGTACAAAGGTAAGGCATCGATACAATGCATCATCGTTATCGTAAGCTGAAGCAAACCACGAAAAATTCATCCATGCCCACCACAGCGCAAAAAATACCATCAGGTAGCTTGGTAATGCATGCCAGAGGTGATTTTCAATAATCGCGTGATGTAACTGCTGACCTGCTGTTGCAATCGCGACCACAAAAATTAAATCGAACAATAATTCGAGGGGAGTTGCTGCTCTATGCGGCTGTTTTGGATCTCTTGGAGATAGGGGCCTCAAACTTAATTTTTTCTGTTTTTCTTGAGTAGTCATAAAATAACGTTCTCGAATAAAGTGCCAACACGTTAACACTTTAATATTAACGCCCAGAACACGCATTAAAAAATATCTAGACCTGCTGTTTAATCTTTACTCACAAACAAACTATATTTCATTTTTGTGACAATTCTTTATCAAGACATTTAGCTTAATTCATTATCATAGCTCACGTTTTTGTTCTTGTTTGGAATATGAATGTCTTTAGAAACACTCAACCTTAGCTTATTCCATGTGATTAATGGGGCTCAGGATGCGAGTCAATTTATCATTCGTCTTGCTATCTTTTTTGCTAATGATCTCCTCTATATTCTTTTATTCATCCTTACATTTTTATGGTTTTATGGCGATCAAGATTTAAAAAATAGGGTCATTAAATCTGTCTTTTTAACCTGCGTATCGCTATTAGTGGGTTACGTTATTTCGCTGTTTTACCACCACCCAAGGCCATTTGTGATGGGGGTGGGTACAACGTTTATTGAGCATGCGCCAACAGCATCTTTTCCAAGTAATCATATGCTGATTTTCAGTACCATTGCTCTGTCTTATTTATTTGCTCAACGCAAAATGATTGGAATCATTCTTTTATTCTTATCATTTGTAGTGGCATGGTCACGTATTTATTTAGGTGTGCATTTCCCTTTAGACATGTTGGGTGCTTTTATCGTCGCGCTTCTGGTCAATACGGCAGGTTATTACTTCTGGAATGCTTACGGTACAAGTTTGACCGCATTCTTTATTCATCTCTACCAGATTATATGCAAACCACTTTTAGACCGCGGTTTGATTAAATAACTTATAGATCTTTTTTGCATTAAAACCACGACATTAAGTTCAGTTGCGTAATACAAAAAAATCTGCCATTCTATGTGAAATTGGATATGTTTTATCCAACACAGAATTTAGTTTGACAAGGGGAGTAGCCTCCTCCAAACATAACAGCAATGTTATGTGTCAGATATCGTCAATACACTTTTATTAAAAAGTCGGTATCTGAGCATCGTGAAATTCATGATGTAGGCAAGACCTTGATCATGTTGATACAGATGTTTATTTCATCTGGCAACTGGTCGAGGTTTTTTTATGCCCAATTGCCGGATGTATGGAGGATTTATGGAATCGATCGGCAATTTATGGCTGTACATAGCATTCTTTGGCATTGTCATTGTCATGCTTCTAGTGGACTTTTTAGGCTTTAAGCAAAAGCAAGGTCAGGATGTCTCAATTAAGCAAGCTGCTTACTGGAGTGTTGCTTGGGTAAGCGTTGCAATGTTATTTGGCGGTGGTTTATGGCTGTATCTACAGCAAACTGCTGGTGTGACCCTCGCAAATCAAAAAACAATGGAATACTTCGCAGGTTACTTACTTGAAAAGTCTCTCGCGATTGACAACGTTTTTGTCTGGTTAATGATTTTTGCGGCATTTGCTATTCCAGCTGCACTACAACGTAAAATTTTGCTCTACGGCGTATTAGGTGCAATTGTACTGCGTACTCTGTTTATCTTTATTGGCGCATGGTTCGTTCAAGAGTTTTCTTGGGTGCTTTATATCTTTGGTGCGTTCTTAGTATATACAGGCTTCAAATTCTTAAAAGGCCAAGAAGAAGAAACCAATATTGAAGACATCAAAGCTCTAAAATGGTTACGTAAGCACATGCGTATTACACTACAGCTAGAAGGTGACAAATTCTTTGTACGTCAAAATGGTTTATTGTGGGCAACGCCGTTATTTTTAGTATTGATTTTGGTTGAAGCTTCAGATGTTATTTTCGCAGTAGACTCTATTCCTGCTATTTTCGCGGTAACCAGTGATCCGTTTATTGTTTTAACAGCAAACTTAATGGCAATTTTAGGTTTACGCGCAATGTTCTTTTTACTTGCTGGCGCTGCTTCTAAACTACATTACTTACCGTATGGCTTAGGCATCATCTTATTGTTCATTGGTGCAAAAATGTTGTTGCTTGATGTATTCCACATGCCAATCTGGATCTCGTTAAGCTTTATCGTAATAGTGTTAGCAATTACCGCTTATCTTTCTTTACGACACAACAAAAAGCAATTGCAGTCTTAATTCATCCTATCAAGGAATCTACATAAAAAAGCACTTTTAAAGTGCTTTTTTATTGGGTCTTGCTTGCAATCAATCAGTGCATTTTAAGTACATAACGAATAATAAACTTTATTTTCTAAAGCGCAATTAGAACAAAAATTCAAAAATACCACCCTATAAGATTATGTATTTTAATAATTTTATTCTTAATATCTTTATTAAGAATCAATATTGGCAAGCTCTTTGCATTTCCTAAAAAGAAAAAAGCCTAGATTTTAAGGGCTCGCGAGAGCCCTGATTTTTTTAAGGAGTGATGCCATGAATGCTATTCCAACTTTAACGCCGCTAGCTATGCCGTGTAACAGCAGTTTTGATGCAAAAGATTGGGAAATTTTATCTACTCACTGGTATCCGGTTGCCCGTATTCAAGATGTCTCTACAGCACCTCAACGAGTCACTCTACTAGACGTTAATATGGCACTCTATAAAACAGAAAGTGGCGAAATTCATCTGGTTCGAGATATTTGCCCACATCGTGGTGTTCCTTTAACGAAAGGCTGGGTTGAAGGTGAGGAACTTGTTTGTCCTTACCATGGTTTACGCTATAACACCGAAGGGAAGTGCACCCACATACCGGCTCAACCTGAGTTAACCAAAATTTCAGATCGTTTTTCTCTGGCTAAATTTCCAGTCGTGCAACGTTATGGCCTGATTTGGACAAGTATTCACAGTCGGGATGTTACTCAAGCCAATATTCCTGTATTAGATACTTGGGAGCATGCAGAACATCAATCAATTTTACCGCCTTTTGTTGATATTGGCGGTTCTAGCGGACGTCAACTCGAAGGGTTTATCGATGTCGCTCATTTTGCATGGGTACATCACAATGCCTTTGCAAATCGAGAGAATCCTGTTGTACCCAAATATCACACCGAACGTACTAGCTACGGCCTCAAAACAGTCTATATCAGCAATGTCAGTAACTATCCCCACGAACTAAACCATCTCGAACCAGAAGGCTTTTTGTGGAAGCGTACCTTTGATGTTTATCCACCTTTTTCAGCAGTACTTACGGTCGATTTCCCAGAAGGGGGGGTCTTAAAAATATTAAATGCCTGCTGTCCTATCTCAAGCAATAAAACCCGTTTATTTGTTCCACTTACCCGTAACTTTGACCAAACAGGAGATTTAGAAAAGTATATGCATTTAATGCCCAAATTTTTGCTGAAGACCAAGACATGGTCGAATCACAAAAGCCAGAAGACCTGCCGCTTGATTTAATGATGGAAGCCCATTTTGAAGCAGACCGTTCATCAACAACTTATCGACGGATTTTGGCTGAATGGGGGCTAAGTAAACGTTATACCGTTTAAATCTTGGCTAACTGGGGTACAATCAATCGAAAAAAGTGAAAATATAAAGGCTTTCCATGTCATTGATCGCAAATACCACCGTTGTGCGTGGTCGTTTTTTAGATATCCAGCAAACCGTCTCTGAGCCAACTGATATTCCAAATCAAGTGCGTTATTTAGAAGATGGTGTATTGATTAGTGAACATGGAAAAATCAAATGGTTTGGTACATGGGAAGAAGCTCAAGCGCATCTTCCTACTGGAGTTGAGGTTCAACATTACCCAGAACAGTTGATTGTACCTGGCTTTATTGATACCCATATTCATTTTCCACAAACCGAAATGGTGGGAGCTTACGGCGAACAACTTTTAAGCTGGCTCAATACCTATACATTTCCAACTGAAATCCAGTTTCAAGACAAAGCATATGCAAATGAAATTGCCCAGTTCTTTGTTCAGGAACTATTGAAACACGGTACAACGACGGCCCTCGTTTTCTGTACAGTTCATCCCGAGTCTGTTGATGCCTTATTTGAAGCCGCAGAACGCGTTCAAATGCGTTTAATTGCGGGTAAGGTACTTATGGACCGCAATGCTCCTGAAGCGCTGTGTGACACGCCAGAAACGGCGTATAGCGATACCAAAGCACTCATTGAAAAATGGCATGGTAACGGCCGTGCACTTTATGCGATTACGCCACGTTTTGCTCCAACCTCTACACCCGAGCAATTAGAAAGAGCAGGGCAGTTAAAACAAGAGTTTCCAGATGTTTATGTACATACTCATTTAAGCGAAAACAAAGATGAAATTGCTTGGGTGAAATCTTTATTTCCAGAACAAGCGGGTTACTTAGATGTTTATCAACACTATGGACTCACTGGTAAACGTTCTGTGTTTGCGCATTGTGTTCACTTAGAAGACGAAGAATGGCAATGTATGCATGATACGCAGTCGGCTATCGCATTTTGTCCAACCTCAAACCTGTTCTTAGGCAGTGGCTTATTTCCATTGAAAAAAACATGGGAAAAACAAGTGAAAGTAGGTTTAGGGACAGATATCGGTGCAGGTACATCATTTAGTTTGCTGCAAACTGTTAACGAGGCTTATAAGGTCCAGCAGTTACAAGGCGATAAGCTTTCAGCTTATGAAGCGCTCTATCACGCGACGCTGGGCGGAGCAAAAGCGCTTGATTTACAGGACCAGTTAGGGAACTTCAACATCGGTAAAGAAGCAGACTTTGTGGTACTCAACCTTAAGCCAACAGCATTACAGCAACTGCGCCAGTCTAAATCTCAGTCTGTTGAAGATTCACTGTTTGCATTATTTACTTTAGGTGATGACCGTAATATTGAGGCGACTTATATTTATGGAAACCGTGCTTATCAAAAAGAAACAGCCTAATAAAAATCGGGCTGTTAAGTTTTTGTTATTACTTGGAATATGTGCTCTTGTATTAAAGCGGGATCGACATATTGCTCAAAATGATAAAACTTCAGAGTCATCAAAGGGTGCATGAAACACCATTTTGCTTTAAAATTTTACCATTAACTCAGATTTTAGAGGTGTTGCAGGTCAACACCTTTTTTATTTTTTCTTTTATATCTTGTAGGAATCTGACATGACTGTTGCAATGAGCATCATGATTTCAACCGAAGAAATTCAAGCAAAAGTCAAAGAGCTCGGCGAGCAAATTAACGCTCACTATGCAAATAGTGACAAAGAGTTAGTCCTGATTGGGCTACTGCGTGGTTCTGTTATTTTCATGGCAGACTTGTGCCGAACGATTACCAAACCGCATGAACTCGACTTTATGACAGTGTCTAGCTACGGCGGCGGTACAACTTCAAGTCGAGATGTTAAAATCTTAAAAGATCTTGATGGTGAAATTCGAGGTAAAGATGTACTGGTAGTTGAAGATATTATCGACTCAGGTAATACCTTAAGCAAAGTTATGGAAATGCTGCAAACTCGCGAACCAAATTCGATTCAATTGTGTACGTTAGTGAGTAAACCATCTCGCCGTGAAATTGATCTCGAAGTGAAATTTTTAGGTTTTGAAGTTGAAGACAAGTTTATTGTGGGTTATGGATTAGACTACGACCAAAAATATCGCCATTTACCATTTATTGGCGAAATTGGTTTATAAATTTCTAAAAAATAGCACCGCGAGGTGCTATTTTTTTATATAAAACTTTAGCTTCGAACAAAAAAGACACAAAAAGTCGCAATCTGCTACAGACAAAATAGATGACTCTGCCGCACGATATAATATGAAGCAAATCATTAACTTCATCAAAAAAACAACTGGAGAACAAATATGTGGTCACTTATTGTTGCTATTGTGGTTGGTTTCTTTGCTGGTTTAATCGCTCGTGCCTTACATCCTGGCGATGATAAAGCTGGATTTATTGTGACAACTCTCATTGGTATTGCAGGTTCACTTCTAGCCACCTATGGCGGGCGATTACTGGGGCTTTACGGAGAGAACTCAGCTGCGGGCTTTATCGCATCTGTCCTTGGCGCAGTCATTATTCTCTTTATTTACAATTTAATTGCACGAAAAAGTTAATGACTTTTAGGCAATAAAAAAGCACCTGATGGTGCTTTTTTAATTTATTTTATAAGCCTAATTCTTTCCAAACTGTCTGAATTTCTTCGGCAGATCGAGCGCCTACCAGTTTAAATCCATTTGCAAAAATTAAGGTAGGAGTACCATTAAAACCTAATTTCTTTCCAAGTTCTAAATTACGATCAATTGGATTAGCACAGCTTGCCACTGTTGGTTTAACACCTTGCTGAATCAGTTTTTTCCATGAATAAGATTGATTTGGAGCACACCAAACTTGCCTAGAAACAACAATAGACTGAGGTTTTAAAGGATAGATAAATGTATAAATCGTCACATCTTTAAGCTTTTCTAGTTCAGGTTCAAGTTGCTTGCAATAAGGACAGTTTGGATCAGAAAATACGGCTAAAACATGCTGACCATTCCCTTTAACCGTTTTAATGGCATCTTTTAAAGGAAGTTGTTTCCAATCAATTGAGTTTTGCCCTAAAACTAGATCTTTGGTTAAATTTTTCTGATCTTTCAACCGAATCATAGAGCCAACAAGCATATGCTGACCATCTTCGCCAACATAAATGATTTGTTGATCCAGATTAGCGCTATATAGCCCTTGCATTTCGGTTTTCTGAATATTGCTAATTTTCAAATTAGGATATTGTTTTTTAATATTTTCTCTAACTGTATCCACATTAGCGAAACTCACACTTGCCATTAAACTAAATAATGCCAATATTCCTAATTTTTTAAGCATAAAACCAACTCATAGGTAGGAGAGGAAACCATTTTAATCAGTTCAGCTTATGAAAACAGAACTGATTACCGAGTTATAACCAAATTCCCACTCAGTTATGCCAATGTTTCACGTGGAACATAAACAGCTTTTAAATTGTTAATTTCTACTGAAATATGGACGATTTCCTCATGAATAGATAAAGCATGACGAATCTGATCAGCAGTTAAGGAAATATCATCGGTTTCTAGCGCTAAAATACAAGAAAACTTGCCTTTTGCGACCTTCCAAACATGAATATCTGTAATTTCAATATTTTTTGGAAATTCATCAATCACTTCACGAATTTCTTCAACCACAGGATGATCCATTTCAGCATCCAAAAGGGTTTTTCCTGTCTCTTTCATTAATCCAAGAGACCATTTTGCAACCAAAATAGCGCCTAAAATCCCTAAAAGTGCATCTAGAAAATCCCAACCGAAATACTTACCCGCACAAAGTGCAATAATTGCGAAAACTGAAGTTACTGCATCTGCAACCACATGTAAAAACGCAGCTTTTTGGTTTAAATCATGGCCATGCTCTTGATGGTGATGGTGATGGTGATGGTGCCCATCATCGTGAAGTAACCATGCGCAAATCAAGTTAATCACTAAACCTAAAATTGCAATAGGAATAGCTTCATTATAAAAAATTTCAACTGGATTAAATAAACGTTGTACGGATTGAAATGCCATAAAAATAGCAACTACCATCAGTAAAATTGCACTGCTATAACCCGCTAAAATCTCTATTTTCCAAGTGCCAAAACTAAAACGGTGATCTTTGGAATAATGACGAGCTGCACGATAGGCAAAATAGGCTAAACCGAGTGCCAACATATGTGAACTCATATGCCAACCATCAGCCAGAAGCGCCATTGAATTGAAAAACCATCCACCGAATATTTCTAACACCATCATAGATGCCGTTAAAATCGTTGCAATCAAAATACGTTTTTGTGCAAGTGGATTTCCTTCATCAAACTGATGTTGATGATGACGTGATACACTATGATCCTGCATAAAATTTAAACCCAATATACTCCCTACCAGTATATTGAATTATACAAGAGAACACAGATGAGTCACATTGGTCAGGATAAAAAAATAGTTAATCGTGTAAAACGACTAAAAGGGCAAATTAATAGTATTGAGCATGCCGTTGAACAGCCTGATATTTCATGCATAGAAATACTGCAACAAGTTGCTGCCATTAAAGGTGCGATAAACGGTTTGATGAGTGAATTGATGGAACAGCACTTACATCACCATGTGCTCAAAGAAGCACACGTTGATCAAAGTGAATTAGATGAGTTTTTAAAGGTTCTAAAAAGATACGGTTAACGAGGTTACTGAATGACACACCCCTGTGCATCATTCAGAATTTTTTTAATTATTTTCCAATACAAAAAGAACCAAAGATTTTGCCTAATAGGTCATCGGCGCTAAAGTCGCCGGTAATTTCGCCTAAAGCATTTTGGGCAAGACGTAATGACTCGGCAACAAGTTCACCTGCGTTGAATATCACAAGTTGCTCATGTGCTTCTGAAAGATAGAGCTGTGTGCGCTTCATTGCGTCTAAATGACGTGTTCTCGCAATAAACGTATCTTCCTCGGGCTGGAAGCCCGCATGAGCTGTAATCGCCTCTACGAGGCCTTGTACGCCCATCTCTTGTTTTGCTGAAACAGTAATATGACGGAACCCTTGATAATCGTTTATTTCAGCTAATTGACCAGTTAAATCGCATTTATTGCCAATTAACATTAAGCGACGCGGTTCAATGTGTTCAGCAAAATATTCTTGAGCGAGTTTTAATGGGTCATCGCCTTGATTTAAGTCATAAACTAGCAATAACAAATCAGCTTGTTCAATCTCCTTGATTGCCCTGCGAATCCCTTCCTTTTCAACGATATCACCCGTTTCACGAAGACCCGCTGTATCAGTTAAGGTAATTGGCAAACCATTTAAGCTAATTTTTTCATGCAAAACATCACGAGTTGTACCGGCAATATCCGTCACAATTGCGCGTTCAACACCAGCTAGTGCATTTAACAAGCTCGATTTACCCGCATTTGGTTTACCTGCAATAACGACTTGCAAACCTTCACGTAGTAATTGTCCTTGTCGTGCAGATGTTTGAACTGCATGTACCGACTGTTGAACATCCTCAAGTAAAGCTAAAATTTTTCCATCTGCTAAGAAATCAATTTCTTCTTCAGGAAAATCAATTGCCGCTTCAACATGCAAACGTAAATGAATCAGCTTTTCTAAAACGGTATTAATTTTTGTTGAAAAAGCGCCTTGTAAAGAGCGAACAGCAGAGCGTGCCGCAGCTTGCGAAGTCGCATCAATCAAATCGGCAATCGCTTCAGCCTGCACCAAATCCATCTTGCCATTTTCAAAAGCACGCATGGAAAATTCGCCAGCTTTTGCGGCAATTGCACCCAGCTCAAATAGACGAGCAAGCAATGCATTTTGTATGACTGGACCACCGTGGCCTTGTAGTTCTACAACATCTTCACCTGTAAACGAGTGAGGATTGGGAAAACATAGAACAATCCCTTCATCCATAATGCTTCCATCAGCATCATAAAACTTACGGAACCCAGCCATACGTGCTTCAGGCAAGTTTTTCTGTGTCAGGTTTTGAGCAATTTCATAAGCCTTAGGCCCCGATAGGCGAATCACGCCCACACCACCACGCCCAGGTGGCGTTGCAATTGCGGCAATCGTGGTTTGACTTTGCATATTATTCACCTAAAAACCTAAAATCCAGCCAAAGAAAAATCCGCCTAAGATTACCATCTTAAGCGGATTTATTCAGCAAAAGTTCAACGATTAAGAAGCTGATTCAGTCTTATTTATACGACTTTTCGCAACACTCTTGTTAATAAACGATTGCTGTAAAATTGTAATACTATTGTTCACAATCCAGTAAAGCACGAGACCTGCAGGGAAGAACAACATAAATACCGTGAACATAATCGGCATAATGCGGAACACTTTTGCCTGCATCGGGTCAGCTGGTTGTGGGTTCAACATTTGCTGTGCAAACATGGTAGCACCCATGATCAACGGCAAGATGAACCAAGGATCCATTGCTGACAAATCTTGAATCCAGCCTAACCATGGAGCATGACGTAATTCCACACTTTCCATGAGTACCCAGTACAAGGCAAGGAAAATTGGCATTTGTAGCAACAATGGTAAACAACCTGACAGAGGATTTACTTGTTCACGTTTGTATAAAGCCATCATTTCTTGCGAGAAGCGCATACGGTCTTCACCGAACTCTTCTTTCATGCGTTGCATTTCTGGTGCAATCACACGCATTTTCGCCATAGAACGATAACTTTTTGAAGATAAAGGCCACAAAATCATCTTCACCATAACGGTAAGTAAGATGATTGACCATCCCCAGTTGCCCACAATGCTATGGAAGAATTGAAGACCTAAGAACAATAACTTGGCAATCGGCCATAACCAGCCATAATCAACAGTCTGATTCAAACCAACCGCTAAATCTTTTAATTCAGATTGTACTTTCGGACCTGAATAAAGTTTTGCGTCCACTTCCATTGAAGTGCCTGCTGGAACATTAATCACTGGTGAAGTAAAACCAATAATATTCATATGATCAGCAGATTGACGAGATTCAAGTTTAGCTACATAAGGCTGACCATTTGCTTGAGTCAGTTTAAGATTTCCAGGAATCCAAGCACTCACAAAATAATGCTGAACAATTGCAACCCATCCACCCTTAGCTTCAGTGCTTACTTTTTCTTCTGAGAAATTAGCAAACTTAAGCTTGTTGTAATGTGAATCAGGCGTTCCCCAAGCTCCACCTAAGAAAGTTCCTAGAGTGAAAATACCTTGAGAAGATTTACCAGGATCTTCAGAGTTATCACGTTTTAATTGTCCAAACATCTGACCTTGCCAGCTTTGTTGGCTACGGTTAATCACTTGATGTCTTACAACAATTGGATATTGCCCTTGAGTAAAGGTAAAAGTTTTAATAATTTCAACGCCTTCAGGTGTTTTAAATACCATCGGAACGTTTAAAACTTTTTCAGCTTGACCCTTTTGATCCTGTACACCCTTAGCATCAGCCAAAGTATATGATGTTTTTTCAACAGCATATAATGGACGACCACCACGACTACTATCTGGTCCATTCAAACCAATTAAGCCAGATTGAGCAACATATGTACGCTTGGCATCATTTTCAAGCATAACAAATGGCTGATCGCTGTCTTTACTTTTGTCGTGTGAGAGTAATTCAATACGAACAATATCACCACCTTTGGGATTGATCCAAATATGGTAAAGGTCAGTTTGTACTGAAATAAGCTGTTGATTCACAGGTGCAGTTGCATCTGTGGTTTGTGACTGCGCAATATTTGCTTGTGGCACATCGGAAGCCACTGTTGCATTTTTAGCATTTGGCAAATCAGCAGATACTTCATGTGAACTTACAGCCGCCGCTTGTTTTTGCGGTGCAGTTGCAGCATTTCCATAATCTTTTTGCCAAGCCAAAATGAGCAAATATGCGGTGACAAACATGGCCCCGAGAATTGCAAACCTGGCCCATTGTTGCATATCTATTACCCCAAATGGTTAGAGAGATTTTGCTTCAGTAAACGATCACGAAAGGGTACAGCAACATGATGCGTTTGAGAATCTATTTGATGAAACGAAATAAAACGAATTGCTTTTGGCGGTACCGGATCATATCCAGATCCTCCCCACGGATGACAACGACAAATCCGTTTAGAAGATAACCAAACGCCTTTTATCGCACCATGAGTTTGCAATGCTTCTATCGCATATTGGGAACAAGTTGGGATATAACGACAACGGGGTCCAAGAAGCGGACTAATCGCAATTTGATACAGTCGAATCAACCAACGTAGAAAACGAACCATTGGCTATCTCTTAATTCTGCGAGGTTGTGCCAACTTTAGAATGTTTTTTTGCCAAACGTTGTAATTTTTGCCAAGCAAAATCTAATTGTTGATATAGCTCAGCATTCGTAATCGTTTCTATACCAACTTTCGGCATGACCACAACATCTATGTCTGATGCAAAATTCGGCTGATGTAGACGAAAGCTCTCACGAGCAAGACGTTTTATTCGATTTCTTTCATGCGCACGGCGCACTTTTTTCTTAGCAACAACAATACCCAAACGGCTATTAGGCTGTTCGGTTAATTTTGCAAGAAATAAAAAATGGGGTTGATGCACTTTAAAAAGCGCACCATCGAATACACTTTTATAATCTGCAGCACAGCGTATTCGCACATCTGTGCTAAAATTGTAAAGTGTCATCACACCCAAGTCTGGTCAGCGTAACAGTATTAAACAGTTAAGCTATGACGACCTTTTGCACGGCGACGAGCTAATACTTGACGACCAGCTTTAGTTGCCATACGAGCACGGAAACCATGAACGCGTTTACGCTTTAATTCAGATGGCTGGAAAGTACGTTTCATATCGAAACTCCCAAAAATGATCTTTTATAAGGTCCGCGATTTTATTGTGCAATGTTTACTCTGTCAATGAAAAACCAAGAAAGTTTTGTATTTAACCCAAATTTTAATCTCTCTACTTCTTTTTTTGATCGTCATAATTCAGTGCAATATATAGTTTTCAAAGTTATACACAAAGTAATTGTCTATTTTTATTAGAGCTTTTATTATATACACACCTTATATACATACTTATCAACAAAACAAGATATCATCTTCGCTTTGATTTCTTACTTTTGAATTTAAATTCATATTTTGTAGTTATCCACAAAAGATCGTACCCCTATTAAATAAATTCAAATTTTAAAATTTATATTTATTCTTATTAGGAGGCATTTTTTCTGTGGATTTCGTACTTTTAAATTTAAAAAACATGTATTTGAGTTGTTGATAACTCTGTTTCTATTATATTTGTGGATTGTGGATAAGTTTATGTGATAATTTATCCACAGGTTGTGCAAAAAGTTATACACAAGTGGTTTTGAATTTAAATTTATTCACAAGAGATTTCTTTTTAGGCAAAATCAGTCGAATTCGTCATGACAGATGTGGATAACTTGGTTAGAATGGCGACCCCTTCTCATCAGGAAGGGTTAATCTTTAGATTATTTGAATTTAAAAACGCAGAAATAGGGGATACACATGCTTTGGACAGACTGCTTAACTCGCTTGCGACAAGAGCTCTCTGATAACGTCTTTGCGATGTGGATTCGCCCATTAGTTGCTGAAGAAGTAGAAGGAATACTACGTCTCTATGCTCCTAACCCTTATTGGACGCGTTACATTCAAGAGAATCATTTAGAATTAATTTCTATATTGGCTGAGCAGTTATCAGAAGGGCGTGTTCGTCAGGTTGAGATTTTGGTTGATTCTCGTCCTGGGAGTATTTTGTCGTCGAGTGAACAACCAGCAACTACAACGGCTGCTTTGCAAACTGCGCCACCACAAAGTATTAAAGTAAAAAAAGAACCCGAGCCTACTGCTAGTACTCATGCGAATAGCGTGGTCAATCCGAAAACTTCGAAAAAGAAGCTGCTTAATCCTCAGTTTACTTTTTCTTTATTTGTTGAAGGCCGTTCGAACCAGATGGCTGCTGAAACATGTAGAAAAGTATTAACTCAATTAGGTGCCTCACAGCATAACCCTTTGTTTTTATATGGACCTACAGGTCTAGGTAAGACGCACTTAATGCAGGCAGTTGGCAATGCTTTACTACAGGCCAAACCCAATGCCCGTGTGATGTATATGACTTCTGAAAGTTTTGTTCAGGATTTTGTGAGTTCTTTACAAAAAGGAAAAGTTGAAGAGTTTAAGAAAAACTGCCGTTCTTTAGATTTATTGTTAGTCGATGATATTCATCTTTTAGCAGGTAAAGAGGCGAGTCTAGTTGAATTCTTTTATACATTTAATGCCTTACTTGATGAATCTAAACAAATTATTTTAACTTCAGACCGTTATCCAAAAGAATTAACAGAGTTAGATCCGCGTTTAGTTTCCCGTTTTTCTTGGGGACTTTCAGTCGGTGTTGAGCCACCAGATATTGAAACTCGTATCGAAATTTTATTAAAGAAAGCAGAAAATAGCGGCGTTGATTTACCTCGAAATTGTGCATTATTTATTGCACAACAAGTTGTTGCTAACGTACGTGAACTTGAAGGGGCACTTAATAAAGTCGTTGCTATTTCCCGTTTTAAAGGTGCGCCAATCGATCTTGATGTGGTTCGTGAGTCTTTGAAAGATGTGTTGGCGATCCGTGCACGAACAATTAGTGTAGAAAATATCCAGCGCGTAGTTAGTGAATATTTCCGTATCCCATTAAAAGAATTAGTAGGGCCAAAACGTACCCGAATTTATGCTCGACCACGTCAGTTGGCAATGGGACTTGCTCGTGAATTGACCGGTGATAGTTTTCCAGAAATTGGAATGGCTTTTGGTGGGCGCGACCACAGTACTGTGATGCATGCTTGTGAAAAAGTAACCAGTCTGCGCGGAGAAGATCCAATTTTTGACGAAGATTATAAAAATCTACTGCGTCTACTTCAGAGTTAATGAAATAATAAGACCTTGTTGCAAAGTCTACGTAAGTGCAGCATAGTACACAGCTAAAAAATGAAATATTTGCTCCAAGTTGCTAGAGGAATGAATCGTGCGTTTGAAAATCGCTAAAGAAAGTTTACTCAATGTTTTATCGCATGTTGTCGGTGCGGTAGAACGTCGTCATACATTGAATATTCTTTCAAACGTCAAAATTCAGACTAATGCTCAGGCGCTCACCATTACTGGTTCCGATCTAGAGGTCGAACTAGTTGCGAGCACTGTTTTAACAGAAGGGGCATGCCTTGAAGCAGGGGAAACCACAGTCCCTGCGCGTAAATTAATGGAAATTTGTAAATCATTGCCTACAGCTGCAATAATTGATTTACAAATTACTGAAGATCAAAGATGTATTTTAAAGTCTGGTAATAGCCGTTTCGTATTAGGGACTTTGCCAGCAGAAGATTATCCATTATTGACCACTGAAAATAGTCAAGGTACTCAAGTACAAGTTACCCAACGTGAGTTAAAGCGTTTATTTGAAAAAACTGCTTTTGCGATGGCTGTACAAGATGTACGTTTCTATTTAACGGGTACTTTATTGGAAATTGATGAAAATCAATTGCGTGCAGTAACAACAGATGGTCACCGTTTAGCACTTTGTGAAATTACGGCTTCTTCTACGTCATCTCAATTGGTTCAGGCCATTGTACCTCGTAAAGCTGTGGGTGAATTACAGCGTTTACTGAGTATTGAAGATGAACAATTAACATTGTTGATTGGTCGTGAATTATTAAATGTAACCATCAATACGCCAAGTCGTGATAAGGAACAGGGTGATATTACTGTTCGTTTTACAACAAAATTGATTGATGGAAAATTCCCTGATTATCGTCGTGTAATTCCACGTGGTGGCGATAAACATGTATTAATTAGCCATGATGTATTTAAGCAATCATTACAACGTGTTGCAATTTTGAGTAATGAAAAGTTACGTGGCGTTTTCTTGAATTTTAATCAGGATTCTTTACAGCTTCGTGCGAATAACCCTGAGCAAGATGAGGCTATTGAAGATTTAGCTATTCAATATCAAAATGTACCGCTGGAAATGTCATTTAATGCGCAATATTTACTTGAAGTATTGGGTGTGCTTGATGGCGATGACGTAAATATGAGTATGAGTGAGGCGAATCAGTCTGTTTTGGTTCAAGACCCAGCACATACTGATCAAACTTATGTAGTTATGCCGATGCGTGTATAGTCTGGCTATCTAATATGCATCTTACGCGCTTAAACATTGAACGCGTGCGTAATTTAAAAACGGTTGCACTCCAAGGGCTGCAACCGTTTAATATATTTTATGGCGCTAATGGTTCAGGAAAAACCTCAATTCTGGAAGCAATTCATTTGCTTGCAACAGGACGATCGTTCCGCACTCATATTCCTAAAAATTATATTCAGTATGCTGCCGAAGATGCGATTGTCTTTGCTCAGTCTAGTACTGAAAAAATTGGCATGCAAAAGTTAGCATCTGGTGAGCAGTTGATGAAGGTCAATGGCGATACAGTGGCTACCCAGGGCCAACTTGCTAAATTGCTTCCTTTGCAACACCTTGATCCGCAAAGTACAGATATTATTGACCATGGGGCAAAACCACGACGCCAACTTTTGGATTGGTTGATGTTCCACGTGGAACCTGAGTTTTATTTTGCATGGCAATACTATTCGCGTGCTTTAAAACAGCGAAATACTTTACTTAAAACTCGACGGAATTTGTCTTTGGCTGATTTAGAGCCGTGGAACAAAATGCTGAGTGATTATGGTGAAATTTTGCACTCTCAGCGCTTGGGTATTGTGGAACAATGGAATGTATTTTTTCAAAATGATTTGAGTCAATTACTCCCTGATCTCGAAATTGAACTGGAGTACAGTCCAGGTTTTCATACAGAGCAGGGGCTCATGCAAGACCTACTTAATCAACACCAAAAAGACATTGAACGACGATATACCGAATATGGTCCACATCGAGCAGATTTGCGCTTAAAAACCCCTTATGGACATGCTGATGTGGTGTTATCAAGAGGTCAGAAAAAACTGCTGATTATTGCCTTAAAACTGTCACAAATTGCAATGTTGCATGCGAGTAATAAGGAAACTGTGGTATTATTAGATGATCTGACAGCAGAATTAGACTTAACCGCACAACAACGTTTAATTGAACGATTAAGCCAACTTGGTAGCCAGGTTTTTATGACAACTTTAGATCATGCAGTGGTAAAAAAACATTTACATGATTTGTCTATTTCATATCAATTATTCAATGTTGAATCCGGTCAAGTTAGTCTTGCTTCACTATAATTTTTTGATGTTACCCATCTTTGAATAAACCTATATTTGCTAGGGAGAAACCATGAGTTCAGAGTCTCAATCAGCCTCTCAAACAGAACAAACCAATGAAAAGGCTTATGATTCCTCTAGTATTAAAGTATTACGTGGATTAGATGCAGTTCGTAAACGTCCGGGTATGTATATTGGGGATACAGACGACGGTACCGGTTTACACCATATGGTATTCGAGGTAGTCGATAACGCAATCGATGAAGCTTTAGCTGGTCATTGTGATGAAATTATTGTCACTATTCATGAAGATGAGTCAGTAAGTGTTTCTGATAATGGTCGTGGTATTCCAACCGATATTCACCCTGAAGAAGGTGTTTCTGCAGCGGAAGTAATTCTTACCATTCTGCACGCAGGCGGTAAGTTTGATGACAACAGCTATAAAGTTTCAGGTGGTTTACACGGCGTAGGTGTTTCTGTAGTAAACGCACTTTCGAGTAAATTACATTTAATGATTTCTCGTGCTGGTCAAGTGCATGAACAAGAATATCAACACGGTGATCCGCAATATCCATTACGTGTGATTGGTGAAACGGATAAGAGTGGTACAACGGTACGTTTTTGGCCAAGTGAATTAACATTTACTCAAACCATTTTTAACGTAGAAATTCTAGCACGCCGTTTACGTGAGCTTTCATTCTTAAACGCGGGCGTACGAATTGTATTACGCGATGAGCGTATTAACCTTGAACATGTATATGACTACGAAGGTGGATTATCTGAGTTTGTAAAATACATTAACGAAGGTAAAACTCATCTAAATGAGATTTTCCATTTTACTGCGGATACAGATAACGGTATTGGTGTAGAAGTAGCCTTGCAGTGGAATGAAAGTTACCAAGAAAACGTTCGTTGCTTTACCAATAACATTCCTCAAAAAGATGGCGGTAGCCATTTAGCTGGTTTCCGTGCCGCTTTGACGCGTGGTTTAAACCAATATCTTGAAAATGAAAACATTCTCAAGAAAGAAAAAGTCAATGTGACAGGTGATGATGCACGTGAAGGTTTAACAGCGATTATTTCGGTAAAAGTACCGGATCCAAAATTCTCATCTCAAACTAAAGAAAAACTGGTATCGAGTGAAGTAAAACCTGCTGTTGAGCAAGCAATGAACAAAGAGTTCTCTGCTTACTTACTTGAAAACCCGCAAGCTGCAAAGTCAATTGCCGGTAAGATTATTGATGCTGCACGTGCACGTGATGCTGCGCGTAAAGCGCGTGAAATGACGCGTCGTAAGAGTGCGCTTGATATTGCTGGTTTACCAGGTAAATTGGCAGATTGTCAGGAAAAAGACCCAGCACTTTCTGAATTATATCTTGTCGAGGGTGACTCTGCTGGTGGTAGTGCTAAGCAAGGCCGTAACCGTAAAATGCAGGCTATTTTGCCGTTGAAAGGTAAAATCCTAAACGTTGAACGTGCACGCTTTGACAAAATGATTTCAAGTCAGGAAGTGGGTACTTTAATTACTGCTCTCGGCTGTGGTATTGGCCGTGAAGAATATAATCCTGACAAGCTGCGTTATCATAAAATCATTATCATGACCGATGCCGACGTTGATGGTTCGCACATTCGAACTTTGTTGTTAACGTTCTTCTTCCGTCAAATGCCAGAATTGGTTGAGCGTGGGTATATCTATATTGCACAGCCACCTTTATACAAATTGAAAAAAGGTAAGCAGGAACAATACATCAAAGATAATGATGCATTGGAAAATTATTTAATTTCAAATGCGATTGATGAGCTATCTTTGCATACCAATGCTGAAGCACCATCAATTACAGGTGAAGCACTTGCTAAAGTCATTCAAGATTATCAAGTTTCGCAAAAGAGCTTACAGCGTTTAACTTTACGTTATCCAGCGAGTTTGCTTGATGCTTTACTTGAAGTAGAAGCATTCAAGAGCGATCAAAATCATGATCAGGCTTATGTACAGCAATGGGCTGATCAGGTAAAAGATATCATTACAAGATTACAGCCAAGTCTACGTCCAGAAATTACATTAGAGTCATTTGAGCGTGAAAATGCTCAGGGTGAAAAATCTGCGCATTATTGGCCACGTATTACTGTATATGTTCATAACCTTCCACATGCATATTTGCTTGATGCAGGTTTATTGAACTCAGCTGAGTATGCTCGTTTGCTGAAAAACTCGAAGAGTTGGTTCAGTTTGCTTGAAGATGGTGCTTATTTACAAAAAGGTGATCGCCGTATTCAAGTGGCTAACTTCCATCAGGTTTGGCAACACATTTTGCAAGATTCGCGCCGCGGTATGATGATCCAGCGCTATAAAGGTCTTGGTGAGATGAATGCTGAACAGCTTTGGGAAACGACAATGGACCCTGAAAACCGTCATATGCTGCAGGTAACCATTGACGATGCAATTGAAGCAGATCGTATGTTCTCTTGCTTGATGGGGGATGATGTGGAACCACGTCGTGCATTCATTGAAGAGAATGCTTTAAATGCAGATATTGATGCTTAATTCATAACACGATTCTAAATCAGTCTAGGGAGAGAAGATGATGGGTCAGAAATTGTTAGCTAGCTTGCTAATCTCATGTGTGTTTTTAGGAAGTTCTGCTGTTTGGGCGGCTGATTTAGAAACTAATATGAAAACTTTAGCTAAGAGCACTAAAGCATTTGCTGAAGCGAAAGATGCTGCTAATGCGAAACAACAACTTGTTGTAATGCGTGAAGCGGCGGTTTCTTCTAAGCAGTATTTGCCGCGTAAACTCGAAGGTTTACCTTCAGGAAATGTACAGGTAAAAGAGTACCAAGCTGGTTTAGATCAGCTTGTTACCGAGATTGATAAAGTAACTGCATTAGTTGAGCAAGGACAATTAGACCAAGCAAAAACTGAAGCAATCAATTTAGTCAAAATTCGAAATGAAAATCATAAAAAATTTAGATAATTCTTTTTATGATGATGAAAGAAAAGGCTTTGTTTTTAATTAAACAAAGCCTTTTTTATAAGAAATGAACTTTTAAACTATCATTCAGATGGTCGTTTCCATTTATATATTGAGAATATAATTTTGAAAAAAACACAAAAACTCTTATGCATTGGGATCATATTTTTTAATTGCTTATTTCAACTGCATGCAGCTACAGCCCCGATCTTTTATGGAAAATTAGTATTTCATCGTTATAGTGATTATGACGCATGGGACAGTAAGCTTTATCTTTATAATTTCACAACGCAGCAGACTACATTATTGGGTACAAACTGGAAAATTGACCATATGATGAATGGTCATTTTTCTCCCGATGGGAAATGGTTAACTTTCATGGGAGTTAACTCTGGACAGCATTATGGAGATGCATGGGATGTGTACGTTTGGAAAGTGGGAAGTACTGAATTACCCATTAATTTAACTCAGGGAAATAACAAGCGGGATGAAGATCCAAAATTTATAGACAACCAGCGTATTATTTTTAAGCAAAATGGTGATTTGAAAATCGTTAAGATAACAGACCATACAATTGCATCTGTAACTCAAAATGGTTGGGATATCGAAGAGTCAATGCCTTATCCAATGGTTAATACCACGCGAGTTTTATATGCAAAAGGTGCGGGTGTTAATTCTAGAATTTTTAGTATTGATCAGTCGGGTGCCTATGATACACAACTGACCAATATTGCCTCATATTATCCAGTATGGTGGCAAGGCAGTCAGTTTTTATATGTGCGTTGGTATAGCTCAACAAATGCTCATGATCAGATCTATCGCTATGATATGGCTAATAAACAAACCACACGTTTGCCATTTAACAGCATTAATTATGATACTTCCGATCCAGCGCCTTTAGATCAGCGTTACATGGTGGTGTCTCTTGCAGGGCAAACAGGCAGTCGAGGCGGTTATGATTTATATATCGCGGACAGTCTATCAAGCAATGTTTGGCCTTTACCTGTAAATAGCAATTTAAATGAATTAGGGGCTTTTTATACCCCTTATTAATTAATAAAAAAGCTGATTAAGAAATCGGCTTTTTTATTTTGAAGAATAGATTAATCAAAAGAAGCTTCCATCTCTTCTAATTCCATCATGAGTTCTAAAAGCTGCTCTTCATAATGCTCAAGTTTCGCTTTTAATTCCGTCTGTTCATTCATAAGCTTAAGCAAATCATCCTTACGTGCCGCGTCATATAAAGAAGTATCAGCCAAAGATTCTTCAATTTTGGCTAGTTGAGGTTGCAGCTTCTCAATTTGAGACTCAACTTTCTCAATATTTTTACGAATAGGTCGAGTTTGTTCACGACGGCGAGCTGCTTCTTTACGTTGCGCTTCTTTATCCACTTTAGCTGGAGCCGAAGGTGAAGCAGAATTATTTTGTGCTACAGCATTCTGAGCATTGATGAGTTGCTGACGTGCTTCACGTAGCCATTTTGCATAATCCTGTAAATCACCTTCGAATTCGGTACATTTACCGCCGTGTACCAAAAGAAGCTCATCACATACACTTGCAATGAGTTGACGTTCGTGGGAAACCAATACGACAGCACCTTCAAAGTCTTGTAATGCCATGCTTAGTGCATGACGCATATCAAGATCTAAATGGTTCGTCGGTTCATCGAGAATTAAAACATTTGGGCGCTGCCATACAATGAGTGCGAGGGCTAAACGAGCGCGCTCACCACCAGAAAAAGTCTCACATGGCGTATCCATGCGTTCACCACTAAAGCCAAAACTACCTAAGAAAGAACGTAGGGTGGCTTCACTAATTTTTTTATCTGCTATACGAGCAAGCTGTAACATTGGAGTAGCATGGCCATCTAAAGCATCCATTTGGTGCTGTGCAAAGTAACCAATATTAAGTAACTCTGACGCTTTGCGTTCACCAGCTAAGAGCGGTAAATCACCTACTAAACTCTTAATTAAGGTCGATTTACCCGCGCCGTTCATACCAAGTAAACCAATACGTGAGGTTGGTGTAATTTGTAATCTGATTTTTTCGGCAATTTGTTTATCGCCATAACCAATGCTGGCATTGTCTAAAGTCAGCAAAGGAGAACTCATTTTAGTCGGTTCACGGAAACTAAACGTAAACGGCGTATCTACATGAGCAGGTGCAAGTTGCTGCATACGCTCAAGTTGTTTGATACGACTTTGTGCCTGACGAGCTTTCGTTGCTTTTGCCTTAAAACGATCAATAAATTTTTGTAGATGAGCACGTGTTTCTTCTTGTTTCTCAAAAGCTTGTTGCTGTTGAGCTAGGCGTTCACTACGCGTAGTTTCAAATGTAGAGTAGTTTCCGGTGTAAAGCGTGAGTTCTTGATTTTCAATATGCAGAATATGATCTGTAATCGCATCTAAAAAGTCGCGGTCATGCGAAATGAGGATGAGTGTTCCTTCATAGGCTTTAAGCCAATCTTCTAACCACAAGATTGCATCCAAGTCTAAGTGGTTTGTTGGTTCATCTAGTAATAATAAATCTGAACGACTCATTAGGGTACGCGCCAAATTTAAGCGCATACGCCATCCACCTGAGAAACTCTCAACGTTTAAACGCAATTGATTGTCTAGAAAACCAAGACCAGCCATGAGTTGAGCTGCCTTAGATGGTGCTGAATAACCATGAATTTCATCAAAGCGGCCATGCAATTTAGCCAATTCAAAGTCAGTAAGTTGTTCGGGTTGCGCAAGCTTATTTTGAATATCCCAAAACTCTTCATCACCTGAAAGAACGAAATCGATTGCAGGCATGTCTAGTGCTTTTATTTCTTGCGCCATATGCGCCACGATCCAGCCTGAAGGGCGAGTCAGCGAACCTTCATCCGCACCTAAACTTCCAAGTAAAGCTGCAAATAAGGTGGATTTGCCTGCACCATTGACTCCAGTCAGACCAATCTTCCAGCCTGGGTGTAATTGCATAGACGCTTTTTGAAATAGAACACGTCCACCGCGGCGTAAAGAAACTTGGTCAAATTGAATCATCTTATTGTATCGAGGTGAGTTAGGGATGCTGTATTTTAAAGAGAAGTGCAGATGAAAACAAAACTTTCCGGATTTTAGTTCCAAGCAAACAAATATTGGAGAGATTAAAAGGCTATAGATTTAGCTATTCGTCTGAAATTATCCGAATATTGAACAAGATAGAGCACATAATGAAAAAATGTGTCTAAAATAAAAAAATTAAGATTTGGTTGATAAATGATCTATTAATAAAACCAGACACAGGAAAGTCAAATGAAAAAGGGATTGGGGATTGTTAGTACAGTATTTTGCTGTGCTATGGGGGCAGCACATGCGGGACAAAATGTGTGTGTATTCGATTTATTAGGAAAGTCAGGGGAATCCTATAAATTGATGGAAGAGTGGGCGCTTGCAGCGAAAGAGTGGCAAGCAGATATCACTTTAATTCCATTTCAAGATGAAGGTTTAGTTGACCGTAGACTGCGTGAAGGTAAGTGTGATGCAGCCTATATGACCTCCATGCGGGCGCGAAATTATAATAAATTTGCAGGTTCGATTGATGCGATTGGTGGAGTAACCAGTAATGCAATTGCCCAAAAAGCAATTAGCTACGTTTTAGATAAACGTAATAAACATCGTATGGTCACTGCACAAAATGGAACCAATTACGAAGTTGTCGGTATTGTTCAGATTGGCTTGGCTTACTTATTTGTAAGAGATAAAACCCTGAACTCAATTGAAAAAGTACGTGGGACTAAGTTTGCTATTTTGCAATATGACGTAGCGCAGAAAATTATGGTGGAAAGTGTAGGCGCCCAGCCGATTCCATCAGAAATTACCGATTTTGTGAAAAAGTTTAATAGTGGACAAGTCGATGCAATTGCTGCACCGGCTTACGCCTATAAACCTTTAGAGATTGGTAAAGGGGTAGGAATGAAGGGAGCTATGTTTACTTTCCCCGTAGTTAACGTTACGGGAGATTTAGTTGCTCGAAGTGATAAGTTCCCCACAGATTTCGGTATAAAGTCGCGTGCTTGGTTTATACAACAATTACCTCAGAATTTTGCCATGATAAAACAGTTAGAAGCAGGCGTGCCCTCAAAAATTAAAATGAGTTTTTCAGCAGAAGACAAAACTAAATATCAAAAAATTTTACGTGAAGGTCGCCTCAGCTTAACAAAACAGGGTGTATATGATGCATCAATGATGAGTGTGCTGAAGCGTGCTCGCTGTACTGTTGAACGGACAAATTTTGAATGTACCCTTAATGGAGAGTAGTTGATTTTTTAAACACAAAAACCCTACATATATTTCTAAACTGAATATGGGTATGAAAATTGTGAATATAAAAAGTAACTTACGGAAACTTAGAGATTTTTATCGCTAATAAATAATTTAAATTGAACAAACAATGGTTCAATTAGATAAAAAAATTGAGTAAATGCTCTATTTTTTTCTAAAAAACATGATTAATATCTGTCTTTGAAAGGAAACTTCAAACAAAAAATCTGTTCCGTGGAAGGATGAAGAAAATGAAAAAAATCGTACTTGCTATGGCTGCCGCTTCTGTTGTTGGTTTTTCTGCTTCAGCGCAAGCAGCGAGTACCGTGTGTGTATTCGACCTCTTAGGAAAAGCAGGCGACTCATATAAAATGATGGAAGAATGGGCTCTAGCTGCAAAAGGCTGGGGTACTGAAATTAACTTGGTACCTCGTCAGGACGAGGCAGTTGCTGATAATGATTTTAAAGCGGGTAAATGTGATGCTGTAGCAATGACAGCAATGCGTGCACGCCAATATAACAAATTCGCAGGATCTATCGACTCACTCGGTGGTGTTCCAAACAACCAAATCGCTCAACGTGCAATTACTTATGTATTAGATGCGCGTAATGCAGCAAAAATGACCACTAATATGGGTGGTAAAAAATATGAAGTTGCTGGTATTTCTCCGCTAGGTTCAGCATTCATTTTCGTACGCGACAAAAACATCAACTCTGTTGAAAAAGCTGCGGGTAAAAAATTCGCTGTATTGGGTTATGACGATGCACAAAAAATTATGGTGCAACGTGTAGGTGCTCAAGCGGTTCTTTCTGATATTTCAAATTTTGCTGCGAAATTTAACAATGGCCAAGTAGATATGGTGGGTGCGCCTGCTTATGCTTACAAACCATTAGAGTTAAACAAAGGTTTGGGTGCAAACGGTGTAATGTGGAACTTCCCTGTATTGCACGTTACAGCAGATCTAGTATTACGTTCTGATAAATTCCCAGCTGGTTTTGGACAAAAATCTCGTGATTGGTTCGTCAAACAGTTGCCTAAGAACTTTGCAATGATCAACCGCTTAGAAGCGCAAATTCCTGGCAAATACAAAATGAACTTGAGTGCAGAAGACAAACTTAAGTATCAAAAAATGTTGCGTGATGGCCGTATGGACTTAACTAAACGCGGTGTTTACGATGCAGGAATGATGTCTGTATTGAAAAAAGCACGTTGTTCTGTAGACAAGGCTAACTTTGAATGTTCAATGCCTGGTGAATAATCCTAATTTCTCTCAAAAAGCCTAGACCTAGTTCTAGGCTTTTTGTTTTCTATGTGCTGTCAATTCTGCCATTGTTGTTAGTTAGAAAGACGTTAAGCTAAATTTAGATAAAAACTTCATAAGGAAACATCAAGGTATAAAAATGGATCAAGGACTTTAGTGATTAAAATAATTGCTAATAGGTAGATCAATCGCTATCTATTTTTCATGGAAATAAAATCATAAAGGCAAAATGGATCCGTAAAATATCTTCAATATGATTTTTATATGAAGCCTATCCGACTCATACCATTTTGGTGTGAAATTTCTTGGTATCGAAAAACAAAAACTCCACAAGGAAAGGAAAAAGAATATGCAATTCTCCAAAATGCTATTACTTGCGATGGGACTTACCACAGTTTCTTTTGCAGCTCAGGCTAAGCAAACAGTATGTGTTTTTGACTTCGTTGGTAAAAATGGCGATGTGTATGCACTAATGAAGGATTATCAACTTGCTGCTAAAAACTGGGGGGCTGATATTGAGCTTAAAGTAAACCAGAATGAAGCCGTGATTGCCGAAGATTTTAAAGCGGGTAAATGTGATGGTATTAGTGTGTCAGGGATGCGTGGTCGCCAATTTAACTCATTTACTGGGTCATTAGATGCAATCGGGGCCATTCCTGACCTCAAGCTTGCTGTAAAAGTGATGCAAGGTTTAGCGAGTCCGACTTTTAGTAAATATATGGTTAATGGTCGCTATGAAGTTGTTGGTGTTATTCCGGTTGGTGATGCTTACCTTCTAGTAAATGACCGTAGCATTAATACAGTAGCGAAAGCTGCAGGTAAAAAAATTGCTGTTCTTGACTATGATGAAGCACAAAAAATTATGGTTCAGCAGGTAGGGGCACAGGCAGTTAGTGCTGACGTAACAAATTTTGGTGCAAAATTTAATAACCATCAAGTTGATATTATTGGTGCGCCAGCAGCAGCCTTTAAACCTTTGGAACTTCAAAAAGGTTTGGGAACAAAAGGTGCGATTGTGAACTATCCGATTTTGCAGGTGACAGGAAATATTATTATTCGACCTGATAAGTTCCCAGCTGGTTTTGGTCAGAAATCTAGAGAATGGGTTTCAGGTCAGTTACCACGTGCCTTTACAATCTTGGGTAAAATGAAAGCTGATATTCCACAAAAATACTGGATGGATGTTCCAGCAGCGGATAAACCGGGTTACCAAAAGCTCATGCGTGAGTCTCGAATTAATCTTACACAACGTGGTGTGTACGATAAACGTATGATGAAACTTCTTTGGCAATTCCGTTGTAAACAAGATGCTAAAAACTTTGAATGTGGCTTACAAGACGAGAATTACAAATAATCTTGATAAAAATACTCAAGATTCGCTTTAAACTTCGAAGACAGACCCTATATTGATTATGCTATACTCAATATAGGGTCTTTTTTATTTTGAAAGGCACAGCAAAATCCGAGGAACAATCATCATGAATGCCCAAGCTCTAGTTTTGACAGATAATGCTGCCAATAAGGTACGCCAACTCCGTGATAGTGAAGGGAATGACGATCTCATGTTACGTGTATATGTAACAGGAGGCGGGTGTTCAGGGTTTTCTTATGGCTTCAATTTTGCTGAAAGCGTAAATGAAGATGATGCAGAATTCGTAAATGGCGATGTAAAAATGCTTGTTGACTCGCTCAGCTACCAATATTTAATTGGTTCGGTAGTTGACTATGTAGAAGGTCTTGAAGGGTCACGTTTTATTATCCAAAACCCGAATGCGACAACAACATGTGGTTGTGGTTCTTCGTTCTCGATTTAAAAATAATTTTAAAATTTAAAAAAACCTCTCTATTTTGAGAGGTTTTTTTATTGCCCTATCTTTACTTTTCACGGACAGATTCTAAAAAATATTGCACAAGTTCAGGTGCATTCTGATAGGGAATCCAATGCGATGCATCCATAAAAACTGCGTCATAACTATTTTTAAAATAATGTGAGTTTAGCTCGGCACTTTTTTCTGTAATGGCAATATCATGTTTGCCCCAAATAAAAAGAGTAGGAACATTTATTGCTTTAAAAGGATTTTGAGGCTTGTCCCAAAAAAAGCCACGATACCAATTCAACGCCGTAGATAATCTATTTTCTTCTATAAACTCAGCCTCGAATATCGCAATTTGCTCTTCGGTCATACCTGACGACTTAAGAAATTTACGGCCCAATTTAGGTATCTTTTTAAATAAAAGTTCGGGCAGAATTGGTAGCTGAAAAATTGCAAAATAATAAGATTTAAAAAGTTGTCTGCTGCTTAAACAGGCTTGTAAAAAAGCAGCTTGATGTGGTACAGAAACTAAAGTGAGATGCTGAATATATTGTGGATACTTCATCGCAACGCCCGAGGCAATTGCCGAGCCCCAGTCATGCCCAATTAAATAAACTGGCTGGCCAAGCTGCTCAATTAAACTTGCCACATCTTCTACAAGTTCACTCAGTGAATATTGAAATCGGCTTTGAGGCCTAGCATTTAAACTATAACCACGTTGATGAATTGCAAGCGTTCTAAATTGATGCTGATGCAATAATTCAGAGGTTTGCTCCCAACTATGAGCAGTTTCGGGAAATCCATGCAATAAAACAACGAGTGGACCATCTATAGGGCCTGAATCAATCACATCGAATGTCCAAGCCCCACGTGTGTATTGATGAATACGTTTAGTCAGATCCATACAAACATGCCTTAAATTATTTTTGTTGGCATTTATCATGAGTTTTTATGCTCATTTAAATAACAGCATTTCGGGTCAGTAAATGTGCTATGAGGTCGAATCTGACTAATCAAATCAATAAATAGTTTTATACCGCCGTGATCGTACCTAAAATTCTAAAATCCGCAGCACCTGTTACCGCTGGTAAATTACCACTTAAACCATTTACAAAACGCATTGCTAACCAAGCAAATGCAGTAGCCTCGACCCAAGTAGGAGAGAGTCCTAAAACATCTGTAGGTTGAACAGACCAATTGTGCTTACGAAGACGCCAGCGTAATTGTTCTAATAAATAAGAGTTATAAGCACCACCACCACATACATATACTTCACCTGTTTCCATCTCAGAACGATAAATCGCTTTTTGAATGGCACGCACAGTGAGTTTTAATAAGGTGGCTTGGATGTTTTCAGGGGTATCTTCTAACTCATCATAAGTTAAATCATTTCGCCAATCGATTAACTGATCATCTAACCAGTCAATATTAAAGTCTTCACGCCCTGTGCTCTTAGGTGGTTCTTTAGAAAAATATTCATGCGCATGAAGACGGTCGAGTAAAGAGCGAATAGGATGACCATAGGCAGCCCAATCACCGTTTTCATCATATGGATGACCTGTATGGCGATGACACCAAGCATCCATCAAAATATTTGCAGGACCTGTATCAAAACCAAATACGCCGTCAGCATTATTGGCAGGCAGCATACTCACATTAGCAATACCACCCAAATTCAAAATCACACGATGAATACTTGCATGTTGAAATAATGCCTGATGAAATGCTGGAACTAATGGCGCACCTTGACCACCTGCAGCCATATCTCTACGACGGAAATCTGACACAACCGGAATCTGAGTGATTTCAGTAATAATATTTGGATCACCAATTTGTAAGGTAAATCCATGTTCCGGACGGTGACGAATTGTCTGCCCATGCGAACCAATTGCTTTAATTTGACTACGATCTAACTGATTTTTTTCAATCAGAGTATTAATCCCATGACCAATCATTTTGGCTAGAGCAACATCAGCTTTACCCATGCGGTCAATTTCATTGTCATCCGGTAAAGTTAACGCCATAAGCTCATCACGTAACTCGGGTTCAAATGGAACTGTAAGAGTGGCATGAAGCTGTAGTGGCTCAAATGAAGCCGCAACAATATCCACACCATCCATACTAGTGCCAGTCATTACGCCGATATAGATTGCGCTCATATGCAACTTCCCCTGCAAGACGCTGAAAAAATGTTAGTATATCGCACAAATTGAATAACTGATGTGTTTAGGTTTTGTGATGTCAAATTTCTTGCCCGCCGAAGAACAGCTTGCCCTCATCCAACGAGGCACGCACGAAATTATTTCAGAAGAAGATTTACTGAAAAAGCTCAAAGAGAATCGTCCTCTTAAAATTAAAGCTGGTTTTGATCCTACAGCACCAGATTTACATTTAGGACATACGGTTCTTATTAATAAATTAAAAACGTTCCAAGATTTGGGCCATGAAGTTACCTTCTTAATTGGTGACTATACAGCGATGATCGGTGACCCAACTGGTAAAAGTGCAACGCGTCCGCCGTTGTCACGTGAACAAGTAGAAGCCAACGCTAAAACTTATCAAGAACAAGTTTTCAAAATATTAGATCCGAATAAAACCAAAGTACGTTTTAACTCAGAATGGTTTAATCAAAAGTCTGCTGCTGACCTTATTCAGTTAGCAAGCCAGCAAACCGTATCCCGCATGTTAGAGCGTGATGACTTTACAAAGCGTTATAGCAACCATCAGCCGATTGCAATTCATGAGTTTTTATATCCTTTAGTTCAAGGTTATGACTCAATTGCGCTTGAAGCTGACGTAGAGCTAGGCGGTACAGACCAGACCTTTAACTTACTTATGGGTCGTACTTTACAAAGTCGTTATGGCCAAGAATCACAAGTGTGTATCACTGTGCCGATTCTAGAAGGTTTAGATGGCGTAAATAAAATGTCTAAATCTTTAGGTAACTATATTGGTGTGTTTGATACCCCAGGGGCAATGTACCAAAAAGTTTTATCAATGCCAGACTCTTTAATCGAACGTTATTTCGATTTACTCAGCTTTAAATCTCTAGATGAGATCAAAACCTTATTAGATGAAATTGCTGCTGGTCGTAATCCGCAAGAAGTAAAACGTATCCTTGCACTTGAGCTAGTTGAACGCTTCCATGATGCAGAAGCTGCAGCTAATGCACATAAAAGTGCTGGTAACCTTATTACAGAAGGTGAAGTACCCGAAGACACCCCAGAGGTGACTATTTCGCGCGGTGAGTTTGGTGGAGAAATCTTTATTGCCACGATTCTACGTGTAGCTGGCCTAAATCCAAATGCTGCGGCAGCAAAAGATGCAGTAGCTCGTGGTGCAGTAAAAGTTGACTGGAATGCGGTTGATGCAGGTTTCTCTGTAAAAGAAAACGGTACTTTCATTATTCAGTCAGGTAAAAAAGCAATTGCACGTGTAACGTTCACTGACTAAGAATGTTCTGTAGTGATAAAAAGCAGGAGTAATCCTGCTTTTTTTTATTTAAGGATCAAAAAAACAATTTAACGTTCCACGTGGAACAATCTAAAAATCGTAATGATGAAAAGTAATTAAAGAAAAAGAAAATAAGAAGAATGAAAGAAATATAGGTTAAGAATAGAGTGTTTACTCTAATCTGTCTTTGGATTCTTTGGATTCTTTGGATTCTTTGGATTCTTTGGATTCTTTGGATTCTTTGGATTCTTTGGATTCTTTGGATTCTTTGGATTCTTTGGATTCTTTGGATTCTTTGGATTCTTTGGAT
>Ga0207710_10000227_pt1 | contig 48932 bp, 49 predicted proteins | sample KBSS24metaG_FD_184400 | JGI IMG/M metagenome (GOLD analysis project Ga0207710, IMG submission 184400) | Switchgrass rhizosphere microbial communities from Kellogg Biological Station, Michigan, USA - KBS S2-4 metaG (SPAdes) (version 2) | ecosystem: Host-associated > Plants > Roots > Rhizosphere...
CAGCTGACCCTGTTTGCGGCCGCGCTGCTCGTGCCCGAGCGTCGCCAGCCGGCGCTTCATCTGCGAGACCGCCCGGTGTACGGCGGCGAGGTCATGGGTCGGGTTGGTCGGCAGCGTCCGGTCCAGCTCGGCCAGGGGGCGAGACGGAGGCAGCGCCTCGGTGCGCTCGATCAGGTCGCGTTCCAGCTCACGCCGCAGGTGCCGCTCGAAGGCGTTGAGCTGCTCGCGGCTGATCGAGGGTGGCGGCTCGCCGCCCTCCGCGGCCGGCGCCGGCTGCTGCCCGGCCGAGAGCCCCAGGGTGCGGCGGATCCGCTGCACATCGACGCCGACCACGCCGGAGCCCTCGCCGCGCCCGAAGGCGGCGATCGCCAGCCGCGCCATGTCGCGCATCCGGTCTTCTTCTTCGGCCGCGATCGCCTCCCGCACCTGCTCGCGCAGGGCGTCCATGTCGAGCCGCTCGCCGGCCCCCAGCTCGGTCCCGGCGCCGCCCTCCGCTTCCGCCTCGGCCTCGTTGATCCCCTGCTGCACGGCCTCCGCCTCGGCGGCGCGGAAGAAGAAGCGGTCGAAGAGCAGCTCGAAGACGCGACGGTCCTCCTGGGACTTGGCGATCGTCGCCGCCAGCGTCTCGCGGAAGTCGTCGGGCTCGGTCCACGGCACCTGCTCCAGCGCCGCGAAGGCGTCGAGGATCTCCGAGGTCCCGACCGCGACACCCTCGCCGCGCAGTTCCTCGCAGAAGGCGAGCAGCTTCGGCGCCAGCCCCGGCGGCCCGGGATCGGCCTGCGGCCCGTACGGCGAGCCGGCCACGGGCCTCAGCTCGCCTGCGTCGGCGCCGCCAGTTTGATGCCGACGCGCTCGGCGACCAGGTCGATGTCGGTGCGGTGCTTGACGATGATCGACATCGATTGCTCGAAGGTCTCGCGGTCGATGTCGTCGGCGCCCATCAGCAGCAGCGTCCGCGCCCAGTCGATCGACTCGGCGATCGAAGGCGGCTTCTTCAGGTCCAGCGCCCGGACCATCTCGATCACCTCGACGAGGCGCCGGGTCAGCGCCTCCGCCAGCTCCGGCACGTGCAGGCGGACGATCTCCATCTCCCGCTCGACGCCGGGGTAGTCGAGCCAGAGATAGAGGCAGCGCCGCTTCAGCGCCTCGGTCAGCTCGCGCGAGTCGTTCGAGGTGAGGATCACGATCGGCATCGTCTTTGCCTCGATACGGCCCAGCTCGGGAATCGTGATCTGGAAGTCGGAGAGCAGCTCGAGCAGCATCGCCTCGAACTCCTGGTCGGTCTTGTCGATCTCGTCGATCAACAGCACCACCGGCTCGGGGCTGGCGATCGCCTGCATCAGCGGCCGGGTCAGCAGGAACTCCTCGCTGAAGATGTCGTCCTGGACGTCGCCCCAGCCAGCCTCGCCACCGGCCTGGATCCGCAGCAGCTGCTTGCGGTAGTTCCACTCGTACATCGCCTTCGACTCGTCGAGCCCCTCGTAGCACTGCAGTCGCACCAGCTCACGCCCGGTCGCCCGTGAGAGCGCCTTCGCCAGCTCGGTCTTGCCCACCCCGGCCGGGCCCTCGACGAGGACCGGCTTGCCCAGCTGCTGGGCGAGGAAGGAGACCAGCGCGGCGGGCTCGTCGGCGAGGTAGCCGACCTGCGCCAGCGCCTGCTTGGTCTCGGTCACAGAGCCATCGGCCATGGACGCGATGATAATCATCGCTTCGTGCTCGCCCTCGCCCTGCCGCTGGCCGACCTGCTGCCGCGCAGCCCCGGCCCCTACGTCGCGCTGATGCTGATCGGCTTCGCCGTCGGCATCCTCGGCCACCTCACCGGAGCCCGGGTGCTTGTCGCTGCCGGCGTGATCCTGATCTTCCTCGGCGCCCTCGCCTTCCCGCTGGCGGCCAACTTCACCAGCGGCGACCGGCCGCCGCCGATCGAAGAATCGCGCGGCGACCTGGGCGAATAGTCCCTGGAGATGGCCGGCGGCTCTACGATCGCCGCATGGGCCGCCTCGACGAAGTCGACCTCAGCCTCTCGCTGACCGCCAAGGAGGAGGAGCGCGAGCTGAAGCGCGAGTGGCGCCGGCTCTCGCAGCTGCGGCTCGCCCTCGGCGGCCTGCTCGACGGCCGCAGCGAGCTCGGCCCGCCGATCTGCGTCCTCTTCGAGGGCTGGGACGCGGCCGGCAAGGGTGGCGCGATCAAAAGGCTGGTGGCGCCGCTCGACCCGCGCCACGTCCGCGTCGCCCAGTTCGGCCCGCCCACCGCCGACGAGAAGCGCCACCACTTCCTGCACCGCTTCTGGCCGGCCTTGCCCGGCTGGGGCGGGATGGCCGTCTTCGATCGCACCTGGTACGGCCGCGTCCTGGTCGAGCGGATCGAGGGGCTGACCGAGCGCGAGGCCTGGTCGCGGGGCTATGAGGAGATCGTCTCCTTCGAGCGGATGCTGTTCGAAGAGGGGACGGTGCTGGTCAAGTTCTGGCTGCAGATCTCCCCCGAGGAGCAGCTGAAGCGGTTCGAGCGCCGGGCCGGCGATCCGCTGCGAGCCTGGAAGCTGACCGCCGAAGATTGGGAGAACCGCGCCAAGCGCTCGCAGTACGAGCTGGCGGTGGAGGAGATGCTCGACCTCACCGACCGCCCGGAGGCCCGCTGGCACCTCGTCGCCGCCGAGTCCAAGCGCCACGCCCGGGTCGAGGTGGTGCGGACCGTCAGCGCCGAGATCGAAGCCGGGATCCGACGGGCGGGGCAGGAGCCGCCCCCGCCGCCCTAGAATCCCGGGTTCGAAACCGTCTTCGATTACGAGGAGCATCATCTTGAGCCGTTTCCGCACCTTCGCGCTGTTCGCCGCCCTGCTGGCGCTGGCAGCCACCCTCGCCGCCTGTGGCGGCAGCAGCAAGAGCGACGAAGACCCCCAGAAGGTCGTCGAAAGCGCGACGCTGGAAGGCGTCAAGAGCGGCAACATCGACCTCGCGGTAGACGTCAACGCCGAAGGCAAGGAAGGCGGCAACGTCAAGGTCAGCCTCTCCGGCCCGTTCCAGGCCAAGGGCGGCACCGAAAGCCTGCCCGAACTCGCCCTCAACGCCAAGGCCAACGGCTCCATGCAGGGTGAAAGCATCGACTTCGAAGGCGGGATCACGGTCCTCTCCGACCGCGCCTTCGTCAACTACAAAGGCACCGAGTACGAAGTCGACCCGACCACCTTCGGCTTCGTCAAGTCGAGCTTCGAACAGGCTCAGCAGGGCAGCGGCGAAGAAGCCGGCAGCGCCGACGTCAGCGCCTGCCAGGAAGCCGCCGAAGGCCTCAAGTTCAGCGACTTCTTCGAAACCCTCGAAAACGAAGGCAGCGCCGACGTCGAGGGGACGTCGACGACCAAGGTCAGTGGCGACCTCAACGTCGGCAGCGCCATCGACGCGCTCATCAAGCTGACCGAAAACCCGGCCTGCGCCTCGCAGCTCGAAGCGGCCGGACCGCTGCCGATCAGCGAACTCGAACAGGCCAAGGGCGAAGTCACCAGCGCCGTCAAGAAAGCCCACGCTGAGCTCTACGTCGGCGACGACGACATCGTCCGCAAGGTCGCCGCCGAACTCTCGGTCGAACCGAAGGGCAGCGGCGAAGAGGTCGAAGTCGACCTCGAACTGACCCTCAGCGGGGTCAACGAAGACCAGACGATCACCGCTCCTTCCGGCGCCAAGCCGCTCGAAGGCCTGTTCCAGGAACTCGGCGTCAACCCGCTCGAACTGCTCGAAGCGGCGCAGGGCGAAGGCGGCTTCGAAGGGCTGCTGGAAGGCCTGACGGAAGGCGCCCTCGGCGGTTCTTCCTCGGGTGGCGGCTCCGGCTCCGGCGGCGCCGCCAGCCAGCAGGACTACCTGAACTGCCTCAAGGAAGCCAACAGCCCCACCGACCTGCAGCACTGCGCGAGCCTCGCCGGTTAGGCGGGCTCGCGCCCTCGGCGTGCGTTTCGACGCAGCCTTTCTTCGCACCCCACAGGGGTGGCCGTACCTGCTGGCGCCGCTGATCCCGGCGGCGCTGGCGCTCGACCTCGCCGGGGCCCCGGCGACGGTCGTCTTCGCCGCCTCGGCGCTGGGGATCGTGCCGACGGCGGCGCTGATGGGCCGCGCCACCGAGGAGCTGGCGGCCCGCTCGGGACCCGGCATCGGCGGACTCCTCAACGTCACCTTCGGCAACGCGCCGGAGCTGATCATCGCCCTCTTCGCGCTCGGCGAGGGCCTTCAGGAGGTCGTCAAGGCCTCGATCGTCGGCTCGATCATCGGCAACATCCTCCTGGTCCTCGGGGCGGCGATGCTGGCTGGCGGCATCGGCCGCGACAAACAGCGCTTCAGCCGCACCGGCGCCAGCATCCAGACCTCGATGCTGATGCTGGCCGCCGCGGCCCTGGTGATGCCGGCGATCTTCGAGCTGGTCGAGGGCAAGGGGCTGCCGCAGCCCGGCGCCGAGTCGATCCACTACGGCGGCACCGTCGAGCAGCTCTCGTTGGCCGTGGCGATCGTCCTCATCGCCACCTACGTCGCCGGCCTCTTCTTCTCGCTGAAGACGCACCGGGAGATCTTCAACCCCGAGTACGAGGACGAGGACACCTGGGGGTGGTCGACCCGCACCTCGGTGATCGCCCTGGCGATCGCCGGCGTCCTCGTCGGGGTCATGTCCGAGGTCCTGGTCGGCTCGATCACCGAGGCCTCGGAGGCGATCGGCCTCTCCGAGTTCTTCATCGGCGTGATCGTCGTCGCGATCGTCGGCAACGCCGCCGAGCACTGGGTCGCGGTCCTGGTCGCGCTCAAGGACAAGATGGACCTCTCGGTCAACATCGCGATCGGCTCCAGCGCCCAGGTCGCCCTCTTCGTCGCCCCGGTGCTGGTGATCGCCTCCTTCTTCATCGGCCCGTATCCGCTGGCGCTGGTCTTCAACGGCTTCGAGCTGGGGGCGATCCTGTTGGCGATCCTGATCGCCAACTACGTCACCCAGGACGGCGAGTCGACCTGGTTCGAGGGCGTGCAGCTCTTGGCGGTCTATTTCGTCTTCGCCCTCGCCTTCTACTTCGCATAGCCTGACCCGATCGAATTCGTCCTGCTGCTGATCAGCTTCGCGGTCGTCCTCACCGGCGCCCTGCTGTTCACGAACGCGGTCGAGTGGATCGGCCACAAGCTGGGGCTGGGGGAGGGGGCGGTCGGCAGCATCCTCGCCGCGGTCGGCACGGCGATGCCGGAGACGCTGATCGCGATCGTCGCCCTCCTCAGCGTCAGCGAGGGGTCTGAAGACGTCGCCGTCGGCGCCATCGTCGGCGCTCCCTTCCTGCTGGCGACGCTGGCGATGGGCCTGGTCGGTCTCTTCGCCTACTCCTACCGCGAGCGCCGCACCCAGGGCGTCCACCTCGAGGCGCACGGGCCGACCCTGGAGCGGGACCTGCTCTTCTTCCTCTCCTTCTTCACGATCGCCGGGCTGCTCTCCTGGGGCCCGCCGGCGGCAGTAAGAATCCCGTTTGGCCTTGTCTTCCTCGCCGCCTACCTCGTCTACGCCGTTCGCACCCTGCGTGGCTCCGGGGCGGTGCAGGAGGAGGAGACGCTCAACCCGCTGCTCTTCGAGCGCCGCCGCGAGCGCGCCGAGGACCCGGCCCTCGCCCTCTGCGTCCTGCAACTGCTGGTCGGGCTGGGGGCGATGGTCGGCGGCGCCCACCTCTTCGTCGAAGAGCTGCTCAAGGTCGCCGCGGACCTCGGTGTCGACGCCCTCGTCCTCGCCCTGATCCTGGCGCCCCTGGCGACCGAGCTTCCCGAGAAGGTCAACAGCTTCTTCTGGGTCCGCGAAGGCAAGGACGCCCTCGCCCTCGGCAACGTCAGCGGCGCGATGGTCTTCCAGTCGACGATCCCGGTCGGCATCGGCCTGCTCTTCACCGACTGGTCGCTGAGCGGCAACGCGGTCCTCTCCGTCGCCCTCGGCGTCGCCGGCGGCATCGTCGCCTACCTCAGCCTCCACCGGGCCGGCCAGTTCAACTTACCCTCGGTCCTAGCCTGGTTCGGCCTCTACGCCGCGTTCCTACTCGCAGTGATTGCGAGCGCTTAGAGAGCTAGTCCGGTAGGGCTGAAGCGTCTTGTACTTTTTCGTCGCGCTGGTGCTCGGACGGCCCCCGGCGACTCGCGAAAAAGTTAAGCGAAGCCCTACCGGACTAGCTCTCGGAGAGCTTTCAACACGACATCGTCGTGCTTTTTGGGCTGCACTTTGGGGAACACCGCGGCGATCTTGCCGTTGGGCCCGACGATGAAGGTCGAGCGGATGATCCCCATGTACTTCTTGCCGTACATCGAGCGCTCGCCCCAGGCGCCGTATTTCTCGGCAACCTTGTGGTCGGGGTCGGCGAGCAGGGTGAAGTCGAGCTTCTGGTTGTCGGCGAACTTGCGCAGCGCCTCCGGCTCGTCGGGTGAGATGCCCAGCACCCGCGCTCCCAGCTGCCGGTACTCGTCGCCGCGGTCGCGGATCCCGCAGGCCTGGGTCGTGCAGCCCGGCGTTTCGGCGCGCGGGTAGAAGTAGACGACGACCGTCTCCCCCTTGAGGTCGGTCAGCTTGACCTTGTTGCCGTCCTGGTCGGACAGCGTGAAGGCGGGCGCCCTGTCGCCTGGCTCGAGCATCGGCGCCGGAGGCTAATCGAAGCGAGCGGCGGGCCGCTCAGTCCTCGCGGCCAGGCTCCTGGCCGTCCTCGTCCTCGTTGCGCTCGTCGTCGGCCTGTTCGAGGGCCGTTTCGGAGACCGAGCCGCCGGCACCGGGGTGGTAGTGGGTCTGGAAGGTCTCGAGGATGCGGTCGCGGCCATCCTCGTCGATCGGGGTCTCATCCGAGATCCGCACCCAGTCGGCGCCCTCGTAGGCCTCCATGTTGAAGACCTCCTGGTCCAGCGAGGCGGAGTCGTCGACGACGACCACGACCTCGGTCTGCGGGTTGAAGTAGGTGCCGGGCTGGACCAGCAGCTGCTCGACCTCGTACAGGTTCTCGTCGGCTCCGTCGGCCATCAGCTCGATCCTACGAAATCTGCAAGCTGGCGCTCGGTCTCGGCCTCGACGTCGAGCGGCTCCTCGCCGGCGCGCATCCGCCGTTCGTTGCGGGCGACCACCAGCTGGCGCACCTCCGCCCGCAGCTCGGCGTCCATCCGCCCCTCGCGATCGACGCTCGGCTCGGCCTCGGCCAGCAGTCGCTCGGCCTCCGCCTCGACGTCGAGCGGGGCCTCGCCGCGGCGCTGGCGGCGGTCCGATTTCGCCTGCAGCATCTGCCGCACTTCGGCTGCCTGAATCGCCGGGTCGACCTGCGGCGGCGGACCGCCACCGCGCCGTGACGGTTCCTGCAGGAGCGCGAAGGGACCGCCCCCGACCCGCTCCCAGCCGCCCCCGACGCGGCGGAAGAGGATCCCGGCCAGCGGCGCGGCGACGCCGGTCAAGGCGAACACGATCCCAGCCTTCTCGATAGCCGACAACGCCAACGGCAAAGCCATGCGTAAAGGGTAAACCCGTCCACATGGGGAGTGGGGTTCCGCTAACCTTTCCGTTGGTTGACTGACCAGTCAATCGGCGGAACGCTGGCCCAGCCAGGCGGCGCTCCAATTGAGACTGCAAGGCCCGACAAAGGAGCACCGACCGGTGGTTGACTTCACCCTCACCGACGAGCAGAAAGACCTGCGCGAGCTGGCCCACAGCTTCGCTGACAAAGAGATGCGGAAGGTCGCCTGGGAGTACGACAAGGACGGCACTTGGCCGCAGGACGTGATCGACAAGGCGTTCGAGGTCGGTCTGATGAACACCCACATCCCCGAGGCCTACGGCGGCCCCGGGCTCGACTACCTCTCCGGCTGCATCATCGAGGAGGAGATCGGTTGGGGCTGCTCCGGCATCGGCACCTCGCTGATGGCCAACGGCCTCGCCTCGTCCCCGGTCGTCCTCGGCGGCTCCGAGGAGACCAAGAAGAAGTACCTGGGGATGCTGAGCGAAAGGCCGGCACTGGCCTCCTTCGGCCTCACCGAGCCGGACGCCGGCTCCGACGTCTCCGGGATGAAGACCCGCGCCGTCAAGCAGGGCGACAAGTACGTCCTCAACGGCTCCAAGTGCTTCATCACCAACGGCACCTACGCCGACTGGTTCACGGTCTTCGCCAAGACCGACCCGGACAACGGCCACCGTGGCATCTCCGCCTTCGTCGTCGACGCCAGCTCCCCCGGAGTGACCGTCGACAAGAAGGAGGACAAGATGGGGCAGCGGGCCTCCAACACCGCGACCATCTCCTTCAACGACGTCGAGGTCCCGGCTGAGAACCTCCTGGCCGAGGAAAACAAGGGATTCAAACTGGCGATGATGACCCTCGACCGGACCCGTCCGGGCGTCGCCGCGATGGCGACCGGCATCGGCCGCGCGGCTTTCGAGTTCGCCGTCGAGTACTCCAAAGAACGGGTTCAGTTCGGCGTCCCGATCGCGATGCACCAGGCGATCCAGTTCATGATCGCCGACATGTCGACCAAGGTCGACGCCGCCCGGCTGCTGACCTGGCACTCGGCCGTGCTGCTCGACCAGGGCAAGCGCGCCTCGCTGGTCTCCTCGGAGGCCAAGCGCTTCGCCGCCGACTCGGCGATGGAGATCACCGTCGACGCCGTGCAGGTATATGGCGGCTACGGCTTCATCAAGGAGTACCCGGTCGAGAAACTGATGCGCGACGCCAAGATCATGCAGCTCTACGAGGGGACCAGCCAGATCCAGCGCCTGGTCATCGCCAAAGAAGTGCTGCTGCCGCGTCCGGTCGACGAGCCCGCTCCCGAGGCCGAGGCGAATGCCGCCAAAGCGGCCGAGGACAGCCAGTCCGAGCAGGCTGCCGCGACGGTCTAGGTTCCCGCTGTCCGGCCGGTTTTCCGCACCGGGTGTGGGAAACCGGCCGGACGCGATGTACGGTGGCGGCATGAACGTTTCCGCCAGCGCCGCCGCCGGTAAGGAGGCGCGCAACCAAGCGCGGCGCTCCGACCACGCCGCCTGGACGCCCAAGCCCGATCGCGATCCGATCGCGATCCTGGTGGCGCAGGAGCGCACCCGGGTCCCGGAGCTGGTGCCGATCCGCCACGGGCGGATGGCGGCATCGCCGTTCGCCTTCTTCCGGGGCGCTGCCGCGGTGATGGCCGCCGACCTTGCAACCACGCCGGTCTCCGGTCTTGGCGTGCAGGCCTGCGGCGACGCCCACCTGACCAACTTCGGCGCTTTCGCCGGCCCGGATCGGCGCCTCCTGTTCGACCTCAACGACTTCGATGAGACTCTCCCCGGCCCCTGGGAGTGGGACGTCAAGCGGCTCGTCGCCAGCTTCGCGATCGCCGGCCGCGAACGCGGCTTCAAGGCCAAGCGCCGCGGCGCCGCGGTTCTCGCCGCCGTCGCCAGCTACCGCGAGGCAATGCGCGCCTTCGCCGGTCAGACCAATCTCGAGGTCTGGTACGCGCGGCTCGACGTCGAGGACGAGCTCGCCAAGCTCGAGGGCGAGGCCGACCCCGAGGAGGAGAAGCGGGTCCGCCGCAACGTCGCCAAGGCACGCGGCAAGGACCATCTGCGAGCGCTCGGCAAGCTCACCCAGGTGGTCGACGGGGAGTTGCGCTTTCGCAGCGAACCGCCGCTGCTGGTGCCGGTCGACGAGCTGCTGCCGGCGGCCGAGGCAACCGCTCTGCGCGAGGGCCTCGGGGTCATCACCGACCACTACCGCGACAGCCTGCCCCCGGATCGCCAGTACCTGCTCGACAGCTACCGCTTCCGCGACATCGCCCGCAAGGTGGTCGGCGTCGGCAGCGTCGGCACCCGCGCCTGGGTCCTGCTCTTCACCGGTGCCGACGACTCCGATCCGCTTATCCTCCAGGCCAAGGAGGCCGAGGCCTCGGTCCTGGAGCCCTACGCCGGCGCCAGCCGGTACCGCAACCACGGCCGCCGCGTGGTCGAGGGCCAACGGCTGATGCAGGCGGCCGGCGACATCTTCCTCGGCTGGTGCCCGGCGGTTGGGTTCGACGGCCGCCAGCGCGACTTCTACGTGCGTCAGCTCTGGGACTGGAAGCGCTCCGCCGACGTCGACTCGATGTCGCCTGAGGCTTTCGAGGTCTACGCGCGGCTCTGCGGCTGGACGCTGGCCCGGGCCCACGCCCGTTCCGGCGACCGCGTCGCGATCGCCGCCTACCTCGGCGGCGGCGACTCCTTCGACATCGCGATCGCCGAGTTCGCCGAGGCCTACGCCGAGCAGAGCGAGCGTGACCACGCGGCGCTGGTCGCCGCGATCGACGACGGGCGACTCGAGGCCGAGCAGGCCTAGTTTCAGCCGGTGGTGCGGCGGCGGTAGGCGCGCAGGGTCAGCGGCACCACGACGGCGAGGATCGCCGCACACCAGAGCAGCGAGCTGACCACCGGGTGGGTGAGCGGCCAGGCCGCGTCGGCCGGCGTCGCGGTCGGGTTGCCGAACAGGGTGCGGATCGCCGCCGCCCAGCAGCTGACCGGGTTGTATTCGGCGACCTGTCGCAGCCCGTCTGGCAGGCCGCCGACCGGGACGAAGGTCGAGGCCACGAAGGTGAGCGGGAAGATCGCCACGAAGGCGATTCCCTGCACCACGTCGGGGCTGCGGGCGATCACGCCGATCAGGGTGCCGAGCCAGAGCATCGTCACCGCCAGCAGCCCGATCAGGGCGAAGCCGGCGAGCGCTTCGAGCGGATCGGAGTCGATCCGCCAGCCGACGATCAACCCGGTGAGGACCATGATCGTCACCGCCAGAGCCGTCGCTGCCAGCTCCGCGGTGAGGTGGCCGAAGAGGAAGGCGGGGCGGGACATCGGCAGCGAGCGAAAGCGGTCGAGGATGCCCTCGCCGAGGTCGGTCGCCATCGAGATCCCCGGCCCCATCATCCCGAAGGCGAGCGTCTGGACCAGGATCCCGCCGATCAGGTAGTCGCGGTAGTCGCCGTCCGGCACGGCGATCACGCCACCGAACACATACGTGAACAGCAGCACGAACATCAACGGCTGCAGGGTGACGTCGAAGAGCTTCTCGGGGATCTGGCGGATGTGGGCGAAGCGGCGCCGGGCCAGGGTCAGGCTGTCGTCGAGCAGCCAACGCAGGCGCCCAGGGCCGGGGGCGGTGGTGGGGAGGGCGGTCGAGCTCATGCGGAGGCCTCCTTGCCGTTCGGTCGGGTGATGGAGAGGAAGACGTCGTCGAGGGTTGCCTCGCGCCGGTGCACGTCGGTCGCCTCGACGCCGGCCTGGTCGAGGGCGCGGACGACCTCGATCAACCGCGTCGCCTCGCTGGCCGGGGCGGTGACGAGCGACTGCTCGCGGTCGACCTCGGCGGGGCCGGCGGCGACCCCGGTGAGGGCGCTGGCGGCGTGTTCGAGCTGGCCGTCGGCGGCGACCGTGACGGCGATCCGTTCGCCACCGTGCCGGGCCTTCAGCTCGCTCGGCGAGCCGGTCGCGGCGACCTCGCCATGATCGAGCAGGACGATCCGGTCGGCGAGGCGGTCGGCCTCCTCCAGGTACTGGGTGGTGAGCAGCAGCGTCGTGCCGTCGCTGACCAGGTCGCGCAGCAGCGACCAGAGGTCGTTGCGACTTTCCGGGTCGAGGCCGGTGGTCGGCTCGTCGAGGAAGAGGACCGGCGGCGCCGCGACGAGGCTGGCGGCAAGGTCGAGGCGCCGCCGCATGCCGCCGGAGAAGTCGCGAACGAGCTTGTCGGCGGCGTCGGTCAGGTCGAGCCGTTCGAGCAGCTCGCCGGCGCGCTCGCGGGCGATGCGGCGGGGCAGGTGGTAGAGGCGACCGATCATCTCCAGGTTGGCGCCGGCGCTCATCAGGCCATCGACGGTCGCCGCTTGGCTGGTCAGCCCGATCCGCTCGCGCACACGGGCCGATTCTGCGACCACGTCGTGGCCGGCGACGGTGGCGCTGCCGGCGGTGGGCAGGGCGAGGGTGGTGAGGATCCGGATCGCGGTCGTCTTGCCGGCGCCGTTGTGGCCGAGCAGGCCGAGCACGGTGCCAGTCGGGACCTCGAGATCGAAGTCGCGCAGCGCCCACTGCTCGCCGTAACGCTTGCCGAGCCCCGTGGTGGCGATAGCCGCTCCGGTCTGGTTTTCCTGTCTCATTTCGTACCTCGTACGGTTGTTAGTACGTTGTACGCCGAGAGTAGCAGTACGCTGTACGAGATGGCTTCCGACCCGAAAGCGCCCGAGCGGGACGCGCCACGGTCCCCTCAGGACGATGAGCGGCCGGACCCGGCCGCCGAGCACATCGCCCGCGCCGAAGTTCAGGTGGAGCGGGCGTTGGAGCGGGTCGAGGAGAAGGTGGCCCGGGCTGTCGAGCGGGCCGAGCGGAGCCGCACGCAGGCGGAGGAGCGCGCCGCCCAAGCCATGCGCAAGGCGAAGCGGGCGAGCGGTGAGGCCGAGGCCGAGGAGCCGTTGATCTGGATGCGCGAGGAGCCGCACTCGCGCCGGCCCGCCTACACGCGCGAGCGTCTCGCCGACGCCGCCCTCGCGATCGCCGACGCCGAGGGTTTCGAGGCGGTCTCGATGCGCCGGGTCGCCCAGGAGCTCGGTGCCGGCACGATGACGCTCTACCACTACGTGCGCAGCAAGGACGAGCTGATCACCCTGATGGTCGACTCGGTGATGGGTGAGGTGCTGGTCCCCGAGGAGGAGCTGGCCGGCGAGTGGCGTCCCGCCCTGGCCCAGATTGCCGAGCGCACTCGGGATGCTTTCAGCCGCCACCGCTGGGCCCTCGACCGCTTCGGCGATGGCCGGCCCGGCCCGAACGGGGTCCGCCACTTCGAGCAGTCGCTGCGGGCAGTCAGCGGCCTGCCGCTACCGAACGACGTCAAGTTCGAGCTGATCGCCTTGGTCGACGACTACGTCTTCGGCTTCGCTCTCCGCGAGGCCCAGGAGTTCGACGAGCACCAGCGCGGCGGCTTCTCGCCGCAGATGCGCGCCTTCTTCCAGCGCGAACTCGACAGCGGCGACTACCCGCTGATCCGCGAGTTCCTCGGCCCCGACGCCAGTGCAGCCGTCGACCGCGTCGCCGAGAACCTCTTCCGCGAAGGTCGCTTCGAGCGCGGCCTCAACCGCCTCCTCGACGGCATCGAAGCCGAGCTGGCCCGCGGCTGAGGCCGCTCCTTCGGGCGAATTCGGAGTTTCAGCGGGGCGAGCACAGGGCGTGCTCGACCTTTCTCCCGCTATGCGGCGGAAAAGTCGAGCGCGCCCGGTCAAGGCGAGCGCTTTCGGGGGTGGGACGAGAGGACACGGGCCGCTTGCCGAACTGGCGGACACCCAGCACGGCGTTGTCTCGATACGTCAGCTTCTCGGCCCGCTCGGCTATTCGGAGAGTGCTATCGCGAGGGCATGTGCCGCCGGTCGCCTACACCGATTGCACCGGGGGGTCTACGCGGTCGGATACGCCAATATCTCCCTCGACGGCCATTGCCTCGCGGCGATGCTCGCCTGCGGTCCTGGTTCGCTCATCAGCCATCACTCCGCTGCCTGGGTCTGGGGCCTAACGAAAGCTTCGCCGCGGCCGTTTGCGGTCACCACACCGGGTCGCCGACGGCCCAGGCCGCCGTTTGTCCTTCATTCCGCCCGGGATCTCCGTCGTGCGGATCGCGCCCTGCTGCGAAGCATCCCCGTCACGGCTCTCCCGCGCACGCTTCTCGACTATGCGGCGGCGGCTCGCTTCGAGCGGCTCGAGCGTGGGATCGAGCGGGCGGAAGAGCTGCGACTACTAGATCTGCGGGCGATCGACGAGCTGCTCGGGCGAACCGTCGGGCACCCGGGCCACGGCCGGCTTCGGCACGCACTGGAGCTCTATCGGCCACCGCCGTTCACTCGCTCCGGACTCGAGATCCGCTTTCTCGAGCTCGTTGCCGAGGCCGGCCTGCCGCGGCCGGCGACCGGGTTCAACGAGCTTGGTCACGAGCTCGACGTCTACTGGCCGGAGCAGGGGCTTGTGGTCGAACTCGACATCTACGAGACGCACGGGACACGCGGTGCGTTTGAGCGCGACCGCCTGCGCCAAGAGGATCTGCTGCTGGAGGGGATCCGGATGACGCGCGTCACCGGGCCACGGCTGGCGCGCGAGCCGGAGCGGGTGATGCGGCGCGTTGCGCGCCTGCTCGCTCAGGGCGAAACGCGGAGGTAGTCGGCGCGGCCCTTCAGTCGGGCCGGCACGAGGCGGCCGAGGCCGGTGCGGTGAGCGGCGACCAGGCGGTAGCCACGTTCGGTCGCGGCTGGGAAACGGGCGAAGAGCGCCGCGGGGGCCCGCCCCGACGGCAGCAGGCGCAGCAGTGGCGGCAGCGCCGCGCCGGCGGATCGGCGCTGGCCGGAGGGGGAGACGAGGTGCCAGGAGGACAGCCTCTGCTCGGGGGCCAGGTCGGCGAGGAGCGCGTCGGCCGCTGCGCTCTGCAGTGGCAGCGGCCGCAGTCGGCCCTGGCGATCCCAGCGCAGCAGCGGCGCCAGCAGCGTGCGGCAGAGGCCGCACTCGGCGTCGTATAGGACGGTCCAGTCGCGCCCGTCGGGCATCCTGGCTACACGACTGCCTTGCCCTGCCCGCGGGTCCGCTCCTGCCACTCCGATTCGAGCTCGCGCATCATCCGCGGGTAGACGATCAGGTGCCGGAAGGGGGCGATCGCGGCCATGTAGGCGCTGCCGAAGAGGCCATTGCGCTTGACCAGGACCGCCATCTGTCCACGGTAGCCGCCGTTCTCGTCCTCGACCCAGCCGAGGTGCGCGACCCCGTGCATGGTGCGGTTGGCGATCTCGCCGGCGAACTCGTCCTCGGTCAGGTAGAGCGGGGTGAAGGGGAGGGCCGGGGACTGGTCGGGGGGATCGCGCCGCAGGTCCTCCGGGAGCCGATCCCGCAGGCTCGGCACCCGCGAGCCGAGCCCGTCGTCCTCGCGATCCCAGCCGAGCAGGCCGCCGATCTTCCAGCGCAGCGCGAAGAGGGCGGCGACCACGCGTGAGGATCCCTGCTCGGGGTCGAAGGTCCGGACCAGCTCGATGAGCTGGGGGAAATCGTCCGGCCCGCCTGGCGTGGGCAGGGCCCAGACATCCTCGAGCTCGAAGTCCGGGGCGATATCGTGGATCCGCCAGGGTTGTGAGGTGTGGGCACTGTCTGGGAGCCGCATCGCAATCTCCTCTATACGCAGACGTATGGGTCCCATACGGTAGCGTATGGGGGACGATGGCGGTGACTAGGACGCCCCGGGAGAGGTGGGTCGAGCAGGGGCTGCAGGCGCTTGCCGCCGGTGGTCCGGACGCGGTTCGGGTCGAGCCGTTGGCGAAGGCGCTGGGGGTCACCAAGGGCGGCTTCTACTGGCACTTCGAGGATCGCCAGGCGCTGCTCCACGAGCTGCTCGACGCCTGGGAGCAGCTCAGCGTCGACACCGCGATCGAGCTGACCGAGGAGGCGGGGGAGGACCCGCGCGCGCGCCTGCGTCGCCTTTCCGCGATCGCCGACGGGCGGATCCTCGACATCGACCTCGCCGTCCGCGACTGGGCGCGCCGCGACGAGGCCGTCGCTGCCCGGCTGCGCCGCATCGACAATCGCCGCATGGACTACCTGCGCTCGCTCTTCGCTGCCTTCTGCGCCGACGAGGACGAGGTCGAGGCTCGTTCGCTGCTCCTCTTCTCGCTCTGGATCGGCGGCCACTTCATCGCCGCCGACCACGGCAGGAGACGGCGCGAGGCGGTGCAGCAGCGGGCCTTCGAGACCCTGCTCGCCTGAGCTTGCGGCGGCCTAGAGCAGCGGTGCCTTGGCGCCGCGCTTGGCGACCTTGGCGCGCTGGATTTTGTCGAGGACCAGCTTGCGCAGGCGGACCGACTCGGGCGTCACTTCGACGCACTCGTCGTCGCGCACGAACTCCAGCGAGGCTTCGAGGCTGAGCCGGGTCGGCGGCGCCAGCCGGACCAGGATGTCGGCGCTGGCCGCGCGCACGTTGGTCTGCTGCTTGGCCTTGGTCGGGTTGACGTCGAGGTCCTCGGCGCGGGCGTTTTCGCCGACGATCATCCCTTCGTAGACCTCCTCACCCGAGCCGACGAAGAGGGTGCCGCGGTCCTGCAGGCTGAACAGCGAGTAGCTGGCGGTCTGGCCGCGACGGTCGGCGACCAGCGATCCGGTCTGCCGCGTGCGCAACTCCCCCGCCCACGGCTCCCAGCGGTCGAAGACGTGGTGGAGGATGCCGGTGCCGCGGGTCTCGGTGAGGAACTCGGTGCGGAAGCCGATCAGGCCGCGGGCCGGGACTAGATAGTCCATCCGCACCCAGCCGGTCGAGTGGTTGACCATCTGCTCCATCCGCCCCTTGCGGGCGGCGAGCATCTGGGTGACGGCGCCGACGTGCTCCTCGGGGACGTCGATCGCCATCCGCTCCACCGGCTCGTGCACCTCGCCTTCGATCTCGCGGGTGAGGACGCGCGGCTGGCCGGCGGTCATCTCGTAGCCCTCGCGGCGCATCAGCTCCAGCAGCACGACCAGCTGCAACTCGCCGCGCCCCTGCACCTCCCAGGCATCGGGCCGCTCGGTGTCTTTCACCCGGATCGAGACGTTGCCGATCAGCTCCTGGTCGAGTCGGTCGCGGATCTGGCGCGCGGTCAGTTTCGAGCCCTCCTGCCCGGCCAGCGGCGAGGTGTTGATGCCGAGCACGATCGAGAGCGAGGGCTCGTCGACCTCGATCACCGGCAGCGGCCGCGGGTCCTCGGGATCGGCCAGGGTCTCGCCGATCGTCACCTCTTCGATCCCGGCGACGGCGATGATTTCGCCCGGCCCGGCCTCGCTGGCGGAGACGCGCTCGAGCCCTTCGGTGACGTACAGCTCGGAGACCGCGGCGCGCTGGACGCTGCCGTCGGCCCGGCACCAGGCAAGCTGCTGGCCGGAGCGGATCGTGCCGCTGTGGACGCGGCAGAGCGCCAGGCGGCCGACGTACGGGGAGGCGTCGAGGTTGGTGACGTGCGCCTGCAGCGGCGCCGCGTCGTCGTACTCCGGCGCCGGGATCTTCTCCAGCATCAGGTCGAGCAGCGGCTTCAGGTCGGTCCCCTCGGCACCTTCCTCGAGCGAGGCCCAGCCCGCTTTGGCGTTGGTGTAGACGATCGGGAAGTCGATCTGGTCGGAGTCGGCGTCGAGGTCGATGAAGAGCTCGTAGACCTCCTCGACGACCTCGGCGATGCGGGCGTCGGGCCGGTCGACCTTGTTGACGACGAGGATCACCGGCAGCTTCGACGCCAGCGCCTTGCGGAGCACGAAGCGGGTCTGCGGCAGCGGCCCCTCGGAGGCGTCGACCAGCAGCAGCACCCCGTCGACCATCGTCAGCGCTCGCTCCACCTCGCCGCCGAAGTCGGCGTGGCCGGGGGTGTCGACGATGTTGAACTTGACCCCGTCGCGTTTGATCGCGGTGTTCTTGGCGAGAATCGTGATCCCCTTCTCGCGCTCCAGGTCCATCGAGTCCATCACCCGCTCGGCGACGTCCTGGCCCTTGCGGAAGGTGCCGGTCTGCCACAGCATCGCGTCGACCAGCGTCGTCTTGCCATGATCGACGTGGGCGATGATCGCGACGTTGCGGAGGTCGTCTCTTGTGGTGGTGCTCATATAGCGGCCTTGGAGAGTAGGGAAACGGTCCCAGCAAGACGAAGCCCGCCTCGGTGGGCGGGCTTCGCAGACTGCTGAAGCGTTAAGCGACTACTGCTGCTGAACGCTCGCTGCGGCCGGGCCCTTGGGGCCTTCTTCGGACTCGTAGCTCACTTTCGAGCCCTCGGTCAGGGACTTGAAGCCCTCGCCGAGGATCGCGCTGTGATGCACGAAGACGTCCTTCGAGCCATCATCGGGCGTAATGAACCCGTAGCCCTTGTCGTCGCTGAACCACTTGACAGTTCCAGTGGGCATGCATTGCCTCCACGTAGATGTGCTGCGAACGCGGACAATGCGATAAGGCAACGACGCGAGCGCTAGACACGAACTTTGCCGGTATTCACCGGCCCTAACGGAGGGGACCGTAGCAGGATCACCGGTTCCAGATGCCGAAATTTCGCTTTCCTGCGCGTCCGGGCGCCGATCTAGCTTTGGACCGTGCGCTTTCTGGATCAGATCGATCGCGAGGCGATCGCCGGGCTGCTGCAGCGCGACGAGTACTTCTGGCTCGATCTGACGGCGCCAGGCAAGGACGAGGTCGAGGAGCTGGCCAAGCTCTTCTCCTTCCATCCGCTGGCGCTCGAGGACACGCTCAAGCGCGGGCAGCGGCCGAAGCTCGAGGACTTCGGCGACTACATGTTCCTCGTCTACTACGGGGCGGCTTCCCGCGACGGCGGCGAGATCGCCCTCGACGAGGTCCACGCCTTCCTCAGCGGCAGCTACATCGTCACCACTCATCCGAGCCAGTGCACGGTGCTGGAGGAAGCGCGCGAGCGGCTCTCGGCGCAGGAGCCGCGCTCCGAGCAGTTCGTCGTCTACCGCGTGCTCGACGGGCTGACCGACAGCTTCTTCCCCGTCCTCGAGCGGCTCGACGACCGCATGGAACGGCTCGACGCCGAGATCTTCGAAACGGCGACTCCGGGCCACCTCGAGGAGATCACCGAACTGCGCCGCCAGCTGGTGTCCTTGAAGCGGGTCGCCACGCCGCAGCGCGACCTGCTCGCCCGCGGCGTCGACGACATCCTCGAAATCCCCGGCCTCGAAGCCGACTCGCGCAACTACTTCCGCGACGTCTACGACCACGCGATCCGGATCTCCGACCAGATCGACTCCTACCGCGACCTGCTCTCGGGGACGCGCGACGCCTACCTCTCGATCGTCTCCAACCGCCTCAACCAGATCACCAAGCAGCTGACCGTGGTCGCGACGATCTTCCTGCCGCTCTCCTTCCTGGTCGGGTTCTTCGGCCAGAACTTCAAGTGGATGGTCGAAAACATCGACTCCGAGGCGGCCTTCTTCGTGCTCGGGGTCGGTGGCCTGGTGCTCTCGGTGGCGGGCCTGCTGCTGTGGTTCCGGCGCGGCTCCTATCTTTGACCGCTCGGAATCCTGCCGAGCGATGTTTCAGCAATTGCCAGTCATGCCGATAACCCTGCCCAGATGAAGTTTGGAGGCGTTTCCAGGGATCGTCTCGGTCGCCGCTTAGCCGCGACGGTCGCGCTCGCCTGCGTGCTGGCGCCGACCTCGGCCGTGGCCGCGATGGCGCCGGGCGGCGACGGCGGCCTCTCGCCCCGTCTGGCGACGCTGGACACGACGGGCCTCCGCGCCGCCGCCCCGGCCGAACAGGCAGAAGCGCTGAGCCTGCTCGCCGACGGCCCCGGCAGCCTGCTGCGGGAAGGGCGCCGCCTGCTCGCCTACGTGCGCTTCGACTCCGGCGCCGCGGCTGGTGCGGCGGCGCTGCGCGAAGCCGGCGCGGAGATCGTCGCCACCAGCTCCCGCTACGAGACGGTCACCGTCGCGGCGACGCCGGCCGTGCTGACGCGGCTCTCCGGCATCGCCGGGGTCGCCGGGGTCACCGAGGCGCTGGCGCCGGTCGTGCGGGCCACCTGCGCCGGCCAGGTGCGCAGCGAGGGCGACTCGCAGCTGGAAGCGGCGCAGGCCCGCGAAGACTTCGGCCTCGACGGCAGCGGCGTCAAGGTCGGCATCCTCTCCGACTCCTTCGACCGGGACGCGACCGCGGCGACCCACGCGGGCGGCGACGTCAGCAGCGGCGACCTGCCGGGTCCCGGCAGCAGCTGTGGGACGAGCGCCGTCGGCGTTCTCGACGACTCCGAAGCCTCGGGAAGCGACGAGGGGCGGGCGATGGCGCAGATCGTTCACGATCTGGCGCCGGGTGCCGCGCTCGACTTCGCCACCGCCTTCAAGGGCGAACTCGGGTTCGCCGAAAACGTGCGGCGGCTCACCAAAGCTGGTGCGAAGGTGATCGCCGACGATGTCGCCTACCTGGAAGAGCCGTTCTTCCAGGACGGCCCAGTCGCCAACGCGATCGGTGAAGCGGTCGGCTCGGGCGTCTCCTACTTCTCCGCCGCCGGCAACGACAACCTGATCGTCGCCGGTCGCAACGTCGGCTCCTGGGAAGCGGCGGCGTTCCGCGAAACCAGCTGCCCACCGTTCTTGACGGCCGCCGAACCGAGCGTCGAACACTGCATGAACTTCAGGCCGGGCGCCGGTCCTGCGGATCCCTCCTTCGGGCTCAGTGTCGGTGGCGAAGAGACGCTGACCCTCGACCTGCAGTGGGCCGAACCGTGGAACGGCGTCAAGACCGACATCGACGCCTACCTGCTGAACGCGGCCGGCCAACCGCTCAGCGAAGAAGTCGAAGGCAAACCGGTCCTGATCGGCAGCTACGGCAACAGCATCGCCAGCCAGAAACCGGTCGAGGTTCTGCAGTGGGAAAACCCCTCGAAAAGCCCGACCGAAGTGAACGTGGCAATCGACCGCTGCTCCGGCCCGATCTGCAACCCGGACGCCAGCTCGGCGTTGTCGCCGCGCCTGAAGTTCGCCCTGCTCGAGAACGGCGGCGTGCGGCCGACCTCGGCCCAGCTGGCGATCTCCGAAGCGGGCGACACGCTGGGGCCGACCGTCTTCGGCCACACCGGCTCCACCAACGCGATCGCGGTCGGTGCCGTCCGCTACAGCGACGCCAGCAAGCCGGAGGCCTACTCTTCCCGTGGGCCCGTCAAGCACTTCTTCGGCCCGGTTGGCGGAGCCACGCCCGCGGCGCCAATCGCGCCGCAGGAAATCCCCAAGCCCGACCTCGTCGCCAGCGACTGCGTCGCGACCACCTTCTTCGCCCAGCAGGACTCGGGTGGGACTTGGCGCTTCTGCGGCACCTCGGCCGCCGCGCCGCACGCCGCGGCGGTGGCGGCGCTGATCCGCCAGGCCAACCCGAACGCCTCGGCGGCGCAGGTGCGCGCCGCGCTCACCTCGACCGCCTCTGGCATCGCCGGCTTCGGCCTCAACGACGTCGGCGCCGGGCTGATCGACGCCGGTGCTGCCGTGGCGGCCCTGTCGCTGCCGCCGACGGTGACGATCACCAAAGGTCCGGAAGCGCTGAGCCGGAACCGCCGACCGCTGATCGAATTCAAATCCAACCGTCCCGTCACCTTCTCCTGCGCCGTCGACGGCGGCGCCCCGCAGATCTGCTCGTCTCCTTACACCTTGCCGCTGGCGCTTGCCGACGGCGTCCACGGGATAGCGGTCACCGCCGTCGATCGGGCCGGGCGCAGCGGCGCCAGCAGCGTCGCCAGCTTCCGGGTCGACACGCGGGCGCCACACACCCGCATCGCCAAGCACCCCCGCAAGGTCATCCGCACCCACCGCCGCAGCGTCCGCGAGGGCTTCCGCTTCCGCGCCAACGAGCCCGAAGTGGTCTTCGTCTGCAAGGTCGACCGCGGCCTGCTGCGCTTCTGCGGGCCCAACTTCTCGCGCCGCTTCGCCGCCGGCAAGCACGTCCTCACCGTGCGCGCCCGCGACGCGGCTGGCAACGTCCAGCGCAAGGCCTCGGTCTTCCACTTCAAGGTGAAGCGGATCGGCCACCGCTAGTCGCCGGTGCTCAGGGGTCGCCGCGCGAGGCCAGCCGCCGCATCGCCCAGCGGCTGCTGAGCAGGAGCAGGAGCAGGACCGCGAGGCTGCCGAGGACGAGCGGATCGGTGAGCGAGAGTTCCTCGATCCGGCTGCCGAGGTAGACGCTGATCGCGGTGATCGGCAGGTAGCCCAGCGCCGTCGTCCAGGTGAAGCGCCAGATCGGCACGCGGGCGGCGCCGGCGGCGTAGCAAACCAGGCTGAAGGGCAGGATCGGGATCAGGCGGAGTGCGATCAGCAGCGGCGCGCCGCCGCGCTCGATCGTCGCCTCGGCCCGCTCGAAGCGATCGGCGCCGAGCCAGCGGTCGAGCAGCGGCCGCGCCACCGATCGCCCGATCGTGAAGGAGAGCAGGGCGGAGATCAGCCAGCCCGTCATCACCAGCAGCAGGGCCGGCAGGAAGCCGTAGGCGAAGCCGGCGGCGGCGTCGACGATCTCGGCTGGATAGAAGATGACGGTATGGACTACGCAGAGGAGGAGAATCAGGAGCGGCCCGGCGATGCCGAGGCTGTCGACCTGCCGCCGGACCTCGTCGCTGTCGCCGTGGAGGGCGGCGCTGACCGACTCGCGCAGCGCCGGCACCGAGAGGAAGATGATCGCCAGCACCGCGAGCCCGGCCAGGGTCATGGCGATCTCCGGCAGCGGCAGTCTCGGGCGCTCGGCGTCCTTCACCGCTGCAGTATCGCCGCGCGTTCGCTCTGGCTCGCCTCAGGGGTGCATCAGGACGAACGGGTGGCGTCTCAGCGGGCGGCAGCGGCGGCGAGCTTGGTGAAGCCGGCGACCTTCAGGGAGCCCCAGCCGCTGGCGAGGTCGTAGCCCAGGCGGGCGTGGCAGCAGCCGAGCGGCTGGCCGCCACCGGCTTCGGGGGGCAGCAGGCGGCCGAGGTCGTTGTGGCCTTCGGTGACGTCGAAGAAGGCGCCGTGCCGGGTCTTCGCCTTGGCGCCGAGCCGGTAGAGCAGCGGGTTGAGGAAGCCGAGCGGACGCTGCCCGTGCTTGGCGGCGTACTGGTCGGCGATCAGTACGCCGGCGGTCATCAGCGGTGCCGCGGCGCTGGTGCCGCCGATCGAGGTCCAGCCGTGCGCTTTCTGCGGCAGCCCGGCGCAGGGCGCCGCCGTGCAGAAGTAGGCGAAGCCGGGGTAGATGTCGGCCAGCGCGGCGATGTCGGGCACGGCGCGGCCGCCGCGGTATCGGCCGATCCCTGCCTGCCACCAGGGCCGGTGCGGGGTGAGGATGCTGGCGCCACCGCCGCCACCGCCCGGCTGGATCGGCAGGTCGTTCCAGACCAGCTCCTTCTCGATCCGGTTCTTCTTGCTGAGCGCCAGGTTGGTGCCGCCGACCGCGGTCACGTAGGGAGAGCTGGAGGGGAGGCTGACCACCGCCACCGGCAGCGCCGTCGTTTCCCCTTCGGCGTTTTCGACCCGACAGCCGCTGGAGCCGGTGTCGCCAGCGGAGACGAGGACCGAGATGCCCGCCCCGGCGGCGGTGGCGAAGATGCTGTCGAAGGCTTCGCGGAGGGCGAGGCTGCCGGCGAAGAGCGGCTCGCAGATCCCCAGCGAGATCGAGATCGCGTCGGGGCGGTGGCCGGGCGAGCCGAGCGCGGCACCGGCGGTGCGGACGACGCCGCGCTCGCTTTCGGTGCCCTCGTAGACGAGGATGCGATCGAGGCCGGGCGCGCCGGCGCTGAGCATCTCCAGGTCGAGCGTGGTCTCGTCCCCAGGCGGCAGCGGCTTGCCGACGCCGACCGGGACCACCCGCGTCGGCGGCGCCCGCAACCCGAAGCACTTGGCGAAGGTCTCGACGTCGCCGCGGCGGAAGCCGTCGGTCTCGACCACGGCGACGGTCTGGCCGCGACCGTCGAAGCCGCGGGCGTGCATCGCCGCGTGCCCGTAGGCGGTCAGGTACTGGCGCGGGGTGAAGGGCCGCAGCGGTTCCCCTTCGCCGGCGTCGACGCCGTCGGCGCAGCCACCCGGGGCGCCGCTTTCGAGCATGATCGAGGTGTAGGGCTTCTGCGGCTCGCCCTTGGCGGCGGCGAGGATCGCGCTCGGCTGGGCCCGGACCGAGGTGTCGGCTGCGGTCGCCGCATCGAAGCTGGCGACGTGGTGCCCGAGCACGGCGATCCGCGTGACCGTTCCCCGCAGCGCCAGCGGGACGCGCCGCGCGCCCGGCGCCGCTCGTGAGGCGCTAGCGATCGGCCCCGCGGGCCGCAGCCGTGCCGCCAGTCCCACCGGCAGCGCCGCCAGCAGGTAGGTGCCGGTCGGGCCGAGGCTGGCGCGGGCACCGTGCCGGCGCAGCCACGAGATCGTCGCCTGCTGCTCCTTGCGGGGGGCGCCGAAGCGCTGCACCAGGGTGGCGACGTCGGCGTACTGGCGGTAGCGCGGTGAGGCCGGGTCGGAGACGGCGCGGACGAAGCGATTCAACCCGCGGGGGTGGCGCAGCGAGATCAGCGCGTCGACCTTGCTCGTCGCCAGTGCCGGCCCGGCCTTGGCCGCGCTCGCGGTCGGACCGGCGGCGGCCGCCGAGGTTCCTGGACCGACGATCGCGAGCAGGGCGGAGGCGAGGGCGAGCAACCGCAGCGGACGAGACATCATGCACGGCGATAGTAGGCAGGCGAGCGGCTGCCCAAACCAGGGCGGACGGATGTCCGCTCAGCCGCGCAGGCGCTCGGCCAGGCCCGAGAAGCGGGCGCCGCTGTCGTCGCGGGCGACCGCCGTCGCCAGCGCCGCCTGCTCGCCGATCACCACGCAGGCTCGCCGCGCCCGCGTGATCGCGGTGTAGACGAGCGGCCGGCTCAGCATCCGCAGGTGCGAGCGGTGGCAGACCGCGACCACGACCGGGACCTCGCAGCCCTGCGCCTTGTGGACCGAGATCGCGTAGGCGAGGCGGAGGTCGCCGGCGTCGTCGTAAGGCATCGTCAGGCGACCGCCCTCGTCGACGTCGACGACGATCTCTTCGCCGTCGGGGTCGTCCTCGACGAGGAAGACGATCGAGCCGTTCATGAGGCCGAGGTCGTGGGCGTTGCGGGTCTGGATCAGGCGGTCGCCGATCCGAAACCGCTCGCCCACCGCCGGCTCGCCGTTCGGGTTGAGCCGCTCCTGCAGGCGCTCGTTGAGGGCGTCGATGCCGACCGCGCCGCGGTACATCGGCGCCAGCACCTGGACCTCGCGGATCGGGTCGACCCCGTAGCGGCCCGGCGCCCGCTCGGCGACGACCTCGACCACGGTGTCCCGCGCCCGCTCCGGGTTGACGCGGTCGATGAAGAAGAAGTCGTGCTGCTGGCCCTCGGCCGGATCTAGGGCCGGCGGCTGGCCGCGGTTGATCGCGTGGGCGGCGGTGGTGATCATCGAGTGCGCCGCCTGGCGGTGGATCAGGGTCAGCCGCACCACCGGCGCCGCGCCGGAGGCGATCAGGTCGTCGAAGGGTTTGCCGGCGCCGATCGGCGGCAGCTGGTCGGCGTCGCCGACGAAGACGACGTGGGTCGACTCGGCCAGCCCGTTGAGCAGCACCTGCATCGTCCGCAGGTTCAGCATCGAGGACTCGTCGACGACGACCAGCTCGGTCGGCAGCGGGTGGCCCGGCTTGTAGGTCGGCTCGCCACCGGGTGCCCACTCGAGCATGCGGTGGATCGTCTGCGCCTCGTGGCCGCCCGTCGCTTCCTCCAGGCGCCGCGCCGCCCGGCCGGTGGGGGCGCAGAGGGCGACCTTGAAGCCGGCCCCGAGCGCCTCGCCGACGATCGCCTGGATGCAGGTCGTCTTGCCGACGCCGGGGCCGCCGGTGACGACCGAGATCCGCGAGGCGAAGGTCGACTGCACCGCCGCCCACTGCTCCGGCGTCAGTCCCTTCGCGTATTCCGCGTCCTCGGGGGGCAGCTCCGGCGGCTCGTGCTCGAGCAGCGGCGGCGCTTCGAGCCGGCTGCGCAGCGTCGCCGCGACCGCCTTCTCGGTCTCCAGCGTGTAGGTGCGGTAGACCCGCTCGCCTTCCTCGACCGCGAGGCCGGGGCCGTCGAGCAGGGTCTCCGGCTCGGGGGAGACGCCGAGCAGGGCCGCGGTGCGGCGGTGCAGCTCGGCCGGGGGCAGGTAGGTGCTGCCACCTTGCTCGGCCTCGGCGAGCACGAATACGGCGGCGGCCTGGGCGCGCCGCGGCGACTCTGCCGGCACGTCGCCGGCGAGGGCGATCCGGTCGGCGCGGGCGAAGCCGACGCCCTCGACCTCGGTCAGCCGGTAGGGCTCCTCGTGGAGGATCGCCATCGCCCGCTCGCCGAAGCGGCTGTGGATCGGAGCCGCGAGGTGGGCGAGGCCGTGCGGGGCCAGCTGTACGTGCAGGTCGCGGATCGCCCGGCTGGCGTGCCAGGACTCGACCGCGGCGTCGGCCCGGGAGACGGTCATCCCGGGCAGGGAGCCGAAGATCCCGACCGGGTTGGCGGCGATCGCCTGCATCACCTCCTCGCCGTGTTCGTCGACCAGGCGCTCGGCCCGGGCCGGGCCGATGTGGCGCAGCGAGGTCAGGTAGGCGATTCGGCCCTCGCGGTCTTCGGGGTCGAGCGGCACCGCCCGCTGTGCCCGCAGCTGCCGCCCGTAGGTCGAGTGGTTCTGCCACTCGCCGCTGACTTCGGCGCGGTCGCCGGGGTTGAGATGGGCGATCGGGCCGACCAGCGGGTGCCTGGCGCCGGTCGAGGCGTCGCGAACTTCGATCACCGCGTAGCCGTCGTCGTCGGCCTTGTAGATGACGCGGACCACCTCGACCGTGGCCGAGTGGTCGCCGGCCTCGGTCTCGAACAGGGCGCGCGTCTCGCTCATGGGACCAAAGCTAGCCGGCCCGCTGGCGGCGCAGGCTCCGGCCAGCGCATACGATCGCCCCGGTGTCCGGAAATGCCGCGCTTCCGCCCTTCGTAGACGAGCACTCGGCGCTCGTCGCAGCGCCCCCGGCGACGGTCTGGCCGGCGCTGCTGCGCGCGGTCGAGGCGACGACCGCCGGTGGGGCCTCGGGGCGGTTCGCGCGCCTGCTCGGCTGCGCCGATACGGCCGTCACGGGACCGCGCCCCCTGGTCAGCGGCTCGGCCTTCCCCGGCTTCCACGTCGGCGTCGCCGCCGAGCCCAGCGAGCTGCAGCTGCTCGGCAGCCACCGCTTCTCGCGCTACGCGCTGACCTTCCGCGTCGACGACCTCGGCGACGGCCGCAGCCGCGTCCGCGCCGAGACGCGGGCGGAGTTCCCCGGGGCGAAGGGGCACGTCTACCGGGCGCTGGTGATCGGCACCCGCATGCACGTCCTGGTCACCAACCGCATCCTCGAGGCGGTCAGGCGCCGTGCCGAGCGCTGAGCCAGGCCGTCCGGGCGCGCGACCGCCGCGGCCGGCCAACGGGCTCTGCGACGAGTGCCGCCACCAGCGGCTGGTCCCGAACACGCGCGGCTCGGTCTTCTCGCTGTGCGAGCGCTCGCGCGACGACCCGTCCTATCCGCGCTACCCGCGGATCCCGGTGCTCAGCTGCCCGGGGCATCAGCCGCGATAGCCGCCTGTTCCGGCTTGCGGGCGGCGCCGATCGCGGCGCCGATCAGCCCGAAGCCGAAGATCACCGCGGCGAGGCCGACCAGCAGGCCGAGGATCGGCACCAGGGCCAGCGCCCGCAGCAGCGCCATGCCGGCGAGGAAGGCGAGCATGCTGCCGCGCGGGGGCTTGACCAGCCGGCGGCCCAGCACGTAGGCCGAGACGGTGTAGGCGACCGCCGCCAGCGGTGCGAAGGCGAGCAGGATCCCAATCGCGAGCGGGATGCCGACGAGCACGACCGTTGCCAGGACGGCGGCGATCGGCAGGCAGATGAGGATCGCGAACCCGATCGCGATCACCGGCCCGATCCGCTCCCGCGCCTGCGCCTCCAGGGCGTCGGCGGCGCGCGGCGCGATCAGCAGCAGCAGGGCGCCGAGCAGGAAGCTGGAGATGCCGATCGCCAGCCAGATCAGGAAGCCGCCGAGGAAGGGCAGGAAGTCGAGCGAGCCGCTCCAGTCCTCGTTGGTGACGTCGCCGTTGACGCGGGCCGCGTTGGAGACGACGGGACGGTCGCTGCCGTAGCGGACGTCGCCGGTGACGTGGGCGGTGCGGGTGAGGCGGGCGGTGCCGCCGGCGGTGACGAGGTCGCCTTCGATCGTCCCGGCGATCAGCGCGTCGCCGCTGAGGACGACCACGTCGCCATCGACGCGGCCGGCGACGTTGGCATCGCCGTGGGCGATGAAGACGCCCTTGACGGTCTTGCCGGCGGGGACGGTGACGTCGCCGGAGACGACCACGATCGCGTCGCCGGCGTCGGAGCGGGTCCCGGCGCTCGCGCCCGCCGGCAGCGCGAGCGCGAGAAACGCCAGGAACGCGACGATCGGCCGAGCGTGGGCGAGCACCCGGCCAGCCTAGCCCCCCGGTAGGAGGGTCAGGCGGCGGCCATCGGGTCGGGGTTGCCGAGCTTGGAGACGTCGGGCGCCGCGTAGGTGCCGCCGGGGACGCCGCCGAGGGCAAGCAGCCGCAGACCCTCGGAGCCCGGCCAGACCTTGCGCTTGGTGCCGGCCGCGACGCGGGCGACGTGGTCGGCGTCGAGCGGGAAGCGCTGGCCGTCGATCTCGATCTCGCCACCGCCGCGCAGGGCGAAGAAGACCTCCTCCTGACCGTCCTCGGCGTGGTCGTGCTCGGGGTAGTGCTCGTAGCTGGGCGGCAGATCGATGATCGCCATCCCGAACGACGAGACGCCGAGCTCGGCTCGGGCCCGTTTGAAGGCACCGCCGTAGACGGCCTCCATCTCGTCGATCTTCTTCACCTCGTAGTCGCTCATGGCTCCTCCTCTTGGTTCTGGGGCCCCTCTCTCAAGGGCAGCGGCATCCTAGACGATTTGAACGAACGTTCGTGCTTTTCTGTAGCCTGTCGGCATGGTCGACGTGAGCGAGCAGGCGACCGCGGATCCGGTTGCGGGTGCCGAGGGCAAGGGCGCCCAGACCCGCGCCGCGATCCTCGAGCACGCCGTCGACCTCGCCTCGGTCGAGGGGCTGGAGGGCCTGACCATCGGCCGCCTGGCGACTGAGCTGAAGATGAGCAAGAGCGGCCTCTTCGCCCACTTCGGCTCCAAGCAGGAGCTGCAGCTGGCGACGGTCGCCGCCGCTGCCGAACGCTTTCGAGCCGCCGTCGTCGAGCCGGCGCTGGAGGCGGAGCGGGGTGCACCGCGGCTGCGGGCGATGGCGGACGGCTACTTCGACCACATCGAGCTCTACTCGGGCGGCTGCTTCTGGGGTGCGACCTCGGCCGAGTACGACGACCGGCCCGGGCCGGTCCGCGACGCGATCGCCGCCGCCCTCGACGTCTGGCTGGCCGCCCTCGCCGCCAACGCACGCGACGCCGGGGTGGCGGACCCCGATCGCTTCGCCTTCGAGGTCTACGCCGTCGTGATGGGCGCCAACGCCCGCTACCGGCTCAGCCGCGACCCCCGCACCTTCGAGTACGCCCGCGACGCCCTCGGCCGTCTCCTCGCCGAGCTGCCCGAGTGAGCGCCGCTGCCGACTTCGCAGCGCGATTCACCGCCTACTGGCGCGCTCCCAGCGTCGCCGGCCTCGATGCCCTGCTCGCTCCCGACGTCCGCCTGGTCGCGCCGCTGACTCGGACGACCGAGGGCCTGGCCGAGGGCAGGCGGGCCTTCGCCGCGATCCTCACCCTCGTCCCCGACCTGACCGCCGAGGTCCACCGCTGGGGGCCGACCGAGGACGGCCTGCTGATCGAGTTCACGCTCTCTGGCTCGGTCGGCGGCACCGCCGTCAGCTGGCCGGCGATCGACCGCATCGTTCTCGGCGACGACGGCCTCGCCCGCGAACGGGTCTCCCGCTTCGACTCGTTGCCGCTGGTCCTCGCCATCGCTCGCAACCCGCGCGCCTGGCTTCCCTTCGTACGCAGTCGCCGCGCCGGCTGAGCGGCTGCGGGCCGGGCCCGGTCACTGGGACAATGGCCGTCGTGCCCGACGAGCTGCCGATCCTCCTCTTCGCGACCCCGGCCGAGCTGGAGGCCTGGCTGGAGGAGAACCACGCCGGTTCGCCCGGCCTCTGGCTGAAGATCGCCAAGAAGGGGGTCGAGCCGCCCAGCGTCACCTACGCCGAGGCCCTCGAGCTGGCGCTCTGCTTCGGCTGGATCGACAGCCAGAAGCGCGGCCTCGACGAGCGCCACTTCCTGCAGCGCTTCACGCCGCGCCGCCCGGGCGGCCGCTGGTCGCGCATCAACCGCGAGAAGGCGGAAGCGCTGATCGAGGCGGGTGCGGTCCGGCCCCCCGGTCTGGCTGAGATCGAGGCGGCTCGGGCGGACGGCCGTTGGGAGGCCGCCTACGAGGGCCAGCGCACGGCCAAGGTGCCGGACGACCTGCAGCGGGAGCTCGACGCCAGCCCGACCGCGGCGCAGTTCTTCGCCAGCCTCGACGGCGCCAACCGCTACGCGATCCTCTACCGACTCGACGAGGCGAAGAAGCCGGAGACGCGCCAACGGCGGCTGCGGAAATTCGTCGCCATGCTCGAGCGCGGCGAGAAGATCCACGCCTGATTCAAGCCCGAAACGCCTGGGTATTGAGGGCGAGATGAAGATCGGAATCGGATTGCCGAACGCCGTCCCCGGCACCACTGGGGGGCAACTCGTCGAGTGGGCGCGGCGCGCTGAGGCGCGCGAGTTCTCGACGCTGGGCACGATCGACCGGATCGTCTACCCGAACTACGAGCCGCTGGTGGCGCTGGGCGCCGCGGCGGCGGTGACCGAGCGGATCGGGCTCTGCACCAGCGTCCTGCTCGGGCCGCTGCGCGCCAACGCCGCCCTGCTGGCGAAGCAGGCACTCAGCCTCAACGCCCTTTCCGGTGGGCGCTTCACGCTGGGGATCGGGATCGGTGGCCGCGAGGACGACTACGAGATCAGCCACATCGGCATGGATGGCCGCGGCGCCTGGCTCGACAAAGCCCTCGGTGAGATCAAGGCGATCTGGGAGGGCGGCGAGGTCGGTCCCTCGCTGGCCGGCTCACCGGGATTCGTGATCGGCGGTTACGTCGACGCCTCCCTGGAGCGCGCCGCCCGGATCGGCGACGGCTGGATCGCTGGCGGCCAGGCCCCGGACGAATACGAGGGCATGGTGGAGAAACTGAACGCCGCCTGGAACGCCACCGGCCGCGAGGGAGCTCCTCGCAAGATGGCGCTCGCCTACTTCGCGCTCGGCGAGCCGCCGGAGGAGAACGCCAACGCCTACCTCACCGACTACTACGCCTGGATGGGCGAGGAGACCGCCAACCGGATCGCGGGCAGCGCCGCCAAGGACCCCGAGACGGTCAAGCAGTACCTGGCCGCCTTCGATGACGCCGGCTGCGACGAGCTGATCCTCTTCCCGGTCACCAGCGATCCGGCCGAGGTCGACCTGCTGGCCGACGCGGTCGCGAGCTAGCCGAGCGAGACGTTGACGGTCGAGCCGGCGGGCTTGGTCGTGCCCGATTTCGGGCTCTGCCGCGTCACCTTGCTGGCCTTGGGAAAGGCGCGGGTGACCTTGCCGAGCTTGCAGTTGGCGCCGGTGAGCGCTTTTCGCGCCCCTTTCAGCTTCTTGCCGGTCAGTTTCGGCACCAGGCAGGTGGGTGGTGGCGGCGGAACAGTTGGCGTCGTCGTCTGCACTGCTGGCGCCTCGTAGGTGAAGCGATCGCCGGGCCGGGCGGAGCTGGTGCCGGCGATCGTCGTGACGCTGACGTCGACCGGGCCGGCACTGGCGGCCGCGGGCGCCACCGCGGTGATCTCCGCTTCGGAGTCGACCGTGAACGAGCTGGCCGGCAGCGCACCGAACTTGACTTCTTTGACCCCGGCGAAGTCGCTGCCGGCGATCGTCACCGAGGTGCCGCCGCCGACCGGGCCCGAAGAAGGAGAGACGAGGACAACCCGCGGGGCCGGCTGGATATCGGCGTTGAAGCCGAATTCGAGGCTGCTGACATTGCCCGTCGGGTTGGCGGTGACGCCGTCCGCGAGCACCGGGCCCCAGTAGGGGTCGGTTGCCCCGGTCACGGACTGCGCTTTGATGGTCGGGGTCGCTTTGAGCATGTCGATCCCGATCGCGTCGCCTTTTTGGATCGGCAGGTTGGTCGCGAAGGTCTGGGTGGAGGTGGTCGAGGCGTTGTGCGAGGTGCTGGTGCCGGCGCCGGTGTAGGGGCCGCCCGCGGCTGGATGCAGGACGCGCAACGCGTAGGCGTCGGCGGCGCCCTGGGCGGTCAGGCGCCAGCGCAGGACGATGCCGTCTACGGGGGAGACCGTGTTGGCTTCCGGATCGTTGAAGACCATGTTGCCCAGGGTGATCGAGGGGAACAGGAACGTCGCGTTGACGGTGTATGAGCCGGTCAGCGGCGGCCCGACGGTGACCGTGCGCGCGGATGCCGCGGTGGGTGCGAGCAGGCCGACGGCCACGCTGGCGGCCAGAGCGCCCAGCCGGAGTGGGTTCCGCATACGTGAATAACCGGTCATCGACGAGCGACCGTAGACCGAGGGTCAGGCGTCAACAAGTGGCCTGGCCGAATCTCGGAGCGAAATTCATACGGCGGTCTGGCGCTGGGTGCGTGGGCCGCGCCCCTACACTCGCGGGGTGGACCGCGCCCTGCTCGAGGAGACTCTCGCCGCCGCCGGCGAGCCCCCATACCGCGCCTCCCAGGTCTGGGAGTGGCTGACGCGCGGCGCCGGCTCCTACGAGGAGATGACCAACCTGCCGGCGGCTCTGCGCGAGCGCCTGGCGGCGACTGTGCCGCTCTCGACCCTGACGATCAAGGCCGAGGCCAAGTCCGACGACGGCACCGTGAAGACGCTCTTCGAGACCGCCGACGGGCGACCGCTGGAGGCGGTGCTGATGCGCTACCGCGACGGCCGCCGCTCGGTCTGCGTCTCCTCGCAATCCGGCTGTCCGCTCACCTGCACGTTCTGCGCGACCGGGCGGATGCAGTTCGGCCGCAACCTCAGCGCCGACGAGATCCTCGATCAGGCGCTGCACTTCCGCCGCCTCGAGCAGGTCGACCACGTCGTCTTCATGGGCATGGGGGAGCCGACGATGAACATCGACAACGTCCTCGCCGCCTGTGAACGCCTGCCCGAGATCGGCGTCACCAACCGCCGCACGGCGATCTCGACCGTCGGCTGGGTGCCCGGGATCGATCGCCTCGCCGAGTGCGAGATGCCGCTGGCGCTCGCCCTTTCCCTGCACGCGCCCAACGACGGCCTGCGCTCGCAGCTGATGCCCGTCAACGACCGCTACCCGCTGGCGGAGGTGCTGGCCGCCTGCGAGCGCTACCGCGAGCGCCGCCGCCGCCGGGTCTTCGTCGAGTACGTGATGCTCGACGGCGTCAACGACCTGCCCGAGCACGCCCGCCAGCTGGCCGAGCTGCTCGACCCGCGCGGCTACAAGGTCAACCTGATCCCCTACAACCCGACCGGCGCCTACGACGGCTCCTCACCGGAGCGGATCGAGCGCTTCCGGGCGATCCTCGCCGAGCACCGCCTCACCGCCACGGTCCGCCTCACCCGCGGCCGCGACATCGACGCCGCCTGCGGCCAGCTGGCCGCGACGAAAACTGGCCAGCCAGCCAGTTAGTATCGCGGGCCTTGGCCACGCTCGACACCACCACCCCTGTCTCCAAGCCCCCGCAGATGTCGGCGAACCCGGTGCGGCGGGTCGTCGCCGACCTCGCCGTCGAGTGGCGGGAGCGCGGCAAGTTCCCGCCCGGGCCGAACGACTTCAGCTTCGTCCGCACCCACCAGATCGCCCACGATCCGCTGCCGCTGCTGCTCGGTGCCTACGAAGAGCACGGGCCGATCTTCAGCATGCGACTGCTGCACACGCGGGTGATCTTCATGCTCGGCCCGGAGGCCAACAACTTCGTCACCGTCGCCCACCCGGAGAACTTCCACTGGCGCGAGTCGAGCTTCGGCGACCTGATCCCGCTGCTCGGCGACGGCCTGCTGACGATCGACGACGACTACCACGACCGCGCCCGGGCGATCATGCTGCCGGCCTTCCACCGCCACCAGATCACCGCCGCGGTCGATTCGATGGCTCTGGAGGCGGAAGCCTCGCTGGCGGCGCTGCGCCCGGGCGAGGTCGTCGACGTCTACGACTGGATGCGCAACTTGGCGATGCGGATCGCGATGCGGGCCCTGTTTGGGCTCGATCCCGACGAGGCCGGCAAGGGCGCCGCCGCGGCCGCGCACTTCGAGCGCGCCCTCGGCTTCTACGGGATCGACTACGGCCTGCGCTTGCTGCGTGGCCCCGGCTCGCCCTGGCGCAAGCTGGTCTCCTCGCGCCAGGTTCTCGACGAGATCGTCTTCGCCGAGGTGGCGCGGCGGCGGGCTGAGCCCGATCCTGACCGCACCGACGTGCTCAGCCTGCTGATCGCCGCTCGCGGCGAAGCGGGGGAGGCCTTCAGCGACCGTGAGGTGCGCGACCAGGTGATGACCCTCGCCTTCGCCGGCCACGACACCTCGACCTCGACCCTCACCTTCATGATGCACGAACTGGCCCGTCACCCAGACGTGGTCGAGCGTCTCCAGGAGGAGCAGCAGCGGGTGCTGGGCGGGGCGACGCCGACGGCCGAGCAGCTCGAACGCGAGATGCCCTACCTCGACATGGTCCTCGACGAGGTCCTGCGGCTTTACCCGCCGGCTTGGATTGGGCCGCGCCGCGCCGTCCGCGAGTTCGAGTTCGGCGGCTACACGGTGCCGCGCGGCGCCTACGTCAACTACTGCTCCTGGGCCAGCCACCGCCTGCCCGAGGTCTTCCCCGACCCCGAGGCCTTCATCCCCGAGCGCTTCACCCGCGAGCGCAAGGCGGCGCTGCCCCGCGGCGCCTACGTCCCCTTTGGCGGCGGCTCCCGAATCTGCATCGGCAAGCGCTTCGGCCAGACCGAGGTGAAGCTGGTGGCGACGATGCTGCTGCAGCGCCTGCGCCTCGACGCCCTGCCGGGCCGGACGATGACGGTGCGGCAGATGCCGACGCTCTCGCCGAAGGGCGGCCTGCGGATGCGGGTGAGCCCGCTCGCCTGAGCGGGCTCGCCGCCTAGACTCGCGGGCGCGGATGCGCGCCCTGGTCATCTCCGACACCCACTTTGGCGCCTGGACCGGGCGCGACCTCTTGCGCGAGGAGTTCTTCCTCGAGCGGCTGGCGCCGGCCCTGGACGGCGTCGACGAGCTGATCTTCCTCGGCGACCTCTTCGATTTCCTCTTCGGCTCGGTCGACGAGGCCGTCGACGCCGCCGAGGGCCTGCTGCGGCTGATCGCCGAGCGGCTCGACGGCAAGCGGCTCGTCTTCCTGGCCGGCAACCACGACCATCACCTCGTCCACCGCGACGAGGAGGACCGGCTCGAGGCCCGTCTCGCCGGTCGCGCGGCGCCGAGCGCCAACGGAGCGCCCGGGCCGACCTTCTTCCGCGAGTTCCTGGCCCGGCGGCTGCCCGGCCTCGAGGTCGAGATCGCCTACCCCACCTACCGCTGCGGCGACGTCCTCTGCACCCACGGCCACTACCTCGACCCGCACGCCCGCCTCAGCGGCTCCCGCGGCGACCGCCTGCTCACCCACACCCTCTGGGCGATCGCCGCCGGCGGTCCCGAGCAGCCGACCTGCATCGAGGACTATGAGTCGATCACGACGCTGCTCACCGAGTGGCTCTACATCGCCGCCCAGATGCCGCACGGCACCCACGCCCAGCAGAACGTCTTCCGCGCCGCTCAGCGGGCCGGCCGCTTCGGGTCGGCCGTGAGCTCGCCGATGCGCGGCGCCAAGCGCCTCCTCGCCGAGCTGCGCGACCGCGGCGTCGGCGACGGCGCCGAACCGCTGCCGAGCGAGGAGCATTTCGATGCCGTCGTCCGCCAGGAGGCAGCCAGGCAAGCGCGTGAGCAGCCGGCCGGCGGCTCGGCACCGTCGCGTCCGCTCTACCCGGAGCCGACCGTGATCGCCCGCAGCGACCCTTCCGAGCACGCCCTCGAGGCCTTCGCCCAGGTGGTCGCCAACCTCGGCTGGGGGGAGGGGGTGGAGCAGATCGTCTTCGCTCACACCCACCAACCGCTCGCCTGCGTACGTGCCAGCCAGAACGGCGGCATCCGCTACTGGAACACCGGCTGCTGGATCTACGAGCCCGACCTCTCCTCGCGCCAGGCCTACGCCCGCTACCTGCGCTACGCCTGGCCCGGCACCGCGATCGTGATCGACACCGACGAGCCCGAGCCCCGCCTCCTGGAGCTGCTCGCCGACCTCAACCCGCTCACCGGCGGCCCCGGCCTGCCCCCGGCCCCATGACCCTCGCCGCCGAGGCTTGGGAGCCGGTCCTCTTCGGCGGCCTGATCCCAATCCTCGGCGCCGCCGCCATCGGCTTCCTGATCTGGCACGCCGTCCGCCAGAAGCCAGGGGAAGAGATTGGGAAGAAGAAAGAGGGCGAAGACCGCGAGAAGTAGCGCCGGGCCCTAGTCACTACCGCTAAGCAGCGAGTGGCCGCACGAGGAGGGGCACGGGTAGGGGTGAGCGTCTTGTACTTTTTCGCCGCCGTCCATCCTCAGGCGGCGCCCGACGCTCCGCGAAAAAGTTAAGCGAAACCCCTACCCGTGCCCCTCCTCATCGACTACTTAATGAAGAGCATCTCCTCGTACTTGGGGAGCGGCCAGAGGTCATCAGCGACAACCTTCTCCAGCTTGTCGGCGGCCTCACGCACGTCAGCCATCGCGGCCAGCTGCCTGTCGCGGGCGTAGACGGCCCAGTCCATGCCCTCCATGTCGGGGTAGTCGTTGGCGTCCTTGAGGGTCGAGAGGCCGCCGACCAGCTCGTCGACCAGCTCCCGCACCTCGCCCTCAAGGGCCGAGACGCCGGCCTCGCCGATCAGCGCCAGCTGGCGCAGCCCGGCGGGGAGGATCATCGTCTGCGCAATCGCGTAGCTCTCCTCGGCCTCGATGTTGGCCCGGATCGCGTACTGCTCGACCCAGACCTCGTAGCGGGACTCGAGCTCGCGCTTGGAGAGCACGTTGTACTCCTCGAAGGCGGCGACCGTGGAATCGCTGAGCACCTCGGGCAGCGCATCCGGGGTCGTCTTCAGGTTCTTGAGCCCGCGCTGCTCGGCCTCGGCGTGCCACTCCTCGGAGTAGTTGTCGCCACTGAAGCAGACCGCCTTGTTGGCGAGGTAGGAGTCTTTGACGATCTCCATCACGGCCTCCGGCATGCCGGCGCCGCCGGAGAGCTTCGCCTCCAGCTTGTCGGCGAGGTCGTCGATCGCCTCGGCGGCGATCGTGTTCAGGACCGTGTTCGGGAAGGCGAGCGACATGCTCGACCCCAGCGCCCGGAACTCGAATTTGTTGCCGGTGAAGGCGAACGGCGAGGTGCGGTTGCGGTCGCCGCCGTCCATCGGCAGCGGCGGCAGCACCGTCGTCCCCAGGTGCAGGAACGAGGCCGGCGTGTTCGGGTCGCCCTCGCCGCTGGCGATCGCCTCGAACACTTTTTCCAGCTCGGCGCCGAGGAAGATCGAGATGATCGCCGGCGGCGCCTCGTTGGCCCCGAGCCGGTGGTCCTGGCCGATGTTGGCGACCGAGGCCCGCAGCAGGCCCTGGTGCTTGTTGACCGCCTGGATCACCGCCGCGCAGAAGAACAGGAAGTGGATGTTGTCCGCCGGCGTGTCGCCCGGGTTGAGCAGGTTGCTGCCGGCATCGGTCCCCATCGACCAGTTGTTGTGCTTGCCGGAGCCGTTGACGCCGGCGAAGGGCTTCTCGTGCAGGAGACAGACGAACCCGTAGCGGCGGGCGACGTTCTCCAGCGTCTGCATCAGCAGCTGCTGGTGGTCGGAGCCGACGTTGGAGCTCTCGAAGATCGGCGCGATCTCGTACTGCGCCGGCGCCACCTCGTTGTGGCGGGTCTTGACCGGGATGCCGAGCTTCCGCATCTCCAGTTCGGACTCCATCATGAAAGCGAGCACCCGCTCCGGGATCGAGCCGAAGTAGTGATCGTCGAGCTCGTGGCCCTTCGGCGGCTTGGCGCCGAACAGGGTGCGCCCGGTGGCGATCAGGTCGGGCCGCTCGTAGAAGTACTGCTCGTCGATCAGGAAGTACTCCTGCTCGGGGCCGACGGTGGTGAAGACGCGCTGCGTCTCCTCGTCGCCGAGCAGCCGCAGAGCCTTCACGGCCGAGCGCGAGAGCGCGTCCATCGAGCGCAGCAGGGGGATCTTGGCGTCGAGCGCCTCGCCGGTCCAGCTGGCGAACGCGGTCGGGATGCAGAGCAGGGTCCCGTTCGGGTTCTCGAGGATGAAGGCGGGGCTGGTCGGGTCCCAGGCGGTGTAGCCGCGGGCCTCGAAGGTGGCGCGGATGCCGCCGGTCGGGAACGAGGAGGCGTCGGGCTCGCCCTGGATCAGCTCCTTGCCGGAGAAGCCGGCCAGGGTGCCGCCCTCGCCGGCGGGCTCGAAGAAGGAGTCGTGCTTCTCCGCCGTCGAGCCGGTCAGCGGCTGGAACATGTGGGTGTAGTGGGTGGCGCCCTTCTCGAGGGCCCACTCCTTCATCGCCTCGGCGACCGCGTCGGCGAGGCTGGCGTCGAGCGGCTCGCCGCCCCTCAGCGTCGCCTGCAGCTTCTCGAAGACGTCGCCCGGCAGGCGTTCGCGCTGCACGGCGACGGAAAAGACGTTGGCCCCGAAGAGGTTGTTCTCGGGCTGGGTCAGGTCGAGCGCGCCGAGAGCCTCCCCGTTGGAGCTCCACTGCGCTGCGGTCACGTTCTGCTGGCGGATTCGGCTCATCGCTTCGCTAGTCCCTCACTTGGCTGCGCGCCCACTCCGCGAGCGCGTTCGGATTGCGTTGACTCCCTATTAGAAGAGCCAAAAGAGCCTAATGCCAGCGCGGTGTAAGCGCCTTTGTACGGCCGTACAGCGTTGGCCGGGGCGGGTTATCCGCCGTGGATCGCGAGCGGCACCGCTTGTTCGAGCCCGAGCGGGTGGCGGAGGCGGAAGCCGCCGGTCGGGCGCAGCTCTTCGCTCCAGCCGGGGCCGGTCCGGTCGCCGTCGTCGCTGTAGGAGGTGTCCCAGCGCAACCCGGCGATCACCGCGAAGACGTGTTCGCGGTTGGCGTAGATGCGGACCCAGCTGCCACCACCGCCACCGCCCCAGCGCATGAAGCCGGTCGAGTCGAGCGGCGATTCGAGCAGCCCCGCCGCGTGCATCACGTAGCTGACCGACCCCGAGCAGTCGTACCCGGCGGCGTTCCAGCTCCGGTGCCCGCCGCCCCAGTGATAGGGCCGGTGGCGGATCCGGTTCGCGGCTTCGATCATCGCCTTCACCGCCGGCGGGGCGGAGGGTGGCGGGACCGCCCGGCCACCCGGGGTCAGCATCGCCGTCGGCACCTGCGCCGAGGCGGTCGCCCCCGGGCCCGGGAAGAGCGCCAGCGCGACCAGGCACGCCGAGATCGAGAGGAAGGGCCGAAAACGCACGAATCCTCGTTATCGGCAGTGCCGACAGCGCCCTTGAGCCCACGCGTCTGCACTGGCGCACCCCATGGGTGCCTGGGAGCAGACGCGTGCCGGTCCGCCAACCGGATAGCCTCCCGCGAGCGGCGAACGCCGTATGCCCACGCCGAAAACTCCGGGAGGATTCACCCGCAATGTTCGTTTCCAAGGCCGCCGTCGTCGGCGGCGGCACGATGGGCGGAGAGATCGCACAGGCGATCGCTGCCGCCGACATCCCCGTGGTCGTCAAGGACATCGACCAGAAGTTCGTCGACGCCGCGCTGGAGAAAGCCCGCGGTGTCACCGAGGGGCAGCTCGCGCGCCTGGTCAAGAAGGAGAAGCTGACCCAGGAGCAGGCCGACGCTCGCCTCGCCGAGGTGATGGGCCGGATCATCGGCGCCACCACCTACGAGGAGTTCGGCGACGTCGACTTCGTGATCGAGGCCGTCCCGGAGCGGATCGAGATCAAGCAGGCCGTCTTCCGCGAAATCGACGCGGTCACGCCCGGCCACGCGATCCTCGCCTCCAACACCTCCTCGCTCTCGATCACCGAGATCGCCGAAGCGACCCTGCGCGCCGACAAGGTCTGCGGCTTCCACTTCTTCTACCCCGCCTCGATCATGCCGCTGGTCGAGGTGATCGTCGGCGAGGACACCTCGCAGGAGACCGCCACGGCGGCCTTCAACTTCGCCCAGGCGATCAAGAAGCAGCCGATCGTCTGCGGCGAGGTGCCCGGCTTCGTCGTCAACAAAATCCTCATGGCGACGATGGGCGAGATCTGGCGCGCCCAGGAGGAGCACGGCCTCTCCCTGAAGGCGATCGACGCCGCGATCGCCGAGGCGAAAGGCGCCCCGATGGGTCCCTTCTTCCTCACCGACCTGCTCGGCCTGGACACCGTTCTGCACGTCGCCGAACATCTCAACGAGTCCTACGGCGAGAGCTTCTACGTCCACAAGGGCCTACAGGGGCTGGTCGCCGACGGCAAGCTCGGCATGAAGAGCGGCGGCGAGGGGTTCTTCAAGGACGGCGAGCAGAACGTCCCCGGCGAGGCCGAGCCCGACGCCGAGGAACTGGTCGCGCTGTTCAGCTGCCGGGCCCTGATCGAGGCCTGCCTGCTGGTCGAGGAAGGCGTCTGCTCGGTCCGCGACATCGACCTGGGGATGATGGCCGGGGCCGGCCTTGACCCGACCAAAGGCCTGCTGCCTCCCTTCTGGCGCGCCGATGTCGAGGGCCTCGACAAGATCCTCGAGCGCTGCGAGCAGCTGCAGGAGAAGCACGGCGACCGCTTCGCGCCACCGGTCACCCTGCGCCGCCTGGTCGCCCAGGGCCGCTACGGCCTCGCCAGCGGTCAGGGCTTCTACGCCTACCCGCAGCCCGACGAGGGCGAGCAGCCCGAGAAGGTGAAGCTGGAGACCCGCGGCGACGTCGCGATCGCCTGGCTCGCCAACCTGCCGATGAACGCGGTCTCGCCGCAGGTGATCCGGGACCTGAAGACGATCTGGGAGAAGGTCAACGCCAGCGGCGAGATCGGTGCCCTGGTGATCGCCTCCTCGGTTCCGGTCGTCTTCTCGGCGGGTGCCGACATCAAGGCGTTCACCCAGATGGATCCCGAAACCGACGGCCGCGAGCTGATCGAGACCGCGCACAACCTGCTGCGCGAGTTCGGCACCTCGCGAGTCGCCACGATCGCCGCCGTCAACTCGATCGCCTTCGGCGGCGGCTGCGAGGTGGCGATGGCCTGCGACGTGCGGATCGGTGCCGAGGCGGCCGTCTTCGGTCAGCCCGAGGTGAAGCTGGGGATCATCCCCGGCTTCGGCGGCACCCAGCGGCTGCCGCGCCTGGTTGGCGAGAACAAGGCGTTGGAGATGAACCTGGTGGGCGACGCGATCCTCTCCGAGGAGGCGCTCGAACGAGGTCTGATCAACCGCATCGTCCCCGACCACGAGCTGTTCGAGACGGCGCTGATGTGGGCCCGCAAGCTCGCCTCGCAGGCTCCCGTCGCGGTCGAGCAGATCAAGAAGGTTTCGGCCAAGGGCGACCTCGACGAGGGCATCGAGGCCGAGAAGGCCGGCTTCGCCGCCGCCTTCGGCAGCGAGGACGCCAAAGAGGGGATCGGCGCCTTCCTCGGCAAGCGCAGCCCGAAGTGGAGCGGCAAGTAGCGACCTACGCGAATGGGGCGGCGCGGCTGGCCGAGTTGCTGGCCGCGTCGTCGCAGAGCGTCGTCCTCACCGGCGCCGGCGTCTCGGTCCCGTCGGGGATCCCCGACTTCCGCACCCCTGAGAAGGGGTTGTGGGAGGACGTCGATCCGATGGAGGTCGCCCACATCGACGTCTTCGAAGGCGACCCCGAGCGCTTCTGGTCCTACTACCGGCCGCGCTTCCACGCGCTCGGCGACAAACAGCCCAACGGCGCCCACGTGGCCCTGGCGGAGCTCGAGCGCCGTGGCCTGATCGCCGGCGTGATCACTCAGAACATCGACCGCCTGCATCGCGCCGCCGGCTCCGCGAATGTGGTCGAGGTGCACGGCTCGATCGACACCTCCTCCTGCACCGACTGCGGCGCCGAGTACCTGATCGAAGAGGTCGAATCGCTCTTCGACGAGTCCGGGGTCGCCCTCTGCGGCGCCTGCGGCGGTCCCGTCAAGCCCAACGTCGTCCTCTTCGGCGAGATGCTGCCCGCCGATGCGCTCGGCCAGGCCTGTGCGCTGGCCGAAACGGCCGAGCTGATGATCTGCGTCGGCTCCTCGCTGGCGGTCCACCCGGTCGCCGGCCTGCCGCAGTTGACGCTCGATGCCGGCGGTCGCCTGGCGCTTGTCACCCAGGGCCCGACGCCCTACGACGAGGAGGCCGAGCTGAAGCTCGACGGCGAGGTCGACGCCGAGCTGGAAGCGCTGCTGGCGGCGCTCGGCTAACCGAGCGCCGCGCTCAGTACTTGATCCCCTGCTGTTCGCAGGAGGCGATCACGGTTTCGGCGCGGTCGCCCGTGAAGCCGGCCGCCTTGCGGCAGGCCGCGACCGCTTCCTCGCCGCAGGCGGCGATCGTTTCGGCGCCGACGATGCCGGCGACGTTGGCCCTGATGCAGCCCGCCGCCGGGCCGGGCCGGCTGTCGCCGACGGTGAGCACGACCACGGCGAGGATCGCGACCGCGGTCACGATCAGCACCCCCAACGCCGCCTTGATCTCGCGTGGGGTCAGTTTGTAGAGCGGCGTCGTCTGCCGCGCGTAGTGGCCTTCGAGTGGCATGGCCGGCAGCATATGGCGGCTCCCGCCCTGCTTGCTATCGCCACCGTGGCGAAGAATCGCCGCCGATCTTTGGACACTCGTACGTACTGGGCTGGCGGTCCCGAAGGCAGGGTGTAGCCCAAGTCCAGATGGGCGCATTTGCCAGGCCCAGATAAACGAAAGGAAGCATCGTTCATATGGAATGGTTGAGCGAAGGCGCCAATTCATGGCAGCTCACCGCCGCGACGCTGGTCGGCCTGATGAGCATCCCCGGCCTGGTCGTCCTCTACGGCGGGGTAATGCAGAAACGCTGGTCGGTGAACTCGATGATGATGGCGTTCGTCGCCTTCGCGATCGTGCTGATCCTCTGGTGCCTGGTCGGCTTCAAGATGGGGTTCGGCGAGCCGATCCACCTATTTGGCCAGAAGACCGGGTTCTTCGGGAACTTCTGGGGGCAACCGGGATCGATCCTCGGCAGCCATGACCTCCTCCAGCAGGCGCACATACCCGAGCTGCCGGAAGAAGAATTCCTCTTCCCGCAATCGACGCTCGCCTACTTCCAGATCGTCTTCGCGGCAATCACGCCGCTGTTGATGCTGGGCTCGGTCCTCGGCCGTTTCAACTTCAAGGCCTGGATCCCGTTCGTCGCTCTCTGGACCCTGTTCGTCTACACGATCAACGCCTTCCTGATCTGGGGCGGTGGCTTCTTCGCCCAGGAAGGTGCGATCGACTACTCCGGCGGTTACGTGATCCACCTCGCAGCCGGGGTCTCCGGCTTCGTTGCCGCGGCGGTGATCGGGCCCCGCCTCCAGCGCGACCGAGAGGTCGACGCGCCGAACAACCTGGCGATGGTCGCGGTCGGCGCCGGTCTGCTCTGGATGGGCTGGAACGGCTTCAACGGCGGTGACTGGTACAGCGCCGGCGAAGTCGCCTCGGCCTCGGTGCTCAACACCAACCTCTGCACCGCCGTAGCCTTCCTGGTCTGGGTCGCTCTGGACTACCTGACCGGGCGCAAGCCGAGCCTGATCGGCAGCGTCAACGGGATGATCGTCGGCCTCGTCGCGATCACCCCCGGCGCCGGTTTCGTCAACGGCTGGGGAGCGATCATCATCGGCGTCATCGCCTCGACGCTGGTCTACCTGGCGCTCAACTACCTGAGCCGGGTGGCTCCGTTCCGCAACGTCGACGACACCCTCGGAGTCGTCTATACGCACGGCTTCGCCGGCGTCGCGGGCGGCCTCCTCGTCGGGGTCTTCGCCAACAACCTGATGGCGGGCGAACATGAAGGCCTGATCTCCGGCGGCGGACTCGAGCTACTCAAGTGGCAGGCGCTGACGGCGCTCTGGGTGATCGTCTTCTCCGCGATCGGCACGTACATCCTGCTGAAGCTGGTGGGACTGTTCGTGTCGCTGCGGATGAGCGACGAGGAAATGGAAATCGGCGACATCGCCGTCCACGGGCACGAGGTCTACCCGTCGGACGTGCCCTCGCTCGGCTACCCGGACGGGGCGCCGGCGGCAAGCACGCCGCCGGCTCCCGCGGCGGGGACGGCCTAGGACAGACGGCAGGGATGGTGGCGACGGCGGCCGGTCTGCCGCTGTCGTCACCATCACCTGACGACTTCGATCACGCCAAGGAGCGTTGCAATGCCGCTGAAGATCATCGTTTCCTACGACGACACCGACTACGACCGCGACGCGCTCGCGCTCGGTCGCCTGTTGGCCGTCCCGGGCGCGGAGCTCGCGCTCGCCTACGTACGTCACTCCTACGGTGAATCGCTCGAACAGAAACAGGCCGAGGAGCTGCTGGAGCGGGGCGCCGCCTCGATCGGGATGCCGGACCTTCCCAAGCACGTCGTCGCCAACCCCGCCACCAGCGTCGGCCTGATGGAGCTGGCGGAAGGGGAAGGAGCCGACGTGATCGCCTTCGGCTCCGAGTACCGGACGGCGGTGGGGACGCTGAAGCCCGGCATCTCCGCCCACAAACTCCTGCTCGGCGGGCCGGCGGCGGTTGCCGTGGCGCCGGCGGGCCTGCACGCCCAGGCGGCGATCAGCATCGGCACGATCGGGCTGATCGACGAGGGCGATCCGGCCGCCCGCGAGACCGCGGACAGCCTCGCCGGCGCCCTGGGCGCGGTGGTGAAGCCGTTCCCGTCAGGGGGGCTCGACTTCCTGGTCGTCGGCTCGCGCCCCGAGTCGCCGCCCGGGAAAGTCACCCTGAGCGCCTCCAGCGACTACGCGGTGGAGGCTGCGTCCTACCCGGTGCTGGTGATCGCCCGGGGGACGCCGCTCAGCTTTGCGGGGTCCCAGGCTCCGGTCGCCTGACGACGAGGATCACGGCCGCGACCTCCGGGTCGCGGCCGTCGAGCCGGCGCTCGGCGTCGGCCCACTGCAAGGTGCGGCCGCCGTTGGCCGCGGCCAGCTCCGCGGCGAGCGCCTCCGGCGAGTCCGCCTCGACCAGGTAGGTCTGCGGCCCGGCCGGTGGGGGAGGGGCCTGTGCGAGCAGCGCCTGCGTCACCTCCTCCGACTTGCGCTCGGCGTTGGCCCAGCCCTGGCCGAAGGAGAGGTCGGTGTTCTCCATCTGCGGCCCCTCGAGGATCTTCAGGCGGCTGTTGCGCGGCTCCCATTCGCGGTCGCCCATCAGGATCGTCCGCTGATCGAGCCAAGGTCGGATCACCTTGGCGAGGAGGTCGTCGCGATCGAGGTTGAAGACACGGGCGCGGTGGACGCCGCCGCTGATTTCGACGTGGAACACGGCGGCGACGCTAGCGGTTTCCTGCCAACCGGGACGAGTTGGAATGATCCCTGCGATGAGCCGCCCCCTGCCCGAGGCCGTCGTCTTCGACAACGACGGCCTCCTCCTCGACACCGAGTCCGTCTGGACGCGGGCCGAGCAGGACCTCTTCGCGGCCCACGGGCTTGAATTCACTCCGGCCGACAAGCAGGAGCTGGTCGGGACCTCGGCCGAGATCGCCGGCGGCATCCTCGAGCGCCGCCTCGGCGCGCCCGGTCGGGCGGCGGAGCTGATCGAGGAGTTGAACGTGCTCGTCGTCGCCGAGCTCGAGCACGGCGTCGAGGCGATGGTCGGCGCCCGCGACCTGCTCGAAGCGCTGCGGGGGCGGGGGACACCGATCGGCCTCGTCTCCAACTCGCCGCTCGTCTTCGTCGAGCGCTCGCTGCAGCTGGCCGGCTTCGAGGGTCACTTCGACGTCGTCCTCAGCGCCCACGAGGTTGCGGCGCCAAAGCCCGCTCCCGATCCCTACCTCGAGGCCTGCCGGCGCCTCGGTGTCGAGCCGGGGCCGTCGGTGGTCGCCCTCGAGGACTCGCCGACCGGCGTCGCCGCCGCCCGTGCCGCCGGCCTCACCGTGATCGGCGTCCCCTCGGTTGCCGGCGTCGCGCTCGAGGAAGCGCACCTGCTCGCCGAGTCGCTGCTCGACGCGACGATCGCCAGCCACCTCGTGCTCTGAGCGGCGGCGGTCAGCCGCGCAGGACGCGGCGGCGGCGCAGGACGCGTTCGCAGGTGCCGAGCAGGTCGCCGACCCGGACGGTCGTCTCGGCGGAGAGATCGCCTCGCAGCGCCTCGTTGGCGGCCTCTCCGACCTCGCCGCGGCGCTCGCGCAGCGCCGCCATGTCCTGCTTGTGGTCGGGGTCGTCGAGAGCGCCGTCGAGCTCTGCCAGGAGCGCCTCGAAGCCGACCCGCAGCTGCAGCGCCGCCTCGCGCGAACGGCCGGCGTCGAGGTCGGCGCGGGCGCGCAGCAGCAGCGGCTCGCAGAGGTCGAGGCTCTCGCGGCCGCGCAGCACCGCCGCCATCCGTTCCTGCGGGCGCAGATCCCGTTCGCGCTGCTGGCGGCGCGAGGGGACGCCGGCCCGCGCGTCGACCTCCCGTGCCGCGACGAACTCCCCGTCGGCCACCTGGTCGCCGCTGCCGTAGCCGAGCCGCACCGCCGCCGCCCACTCGGCGGCCAACTGGGTCTGCAGCGGGTCTTCGGCGGCAATCGCCTGCGCGTGCAGGGCGCGATTCAGCAGCGCCAGGCTCGCCTCGACGACGGCGTCGGTTGCCTCCTCATCGGCCAGGGTCTGCTCCAGCCACTCCAGGGCGGCGCTCTCGGCCTCGATCGGAGCGAAGGCGCGGATCGCCGTCACCCGCGTCAGCGGCAGCGCGGCCGGCTCGTCGCCGGGCTCGACGTCGCGCGCCCGCCGACGGCGCCGGCGCGGGGGGGAGGGCGCCCCCAGCGTTTTCACGACCAGGACGCTCTCGCCGTCTCCGACCCGTGCCAGGTAGCGGCCGTCGCCCAGCGGCAGGGTGCCGGGGAAGTCGAGCTGAGCGAATCCGAAGAGGGGAGCCAGCGGGCTCAGTCTTCGCCGCTCTGGCGGGCGGGCTTGTCGGGCACGACGTATTTCGAGGGCCCGTTCTTCACTTCGGGGTTTTCGATCTCACCGAGTCGCTGGACCAACCGCTGCCACTGCTCGGGCTTGAGCAGGGCCGAGACCTGTTCTTCGAGCGGGTTGCCGGCTCCGATCGGGTGGTAGCCGACGTGCACGTGGTCGTAGTGGTCGGCCATTGCGAAGCTCGTTTCGCCGGGCAGGTCCTCGAGCGAGATCACCTGATGCGGCTGCATCGTCCCCTGTAGCTGCAGGACGGCGTGGATCAGGTCGTCGGTCATCGTCCCGGCTCCCTGGTGGCCGGTAACCGGAGTGCCGTTGATTTCGGCGATGTCGACCGCGTCGCCGGTGCTGTGCTCGGAGATGTTCCCTGAGGTCGTCATCAGGCCGTGACCGCACTCCAGTGCCGTGATCGTCAGCACGAAGCCTTTCGAGCGCAGGTACTCGAGCATCGCCAGAATGCGGCGGTCGATCCTGCCGCCGGCGATGTCTTCGCGGCCACAGGGGTAGATCGTCAGGCCTTCGTCGGCGAGGACCCGCTTCTGCAGCGCTTCCTTGGAGAGCAGCAGGACGCCGGCGCCGCTCAGCCTGGCGGCGAACGGGTTCTTGCCCTTGGCCCGGTAGATCGCCGTCGCTTCAAGCAGCTTCCAGCCGTCGAGGATCGGCTTCGGGTCGATCCGCGGGGCGCCGCGGCCGGCCGGCCGGATCGAGAAGTTGATGTGGGGGGAGGCGCTGCCCTCGTCGCCGACGCGGGCGATGATCGTGCCCGCGATCACCTTCGAGCCGACCCGCAGCTGGCCGTCGTTGGCCGCTGCCGTTTCGGTCGCTTCGGCGGCGGGCTGCCGCTCGGGCCCGCGACCGGGCAGGGCGCGGAGGCGGGGCCGCAGGTCCTGGCTTTCCACCGGCAGGCGCTTCTCGGCGCCGCTCGGCGTCGCCAGCAGGCGGTGGTCACGGACCAGCTTGCCGAGCCCGGCGTAGGTGTAGCGGTTGCCGTAGGTGTCTTCGAGGACGATGAACTTGCCCAGCTTCGGCGAGTCGCCGAGCTTGCGGATGACGCCGTCGTTGACGGCGACGACCGGGGCGCCGGAGCGGGAGAAGATGTTGATCCCGCGCCGGGTCGGCGAGGAGGAGATGACTTCGGCGGCGTTGCCGCTGGTGCGGCTGTCGGTGGCCGAGCGCTTCAGCGCCGCGCGAGCGGCGAGGTCGTCGGCGTAGCGGGCGTCGGCGGCGATCGGGAAGTGGGCACCCTCGGTGAGGCCGGTCAGCGAGCCGACCAGGTCGGCGGGGAGCTTGCCGTAGGCGCGGGCGTAGAGGAGCACCTCCTGCACGTACCAGTCGGCGTGGTTGTAGGCGAAGATCGCCGTGTAGAGATCCTTGTCCCCGCCGGCGACCTTGAGGTAGTGGGCGGCGGCACAGATCGCGTCGACCGGGTTGTAGGGGTCTTTGCGGCCATCGCCGTTGGCGTCGAGCCCATACATTTCCCAGCTCGAGGGGAGGAACTGCATCCAGCCGACGGCCCCCGCCGAGGAGACGTTGAGGTTGGTGCCGAAGCCGCTCTCGATTTTGTTGATCGAGGCGAGCACCTCCCAGGGAATCCCGTATTCGGTGCCGCAGGCCTGGTAGATCGGCAGCAGGAACGGCGGGATTTCAAAGGAGTCGATGACGAAGTTGGGGACTCCGATCGGGGCCGGGCCGAAGGGCGCGATCGTCGTCGTCGGGTTGGCGGAGGTCGGGGCGCCGCCGGCGTCGAACTGGGCGCCGCCGTCGCCACTCGCGGCCAGCGGCTGCTCGCCGGCGGTGGCGCCCGGGGCGGTGACGCCGCCGGCGTTGCCGTTGCCACCGCTGACGTCGCCGAGGTCTTCGTTGCGGACGACGCCGTGCTTGCCACCGCCGTTGCCGTCGAGGGTGGCCCCGTGATGGACGCCTCCCTGCGGCTGCGGGGCCGCACCTTCAGACCCTGAAGCTGGAGTTGAGGGTGAGAGTGGAGTCCCGGCGGTCGCTTCGCCCGAGCCCGAACCGGGGTTCGGAGCTGCCGGAGTCGCCGGCGCTTCGGTTGCCTCGGTTTCGTCGTTGGGGTTGGCGCAGTCGGGGTCAGCGAGATCGATGAGGCCGTCACCGTCGTCGTCGAGGCCGTTGGCGCAGGCGGGAGCCTGGAGGGTAGGCACGGGGGTCGTGGTGGTGGCGGTGGGGACCGTCGGCGTGCTTTCAACCACGGGGTCAGCGCCAGCGGCGGCCGAGCCGAGTAGTGAAGCCGCCAGGAAACTGGCGAGTACGACGATCAGTGCAAGCTTTGATCTCATCCCAGTGCGCCTCTATGCCCTGTAGCCAGGGATCG
>Ga0207710_10000229_pt1 | contig 48727 bp, 26 predicted proteins | sample KBSS24metaG_FD_184400 | JGI IMG/M metagenome (GOLD analysis project Ga0207710, IMG submission 184400) | Switchgrass rhizosphere microbial communities from Kellogg Biological Station, Michigan, USA - KBS S2-4 metaG (SPAdes) (version 2) | ecosystem: Host-associated > Plants > Roots > Rhizosphere...
GGTGGCCGTGGCGTTGGGCGTCGGTGAGGCGTTCGATGAGGATCATGGTGGCGCCTTCGGCCCAGCCGGTGCCGTCGGCGTCGGCGGAGAAGGCCTTGCAGCGGCCGTCGGGAGCGAGGCCACGCTGGCGCGAGAACTCCACGAACTCGGTGGGTGTCGCCATCACGGCGACGCCGCCGGCCAGCGCCAGGTCGGCTTCGCCGCTGCGTAGTGCCTGGGCGGCCAGGTGCAGCGCGACCAGCGAGGACGAGCAGGCGGTGTCGATCGTCACCGACGGGCCCTCGAACCCGAACGTGTACGAGATCCGCCCGGACGCCACACTGCCGGCGATCCCCGTCCCCAGATACCCCTCCAGGTCCGGTGGGACGGTGCGCAGCCGCGTCCCGTAGTCGTGGTACATGACGCCGGCGTAGACGCCGGTGGTGGAGCCGCGCAGGGTGGTGGGGTCGATGCCGGCGCGTTCGATGGCCTCCCAGGCGGTCTCGAGCAGGAGACGCTGCTGCGGGTCGGTGGCCAGAGCCTCGCGCGGCGTGATACCGAAGAACTCGGCGTCGAAGTCGGCGGCGTCGTGCAGGAAGCCGCCGTGGCGGGTGTAAGAGGTGCCAGCCGTGTCCGGGTCGGGGTCGTAGAGCGCGGCCAGGTCCCAGCCGCGGTCGGTCGGGAACTCGCTGATCGCGTCGGTGCCGGTCGACACCAGCTCCCACAGCTCCTCCGGGGTGCTGACCCCGCCGGGCAGCCGGCAGGCCATCCCGACGATCGCGATCGGCTCGTCCGCCGTGCCGGCGGATCCGGCCGTCACCTCGCGCGTGGGGCCCTGCCGGCCAGCCGGTCTCGTGCCGCGGGAGTCGTCCGCGCCGCCGAGCGCGGTGGTCAGGAACGTGGTGAGCGCGCCCGGGTTGGGGTGGTCGAACGTCAGGGTGGCGGGCAGGCGCAGACCGGTGGCCGCGTTCAGCCGGTTGCGCAGTTCGACGGCGGTCAGCGAGTCCAGGCCGATGGCGGTGAACGGGCGGTCCGCGTCGACGCCGTCGGCGGTGGCGTGCCCGAGTACGGTGGCGATCTCGGTCCGGACCAGGGCGAGGACCGCGTCGTGCCGATCGGCGGGGGCCAGCTCTGCCAGGTGCGCGAGCGTGCCCAGGGTGGCACCGCCGCGCTCCGGCGCGCCGGCATTCGCAGCGGCCGTGCGCCGGGGCGGGCGGACGAGGGCACGCAGCAGGGCGGGGACGCCGTGCTGGGGCGCGCGGGCGCGGATGGCGGCGACGTCGAGCCGCGCGGGGACGAGGACGGGCTGGTCGGGCACCGCGCCGGCGGCGTCGAACAGGCGCAGGCCCTGGTCGGTGGCGAGCGGTCGCAGGCCGCCGCGGCTCAGCCGGGAGCGGTCCGCGGCGCTCAGGTCGGCGGTAAGCGTGCTGGTGTCGTCCCAGAGCCCCCAGGCGAGGCTGGTGGCGGGTAGCCCCTGGGTGTGGCGGTGGTGGGCGAGGGCGTCGAGGAAGGCGTTGGCGGCGGCGTAGTTGGCCTGGCCGGCGTTGCCGGTGAGGCCGGCGATGGAGCTGTAGAGGACGAAGGCGCGCAGCGTCGGGATGCGGCGGGTGGCGTGATGGAGGTTCCAGGCGCCGTCGATCTTGGGTTCCAGGACGGCGTCGAGGGTGCTGGGGGTGAGGTTGGACAGGACGGTGTCGCGCAGGATGCCGGCGGTGTGGATGACGGCGGTGAGGGGAAGCTCCGGCGGGATGCCGGCGAGCAGGGAGTCGACCGCGGTGGGATCGGTGAGGTCGGTCGCGGTGATGGTGACGGTGGTGCCGAGGCGTTCGAGGGTGGCGCGCAGAGCGCCCGCGCCGGGGTGAGCGGGCCCCTGCCGGCTGGTGAGGTGCAGGTGACGGATGTGGTGGGTGGTGGCGAGATGCTCGGCGAGGTGGCGCGCGAGGGTGCCCAGCCCGCCGGTGATGAGGACGGTCCCGTTCGGGTCGAGATCCCACCCGTCCGCGCTGGCCGGGTGGGGAGCGTCGGTCGGGGCGGGGACGAGGCGTGGGACGTGGGCGTGGCCGCCTCGCAGGGCGAGCTGGGTCTCGTCGGCGGCCAGCGCGGCGGTGACGAGCGTGGGGATATCCGTCGCCGAGGCGGGGCTGTCGGTGTCGACCAGAATGACACGCCCGGGATGCTCGCTCTGTGCCGTGCGTACCAGTCCCCACAGCGGTGCGGCGGCCAGGTCGACGTCCTCACCGGCGACGCTGACCGCCCCCGACGTGAGCAGGACGAGTGGTGTGTCCGCCCACCGGGGGTCCGCGAGCCAGCCCTGCAGCAGCGCGAGAGTGCCGCCGGCGGATGCCCGCGCGGCCGCCGGGACCTGCCCCGGGGCGGCCGGATCGGCAGGTGGCGCCGTGGCCACGGCGATGACCAGGCTCGGCGCCGTCTCGCCGGCGTCGACGCGGGCGGCCAGCCTGGCGAGGTCGTCGAGATCGGCGATGGTGTCGCTCGCGGCCGGCGCGGCGGCGGGCGTAGTGGTGGGTGTGGCGGTGGGCACGGTCGCGAGGCGCTGCCAGGTGAGGGTGAACAGATCGTCGGACTCGGCCGCGTCGGCCGCACGGAGCTGGTCGGGCGTGACCGGCCGCAGGGCGAGCTCCGCCACGGCGACGACCGGCGTTCCGGCGCCGTCCACCGCGGTCAGGGAGATCCGGTCATCGCCGGTGACGCGCAACCGCACGCGCAGCGCGGCCGCTCCGGCGGTGTGCAGGCGCACCCCGCGCCACACGAACGGCAGCCGCACGTCCGCCCCCACCGCCGGGTCCGTCGCGGGGTCGCTGAGGCCGGTGAGGTGCAGTGCGGCGTCGAACAGAGCGGGGTGCAGGCCGAAGGCGATGGCTCGGTCGGCAGCGTCGGCGGGCAGGGCGACCTCGGCGAACAGGTCCTCCCCGTGGCGCCAGGCGGCCCGCAGGCCACGGAATGTCGGCCCGTAGGCAAGTCCCGCCGCGTCGAAGCCGGCGTAGACGGAGGTCGTGTCGAGACGGGCCGCGCCGGGCGGCGGCCACTCGTCCGCGGTGGGCCACTCGTCCGCGATCGGCTGCTCGTTCCGGGTCGACAGGGCGTCGCCGAGAGCCCGCGCGCCGGCGTCCAGGAGCAGGCCGTGGGCGTGGCGGGTCCACGGGGCATCGGTGGGCGCGTCGTCGGGGCGGGAGTGGACGCGTACCGCCCGGCGGCCGCTGCCGTCGTCGGCGGCGACGCTGACCTGCACCTGCACGCCGCCGCGTTCGGGCAGGACCAGCGGCGACTCGATGACCAGTTCCTCGACGGTGTCCGCCCCGACCTCGTCGCCCGCGCGTACCGCGAGCTCCAGCAGGGCGGCCCCCGGTACCACCACGGATCCGAGAACCACGTGGTCCGCCAGCCACGGATGGGTGCGCAGGGACAGCAGGCCGGTGGACACCGTCCCGTCGGAGTCGGCGAGTCGCACCGTCGCCCCGAGCAGGGGGTGGCCGGTGGGGCGCAGGCCGAGCCGGTCGGCGTCGCCGGTCGGCGCGGTGGACGCGGGGCCAAGCCAGAACCTGCGGCGGGCGAAGGCGTAGGTCGGCGGGTCGACGTGGGCGCGGGCGGACCCGGGGTAGAGCGCCGCCGCGTCGAGACGGGCGCCGCGGACGTGCGCGCGGGCCAGCGACAGGTGGAACGCGGTGAGGTCCGCGGACCCGCGCCGCAGCGTCTCGACCACGGCGACCGGGCCGGGCAGGTCGGCGGGCGCGGCCGACTCGAGCGCCTCGACAGTCTCGGTGAGCGCGGTGGTGAGCACGGGATGCGGACTGACCTCGACGAACAGGTCGTGGCCGGCGTCGAGCAGGGCACGGGTGGCGGTGTCGAACAGGACCGGCTGGCGCAGGTTCGCGAACCAGTAGTCGGCGATGAGGCTGACGGGGTCGACCCAGTCGGCGGTGACGGTGGAAAGGATCGGAACGTCGGTCGCCCGCGGCACGATCGGCGCGAGGGCGGCGAGCAGCTCCTCGCGCACCGCCTCCATCCGGGGGGAATGGGAGGCATAGCCGACCGGGACGTGCCGGGTCGCGACTCCCTCGGCCCGCAGGATCGCGACGACCGCGTCGAGCGCCTCCGCAGGACCGGCGAGCGCGGTCGCGGTCGGGCTGTTGCGGACGGCGACGGACAGTGCGGCGCCGTACGCGCCGAGCCCGGCAAGCCGCTCGCGGAGGCGGTCGGCGGGCAGCCGGACGGCGACGACCGCACCCGGCTCGGGCAGCGCGGCCATGATCTGGCTGCGCACCGCGATGGCGCGCGCCGCGTCCTCGAGGGTGAGGGCGCCGGCGACGTGGGCGGCGGCGATCTCACCCTGGCTGTGGCCGACGACGGCCTGGGGCCGCACGCCATGGTGCTCCCAGAGCCGGGCCAGGGCGACCAGCACCGCGAACGTCGCCGGCTGGGCGACGTCGATGCGCTCCAGGGTCGGTGCGCCGGGACGCTCACGCAGGACGTCGAGCAGGTTCCAGGAAAGGTGGGGCGCGAGGGCCGCCGCGACCGCGTCGAGATGCTCGGTGAACACCGGGCTCGCGGTCAGCTCGCGTGCCATCGCCGGCCAGGCGCTGCCCGCGCCGGGGAACACGAACACGGTGGTCGCCGAGGTGTCGGCGACCCCCCGCACGATTCGGGCGCCGGACGGGCCGGGCGTCCCCGCCCCGTCCGCGGCCCCGTCCGCCAGGGCGTCACGGCCACCTGGCGGCCCGGCGGCCAGGGCGGACATCCCGGCGCGCAGGCCGTCACGGTCGGTCGCGACGACTACCGCGCGGTGGTCGAGCGAGGCCCGACCCGTCGCCAGCGCCCGTCCGACGTCGACGGGATCCAGGTCGGGCCGGGCGTCCGCGAATGTGGCGAGCCTGCCTGCCTGCCCGCGCAGCGCCTCGTCCGTGCGCGCCGACACGATCCATGAGACCGGCACCGGCGCAGTCCCCGGCACCGGCGCAGTCCCCGTGTCCGCCGCGCGTTCGGGTCCAGGGCCTGGGGATGCCGCCAGGTCGGCGGGGGGTTCCTCGAGGATGAGGTGGGCGTTGGTGCCGCTGATGCCGAAGGCGGAGATGGCGGCGCGGCGTGGCCGGTCGGGGGTGGCGGGCCAGGGGGCGGGATGGGTGAGCAGGCTGACGTTGCCGGTGGTCCAGTCGACGTGTGGGCTCGGCGCGTCGAGGTGCAGCGTCCTCGGGAGACGGCCGTGGGCCAGGGAGCCGGCAAGCTTGATGATGCCGGCGACGCCGGCGGCGGCCTGGGTGTGGCCGATGTTGGATTTGATGGAGCCGAGGTGCAGGGGTCGGTCGGGTGGGCGGTGCTGGCCGTAGGTGGCGAGGATGGCCTGGGCTTCGATGGGGTCGCCGAGGGTGGTGCCGGTGCCGTGGGCCTCGACGGCGTCGATGTCGGCGGGGGTGAGGCCGGCGGCGGCGAGCGCGGCGTGGATGACGCGCTGCTGGGATGGGCCGTTCGGCGCGGTGAGCTGGCTGGAGGCGCCGTCGGAGTTCACCGCGCTGCCACGGATCAGCGCGTGGATCCGGTGGCCGCGGCGGCGCGCGTCGGACAGCCGCTCCAGGACGAGCACGCCCACGCCCTCGCCCCACGCCGTGCCGTCGGCGGCGGCGGCGAACGGCTTGCACCGCCCGTCCGGGGCGAGCCCCCGCTGCCGGGAGAACTCGACGAACATGCCGGGTGACGACATCAGCGTCACCCCGCCGGCGAGCGCCAGGGTGCATTCGCCGGCGCGCAGCGCCTGGGCGGCGAGGTGGATCGCGACCAGCGAGGACGAGCAGGCCGTGTCGACGGTGACCGCCGGCCCCTCCAACCCCAGGGCGTACGCGACCCGCCCGGAGGCCACGGAGGTGGTGCTGCCGGTCAGCACGTAGCCGTCGACGCGGTCGGGCGTCGTGTGATGCAGGCGCGGGGTGTACTCCTGGGCGATCACACCCGCGAACACGCCGGTCGCACTGCCGCGCAGCGAGGTCGGGTCGATGCCGGCCCGCTCGAACGCCTCCCACGCCGTCTCCAGCAGCAGGCGTTGCTGCGGGTCGGTGGCGAGTGCCTCCCGGGGGGAGATCCCGAAGAACTCGGCGTCGAACTCGTCGGCGTCGTGCAGGAAACCGCCCTCGCGGGCATAGGTATGCCCCGGACGGTCCGGGTCGGCGTCGTAGAGGCCGTCGACGTCCCAGCCACGGTTCGTCGGGAACGGGCTGATGGCGTCCCGCTCACCGTCGACGAGCTCCCACAGCTCCTCCGGCGAGCGCGCGCCGCCGGGATAGCGGCAGGCCATCCCGACGATGGCGACCGGCTCGCGGCGGGCGGCCTCGCTCTCCCGCAACCGCGCCCGGGCCTGGTGCAGATCCGCCGCGACCCGGTTGAGGTACTCGCGGAGCTTCTGTTCGTTTGCCATCGCTCAGCCTTCTCGATCATGTCGATGCGCGCGGGTGGGGCGGATCGCGGGTCGGTGGCGGGTCACGAGATGCCGAGCTCTCGGTCGATGAGGTCGAAGATCTCGCTGTCGGTGGCGCTGGAGATCTGCTCGGCGAACCGGGCGGGATCGTCGGTGGCCTCGTCGACGCCGGGAGCGTCATCGCGGGAGGTGGCGGCGTCGCCTGGGGTGGCGGGAGCGGAGGTGATGGGAGCGGGGGTGGCCGGAGCGGGGGTGCCGAGCAGGGTGTTCCGCAGATGGGTGGCGAGGATCGTCGGCGTCGGATGGTCGAACAGCAGGGTCGTGGGCAGATGGACGCCGGTTTCGCGGGCCAGTCGGTTGCGAAGCTCGATCGCGCTCAGCGAGTCGAAGGCGGCCTCCAGGAAGCCGCGGTCGGGGCGGATGACGGCGGCGGTGGCGTGTCCGAGTACCTCGGCCGCGGTGGTGCGGACCAGCGTCAGCAGGGTGCGGTGCTGCTCTGGCGCGGGACGGGTCCGCAGCCGCTCGACCAGCAGGTCCGCCGGCCGCACTGTCCCGTCCTCGCCGCTGCCGTCGCCGCTGCCGTCGCCGCTGCCGTCGCCGCTGCCGTCCGTGGTGGGCCGCTCGCTCTGGCCCGCCGGGGCTGCCTGTCCCGACACGAGGGCGAGGTCCAGCCGGGCGGGCACCAGCAGCGCCTCGGCTCCCGCCGCGCCCGCCGTGCCTGCGGCGAGAACGGCATCGAGCAGGGCGAGCCCGTGGGCGGTGGACATCGGAGCGATGCCGGTGCGGGCCATCCGCGCCAGGTCGGCCCGGGACAGACCGGCGGCCATCCCGCCCTCACCGGCCCAGTGGCCCCAGGCCAGGGAGACGGCGGGCAGGCCGGCGGCGCGCCGGTGATGGGCCAGCGCGTCCCCGAACGCGTTCGCCGCGGCGTAGCTGGCCTGGCCGGCAGTGCCGAGCAGGCCCGAGACCGAGGAGAACAGCACGAACGCGGCGAGGTCCAGCCCAGCCGTGGCCTCGTGCAGCAGCCACGCGCCGTCCGTCTTCGGACGCAGCACCTCGTGCAGGCCCGTCTCGTCGAGCGAGGTGACCACCGCGTCGCGCAGGACGCCGGCGGTGTGCACGACCGCGGTGAGCGGATGCTCGGCGGGCACGGCCGCGAGCAGCCGCGTGACGTCGGCGGGATCGCTCACGTCCGCCGCGACGATCGTGACCTTCGCGCCGGCCTCGACCAGCTCGTCGCGCAGCGCCGCCGCGCCGGGCGCGTCCGGCCCGCCGCGGCTGGCCAGCAGCAGGTGGCGCAGCCCGTGCTGGGTGACCAGGCGCCGCGCGGTGTGGGCGCCGAGCGCCCCGGTGCCACCGGTGACCAGGACGGTGCCCGCCGGGTCGAGGGGCACCGGCAGGGTGAGCACCAGCTTGCCGGTGTGCCGGGCGAGGCTGAGCGCGCGCAGCGCCTGACGGGCGTGGCGCACGTCCCAGCTCGCCGTCGGCAGTGGCCGCAGCGCGCCGCGGGTGAACAGGCCGGTGAGCTCGGCCAGGATCGCGGCGATCCGGTCGGGGTCGACGTCGAACAGGTCGAACGCCTGGTAGGTGGCGCCGGCATGGTCCGCCGCGACACGGGCCGGGTCGCGCTGGTCGGTCTTGCCCATCTCGACGAAGCGCCCGGCGGGTACGAGCAGCCGCAGGGAGGCATCGGTGAACGCACCGGCCAGCGCGTTGAGGACCACGTCGACGCCACGTCCGTCGGTTGCGACGCGGAAGCGGTCGGCGAACTCGACGGTCCGTGACGACGCGATGTGCCCGTCGTCGAGTCCCTGCCCGCGCAGCACCGGCCACTTCGGCGGGCTGGCCGTGCCGAACACCTCCGCGCCCAGGTGGCGGGCGATCTGGACGGCCGCCTGGCCGACCCCACCGGTGGCGGCGTGCACGAGCACCGTCTCGCCCGGGCGCAGCCCGCCCAGGTCGACCAGGCCGTGGTAGGCCGTCAGGAACGCCACCGGCACCCCGGCCGCCTGGCGGAACGACCAGCCGGGCGGAACCGTCGTCAGCAGCCGCCGGTCGGTGACCACGAGTGGGCCGAGAGTGCCCTGGACGAGGCCCATCACCCGGTCGCCGGGAGCGAGATCACGCACGGCCGCGCCGACCTCGACGACCACCCCCGCGCCCTCCGCGCCGATCCGCGCCCCGCCCGGGTACATGCCCAGGCTGATCAGCACGTCGCGGAAGTTCAGCCCGGCGGCGCGCAGCGCGACCCGCACCTCGCCGGGTCCCAGCGGCCGGTGGGCGGCCGGCTCGGCCAGCAGCGCCAGATTGTCCAGGGATCCGGCCGAGGTGACGTCGAGCCGCCAGGCGCCCGCGGCGTCGGCGGGCGGGCGCAGCGCCGGTACCGTAGCGGCCGGCGCGAGCCGAGGCCTGCGGATCTCGCCGTCGCGGACCGCGAGTTCGCTGTGCTCGCCGGGGGACGCGGCGAGCAGGGCCAACGCCGCGGTGATCACATCGGCCGCGCCGGCCGTCCGGTCGAGGTCAAGCAGCGCGATCCGGCCGGGATGCTCCGCGCGGGCGCTGCGGACCAGTCCCCACAGCCCCGCTGCGGCGAGATCGACGACGTCCTCGCCGGGGCCGGCCGCCACCGCCCGCTCGGTCAGCACCACCAGGCGGGATGGGGCGAACCGCTCGTCACCGAGCCAGTCGCGCAGAAGACGGGCGGTGGCTGCGACCGTGGCATGCGCCGCCGCGGGCACGGCGTCCGCCGGGCTCGGCGCGGGCCGGTGGACGAGCAGGGCGGGCGGCCGCCGCCCCCCGTCGACGGCCGCCCGCAGTGCCGCGAGATCCGGGTAGGACACGACGTCGCCGCCGGCTTCGGCCTCGCCGCTGGTCGTGAGCGGGTACACCGGCCCGTCGCCGAGCACGGCCCACTCGGCGGTGGTCGGGGGTGCGGCAACGTCCCCGGCGTCCGCACCCTCGATGGTCGGCCAGTCCTGCCAGTACAGGCTGTCGTCGGCGGCCCCGGCGTGCCGTCCCGCCTCGACGAGTGCCTCGGTGGCCACCGGGCGCAGGGTGAGGCCGCCGACCCCCCCGAGGTGGACGCCAGCGGCGTCCGCCAGCTCCAGCGTGGAGGTGTCCGTCCCGGTCGGCGTCACGCGGACGCGCAGCCGGGTGGCGTCGGTCGGGTGCAGGGTGACGTCCTGCCAGGCGAACGGCAGCCTGGTTGTCCCGCCCTCGTTGCCGCGCCGGTCGCTGCGGTCGGGCTCGCCGCCCTCGTCGCCGGTGACCTCGTCGCTGGCAGGGGCGATGCCTGCCGGCAGCAGGCCGATGACCGCGTGCAGCGCCGCGTCGAGCAGCGCGGGATGCAGACCGAAGCGGCCTGCCGCGGCGCGGGCCGTCCCGGGGAGGGCCGTCTCGGGAAGGGCTACCTCGGCGAGGATGTCGCCACCGAGCCGCCAGGCCGCGCGCAGCCCGCGGAAGGCCGGGCCGTACTGGTAGCCGTCCTCGGCCAGCCGCTCGTAGAGGCCGTCGAGATCGAGGGCGGCGGCACCGGGCGGCGGCCACGCGCCGGTGAGCGCCTCGGACGGCGCATCGGCAGCGGCGGGCGCGCCGGCGCTGACGGGAGCGTCGAGGGCGTCGGGGGCGTCGGGGGCGTCGGGGGCGTCACCGGCACCCAGGAAGCCGGTCGCGTGGCGCGTCCACGGCGGGGGTGTCGCGGCGGGGTCCGTGTCCGGTCCGCGGTACCGGGAGTAGACGTCCACGGCGCGCCTGCCCCCGACGGTGGTGACGGCGTCCGGGGCACCGACCAGAACCTGCAGCTCGACGGCTCCGCTGGGGGGCAGCACCAGCGGAGCGGTGAGCGCGAGCTCCGCCAGGTGCCGCCCGGGGCCGGCGTGGGCGGCGGCGGATAGTGCGAGGTCCACGAACGCGGTGCCGGGCAGCAGGACGGTGTCGCGCACGGTGTGATCGGCAAGCCAGGGCAGCGCGGCCGGGTCCACCCGCCCGACCACGGCCAGACCGCCGTCGGCCAGTTCCACCGCGCCCGTGAGCAGGGGATGGGCCGACGGGGTGGCGGTGACCGCCGCGGTGCTCGTCGCGGGCGGTGGTGCGGCCACGGGGGCGCCCGGCGAGTCCAACCAGTGGCGGCTGCGCTGGAACGGGTAGGTGGGCAGGGCCGTGCGGCGCGGCCGGGGACCGGGGAACGCGGCCGACCAGTCGAGCGGAGTGGTGACGCCCTCGACGTGCAGCCGGGCGAACGCGGCGGTGAGGGTGCGTGCCTCCGGCCGGTTCGCGCGCAGCGCCGCCACCACCTCCGGTGGACCGGCCTGGACCGGGGGGCCTGCCTGGCCGTCCTGACCGGCCTGGTCGGCGAGGTCGTTGAGGGTCTGGGTGGCCAGCGCCGCGAGCACCGCGTCCGGACCCAGCTCGACGTACGCGCTGACCCCGTCGGCCGCGAGGGTGCGGATCCCGTCGTGGAAGCGGACCGTGCCGCGCAGATGGCGCACCCAGTAGTCGGGGTCGGTCAGCTCGGCGTCGGTCGCCAGGGCGCCGGTGACGTTGGAGACGATCGGGATCGTCGGTGGGCGCAGCGTCGCCGTCGCGACGACCCGGCGGTACTCGTCGAGGACGGAATCCAGATGCGCGCAGTGAAAGGCGTGGCTGACCCGCAGGCCCCTGGCCCGCCGGCCGGCGTCCCGCCAGCGTTGACCGAGGCGGTCGACGAGATCACGGTCCCCGGAGATCACGACCGAGCGGGGCCCGTTGACGGCCGCGAGGCCGACGATCCCGTCGCCCTTCCCGGCCGCCTCCGCGAGCAGCCGCACGACCTCCTCCTCGGTGCCCTCCAGGGCGGTCATCGCCCCGGTCGCGGGCACGCTCTGCATGAGCCGCCCGCGGGCGGCGACGACGGCCGCGGCGTCGGGAAGGGAGAAGACGCCGGCGAGGTGGGCGGCGGTCAGCTCGCCCACCGAGTGGCCGATGAACCGGTCGGCGCGCAGCCCGAACGACTCCGCCAGCCGGTACAGGGCCACCTCCAGGGCGAACAGCGCCGGCTGGGTGTTCGCGGTGGCATCCAGCTCGCTGGCCAGCGGCGAGCCGGGCTCGGTGAACAGCAGGTCGCGTACCGACTGGCCGACGGCGGCGTCGAGATGGGCGGTGACCTCGTCCAGCGCGGCCGCGAAGACCGGGAACGAGGCGTAGAGCTCCCGGCCGGCCCCCGGGCGCTGGCTACCCTGCCCGGTGAACAGGACCGCCGTACGGCCTGCGGCCCGGCGCGCGGAACCGACGACGGCATGTGCCGCGGACTCCCCGGCCGCGATGGCGCGCAGCCCGGACAGGAACTGCTCGGGACTGTCACCGAGCACCACCGCTCGGTGTTCCAGGACCGCCCGGGTGGTGGCCAGGGCATGGCCGACGCCGGCCGGGGTGGGCGTCTCCGGCCCGCCCGCCGCCGCGGCGAGATGGTCGGCGAGCCGCGCCGCCTGCGCCCGCAGCGCGGCGGCCGAGTGCGCCCCGAGCACCCACGGCAGCACCCCGGGCGTCGCCTCGTCGGAGTCCCGCGCGTCGGCCTCTTGGGCGTCGGGCCTGCGGGCATCGGGCTTTCTGGCGTCAGGCTCGTGGGCGTCGGGCTCGATGGTCTCGGCGGGGGGTTCCTCGAGGATGAGGTGGGCGTTGGTGCCGCTGATGCCGAAGGCGGAGATGGCGGCGCGGCGTGGCCGGTCGGGTGTGGCGGGCCAGGGGGCGGGATGGGTGAGCAGGCTGACGTTGCCGGTGGTCCAGTCGACGTGTGGGCTCGGCGCGTCGACGTGCAGCGTTGCCGGCAGCTCGCCGGCGCGCAGCGCCTCGACCATCTTGATCACGCCGGTGACACCGGCGGCGGCCTGGGTGTGGCCGATGTTGGATTTGATGGAGCCGAGGTGCAGGGGTCGGTCGGGTGGGCGGTGCTGGCCGTAGGTGGCGAGGATGGCCTGGGCTTCGATGGGGTCGCCGAGGGTGGTGCCGGTGCCGTGGGCCTCGACGGCGTCGATGTCGGCGGGGGTGAGGCCGGCGGCGGCGAGCGCGGCGTGGATGACGCGCTGCTGGGATGGGCCGTTCGGCGCGGTCAGGCCGTTGGAGGCGCCGTCGGCGTTCACCGCGCTGCCGCGGACCGTCGCGAGCACCTGATGGCCGTGCCGGAGGGCGTCGGACAGCCGCTCCAGCACCACCAGCCCGACGCCTTCCGACCAGGCGGTGCCGTCGGCGGCGGCGGCGAACGGCTTGCACCGCCCGTCCGGGGCGAGCCCCCGCTGCCGGGAGAACTCGACGAACATGCCGGGTGACGACATCAGCGTCACCCCGCCGGCGAGCGCCAAGGTGCATTCGCCGGCGCGCAGCGCCTGGGCGGCGAGGTGGATCGCGACCAGCGAGGACGAGCAGGCCGTGTCGACGGTGACCGCCGGCCCCTCCAACCCCAGGGTGTACGCGACCCGGCCGGAGACGACGGACGTCAGGCTGCCGGTCAGGACGTAGCCCCCGTAGCCGTCCGGCGCCTCGGCTAGCCGCGGCCCGTAGTCGTGCGGGGTGACACCGGCGAACACGCCGGTCGCGCTGCCGCGCAGCGAGGTCGGGTCGATCCCGGCCCGCTCGAGCACCTCCCACGACGTCTCGAGCAGCAGCCGCTGCTGCGGATCCATCGCGGCGGCCTCCCGCGGCGAGATGCCGAAGAAGTCGGCGTCGAAGGTGTCCGCATCGGGCAGGAACCCGCCCGCACGGACGTAGGAGGTGCCCGGCCGGCGCAGTTCCGGGTCGTGCAGCGCCGCGAGATCCCAGCCGCGGTTCGTCGGGAAGGGCCCGATCGCGTCGACCCGCCTCGCGAGCAGGTCCCAGAGCTGCTCGGGGGAGTGGGCGCCGCCCGGCCAGCGCCCGGCGGCGGCGACGATCGCGATCGGCTCGTCCGTCGCGCCCGGCCCGCGGCGCGCCGCCCCCGGCGTCCCGTGCGCGCCGGTGCCGGGTCGTGCGCCGGCGGTGAGGGCATCGCGCAGGAAGCCGGCGAGGCGACGGGGTGTCGGGTGGTCGAAGGTCAGCGTGGTCGGCAGGTCCACGCCCGTCGCCGCCGACAGCCGGTCGCGGAACTCCACCGCGCTCACCGAGTCGAAGCCGAGGTCGGCGAACGTCCGCTCCGGGGCCACCGCGTCGGACGCGTGGCCCAGCACGATCGCGAGGCTGGTGCCGATGACGTCGAGCAGCACCCGCTCGGCGTCCCGTTCCGACCGTCCCGCCAGCCGGCCGGCGAGCACGGCACCAGCACCAGCACGAGCACCTGGGGACGTGCCGCTCGCATCCGGCGGCGCGTCCCCGGCCCGCAGCGCGTCCCCGACCGGCAGCGCGTCCCCGACCGGCAGGTGCGGGTCCCGCGGGTCGCTGCCGGCGGGGGTGTCGTCCACCACGAACGGGCGGCGCTGGAACGGGTAGGTGGGAAGCGGGACACGGTGTGCGTCCGGCGGGAAGGCGGCGGACCAGTCCACCGGACCGCCCGCGACATGCACCTCGGCGGCGGAGCGCAGGAAACGGTGCGGCCCGCCGTCGTCGCGGCGCAGTGTTCCCACGACGGTCACGGGTTGCGCGGGACCGGCGGCCTCGACGATGGCCCGGATCCCGCCGGTGAGCACGGGATGCGGACTCGCCTCGATGAAGATGCGGTGACCGGCCCCGAGCGCGGCCCGCACGGCGTCGTCGAAGCGCACCGTCTGGCGCAGGTTGGTGTACCAGTAGTCGGCGTCGAGCCGAGCGGTGTCGAGCGCCTCACCGGTCACCGTCGAGAAGAAGGTGACGTGGTCCGTGCCGGGGACCGCCCCACGGGGGACGATGTCGCGCAGCTCGTCCAGCAGCGGCGCCCGCACGGCCCGCATGAGCGGCGAGTGGGAGGCGTAGTCGACCGGGACGCGGCGCACGTCGACGCCCTGCGCCCGGTAGGCCGCGAGCAGGGCGTCGAGGGCCGTCGCCTCGCCGGAGACGATGGTGGACGACGGCCCGTTGACCGCTGCCACCGCGAGCTCTCCGGCCGTGGCGATGATCCGCTCGGCCACCGCGTCCACGGGGAGCGGGATCGACGCCATGCCCCCGGCTCCGGCGAAGCTGGCGAGCACCCGGGCACGCCGGATGACGACCGCCGCCGCGTCCGTCAGCGACAGGGCGCCGGCCAGGTAGGCGGCGGCGACCTCGCCCTGGGAGTGCCCGATCACCGCGTCCGGCCGCACCCCGTACGAGCGCCACAGCGCCGCGAGCGAGGTCATGACCGCGAACAGCACGGGCTGCACGACGTCCACCCGGTCCAGCGACGCGGCTCCGGGACGCTCGGCGAGCACATCGGGCAGCGACCAGTCCACGTGCGCGGCGAAGGCGTCGGCGCAGGCGGCGATGTGCCCGGCGAACACCGGCGACGCGGTGAGCAGACCGCGGGCCATCCCCGCCCACTGCGATCCCTGTCCCGGCAGCACGAGGACGACTCCGCCCCCCGCGATGGCGCCCTCCGGTGGTCCCGTCACCAGGTCGACCGCCTGTTCACCGGCCTGCAGGTGACGCAGCCCGGCGAGCAGCCGCGCCGGCTCCGCGGCGACGACGACCGCCCGCCGTTCGAACGCGGTCCGCGTCGTCGCCAGCGACAGGCCCACATCCGCCGGCTCGAAGGCCGCCGGCTGGCCGCTGCCCGCGATGAGTAGCTCGTGCAACCGGCCTGCCTGGGCGCGCAGTGCCGTCTCGTCGCGGCCCGACAGCAGCCACGGCACGGGCCGGGCCTCCGCCGCCCCCGCCGCCGCGGTGGTGCCGGGGTGTGGGGCTTCGGCATGCGGGGTGTCGAGGTGTGAGGTGTCGACGGGTGGGGCTTCGGCGAGCAGGAGGTGGCAGTTCGTGCCGCCCATCCCGAACGAGCTGACGCCGGCGATGAGCGGGCGGTCGCCGGACGGCCAGGGCGCGGTCGTGGTGTGCACGCGCAGGCGGAGCGTGTCGACGTCGATGCCGGGATGCGAAGTGGCGAAGTTCAGGCTCGGCGGGAGTTCCCGGTGGACGATCGCGAGGACCGTCTTGAGCAGGCCGACGATGCCACTCGCGCCCTCCAGGTGTCCGACGTTCGTCTTGGCCGAACCGACGAGCAGGGGGCCGTCCGCCGGCCGTCCGGCCCCGAAGGCACGACCCAGCGCCGTGGCCTCGATGGGGTCGCCGACCCGGGTGCCGGTCCCGTGCAGCTCCACGTACTGGATCTCGTGCGGGTCGACACCCGCCGCCCGCGCGGCCTCCCGCAGGACCCGTTCCTGGGCGTCGGTGCTGGGCAGCGTCAGGCCATCCGTCGCGCCGTCGCTGTTGACCGCTCCGCCGCGGATCACCGCGAGCACGGTGTCCCCGTCGGCGCGGGCGTCCTCCAGGCGCCGCAGCAGGACGAGTCCGCCGCCCTCGCCGCGGACGTAGCCGTTGGCGCGGGCGTCGAAGGTGAAGCAGCGGCCGTCGGGGGAGAGCGCACCGAACCGGTCGACGCTGACCGTGCTCTCCGGAGCCAGGTTGAGCTGGACTCCGCCGGCCAGCGCGGCATCGCTCTCGCCGCGGCGCAGGCTCTGCACGGCGAGATGCACGGCGACGAGGGACGATGCCTGGGCGGCGTCCACGGTGAGGCTGGGCCCGTGCAGGTCCAGGGCATGCGAGACCCGGTTCGCGATGATGCCCCGGTTCTGTCCGGTCAGGGTGTGGCGGGTGACGGCGCCGACCCCCGAGCGTGACAGCCGGGTGGCGTAGTCGCCCGCGATGGCGCCGACGAAGACGCCCGTGCGGCTGCCGGCCAGCGTCGCCGGGAGGCGGCCGGCGGACTCCAGCGCCTCCCAGGCGAGTTCCAGGATCAGCCGCTGCTGCGGGTCGAGCTGCGCGGCCTCCCGAGGCGCGATGCCGAAGAACTCCGGATCGAACCCGTAGACGTCGTCGAGATGGCCTCCGAAGGCCGCCCCGAGCCGGCGCGGGACGGTCGGGCCACGGTCGATCGCGTCCGTGCCGGCGCGAAGCAGCTGCCAGAAGGCCGCCGGATCGGGGGCACCGGGCAGTCGGCAGGCGAGCCCGACGACCGCGATCTGGTCGTCCGACGGCCGAGCCGCATCGGACTGCGCCGGCGCCACTCCTGGTTCACTGCCCATCGTTGAGTCGCTCCTCGTCCATGGCGAACAGAGCCCGGCGGCGCCGGTCGAATCGCGTGCTTCACGGGGGACGGCTGTCAGCGTATGGGTGGGATCTGTTGGTTCACCTTTGGCTCTCTAAAGGATGGCCGAAACCGCTGTCGGAGTATGTCGAGCCCATTTCTGGGGGTGTCGGAAAGCTGGCTCGACGAGCTATCACGGTGCTACGGTCGGCGAGCCAGGAGACAGCCCTTCGGCACCCCCGGAGAGAGCCCGTGCAGATCTTCTCGTTTCATCTGATGCCGTGGCCGTATCTGCCGTCGGATTACACCGGCCCGGCCTGGATAACCTGCCCGAACGAATTCTACGACCCGGTCCGCGGGCACGACCTCTATCATCGTTACCTGGACGAGCTCGAGTATGCCGAGCAGATCGGTTTCGACGGGCTGGTGGTGAACGAGCACCACCAGTCCGCCTACGGATCCATGCCGAGCCCCAACCTGTTCGCCGCGATGCTCGCCCGGCGCACGTCCCGGGCCCGCATTGCCGTGATCGGCAACGCCCTGCCGCTCTACAACCCTCCCACCAGGGTTGCAGAGGAGTTCGCCGTGCTCGACGTCGTCACGGGTGGCCGGCTGACCGCCGGAATGGTGGTGGGCGGCGGGCCCGAGTACTACTCGTCCGGGGTCAATCCGGCCCAGGCCCGCCGCCGCTTTGCGGAGGCTCTCGACCTCGTCGTCGAGGCCTGGACCAGGCCGGGCCCGTTCGAGTTCGACGGCGAGTTCTACCGCGCCCGGTATGTCAACCCGTGGCCGCGGCCGTTGCAGAAACCGTATCCACCGGTCTGGATTCCGGGCATGGGTTCGCTGGAGACGATGGAGCTCGTCGCGGCCCGTGGATTCTCGTACGTCGGCCTGCCCTTCTTCCACTCCTCGTGTTCGAGAGGAACTATGCGGCGTTCCGGCGCATCTGGCTGGAAGCCGGTCGTGACCCGGCGCCCCAGAACCTCGGCGTGCTGCTGCCGATCTACGTTGCCGAAACCGACCAGGCGGCCCGCGCGGAGTATGAGGAGCACCTTTGGTATTTCGCCCGGCGGCTACTCAAGGGCGTGGAGATCGCGCCGCCGGGATACCAGAGCGTGTCGTCCGCGGTGCGGCTCCTGGAGAACGCGCCGAAGTACCTGCTCGGCGTGTCTTCCTGGGAGACGGTGCAGGCCGGCTCCTACGCGGTCGTGGGCAGCCCGCGGACGGTCACCGAGAAGCTGATCGAGCTGGTGCGCCGTCTCGGCGTGGCCAACCTGATCGGGATCTTCCAGCTCGGTACGCTGCCGGCGGAGCTGACCCGGGCGAACCTGACCCTGTTCGCCGAACAGGTGATGCCGCGGCTGCGCGCCGAGTTCGCCACGACACCGGACTGGCCCGAGGTGGCGGCATGAGCCTGGCGGAACGGCAGGCTCATGTGCTGCGCACGCTCGACGTCGACGGTGTGCGCATCCGCCACCTGCGGGTGGGCGAGGGCGTCCCACTCGTCTACCTGCACTCGGCGTTCGGGGAGGTCGGGGGGCTGCCGGTCTTCACCGCGCTGGCCAGGGCCGGTTTCGAGGTGCACGCTCCCGAGCTGCCCGGCTTCGGTCACTCGGACGCGGTGACGAGCTGGCAGTGCATCGCCGACGTGGTGTTCACCCTCCGGCGCATCCTCGACCGGCTCGACGTGGGGCCCGCGGTCCTTGTCGGCAGTTCACTCGGCGGCTGGCTCGCGGCCGAGATCGCGGTGTGGTTCCCCGAGCGGGTCCGGGCCCTGGCTCTGCTGTCCCCGTTGGGGCTGCGGATCGACGGCGCGCCGATCTTCGAGATCTTCGGTGCGTCGGACGACGTCCTGCTGCCGCGCCTGCTGGCGGGCCCACCCGCGCTGGCCGAGCATCTCGGCGAGGCCCTGGCCAGGCCGGCCGGTACCGATCCGGATCCCGACCCGCTCGCCCTCCCGCTGCACCTGTTCCGGGCGATGGAGGCGACCGCGCGCATCGGCTGGAATCCCTACCTGCACGATCCCCGGCTGCCCGAGCGGCTGGGACTGATCGGGGCCCCGGCCGTGGTGGTGCGGGGCGACCGGGACGGCATCCTGCCCCGGGCGCACGCGTCGGCGTACGCGTCGGCGATCCGTGGCGCGCGTCTGGCGGAGCTACCGGACTGCGGCCATCTGCCCGCCCTGGAACGGCCCGCCGAGATCGTCGCCCTGGTCGAGGCACTGCTGGGAGGATGAACCGCTGAGCGAGGCCCCCACGGTCGGCCGGCTGACCGGCCGGCCCGCGGGCTACAGCGGGATGTTGCCGTGCCGGCCTCGCCGCGGCGGCGCGTCGGCGAGTGCCTCGGCTATGCGCCGCCGGGTGGTGGCCGGCTCGATGACGGCGTCGATGACGCCGAGGGACAGCCCGCGGTCCACCCCGCCGGCCGTCCGGGTGTGTTCCTCGACGAGCCGGGCGAGCACGTCGGGCCGCTCGCCGTCGTCCGCCGCGGCGAGGGCTCGCCGGTGCAGGATGCCGACCGCGGCCTCGGCGCCCATCACCGCGATCTCCGCCTCCGGCCAGGCGAACACAGAGGTCGCGCCGAGCGATCGCGAGTTCATCGCGATGTACGCTCCGCCGAAGGACTTGCGGGTCACCAGCGTCACCCTGGGCACCGTCGCCTCGGCGAACGCGTACAGCAGCTTCGCTCCGCGCCGCACGACGCCGTCCCACTCCTGCACGACCCCCGGCAGGTAGCCGGGTACGTCGACGAGGACCACGAGGGGAAGCCCGAACGCATCGCACATCCGCACGAACCGGGAGATCTTCTCGGCGCTGAGCGAGTCCAGGCAGCCGCCCTTGCGGATCGGATTGTTCGCGATGACGCCGACCGACTGCCCGTACAGCCGGCCGAGGCCGACCACCGCGTTCGCCGCCCACCGTGCCTGGAGCTCCTCGAACGGGTAGGGCCCCTCGTCGAGCAGCCGCAGGATCAGCGGCCGCACGTCGTAGGCGCGCCGGGGACGCTCCGGCAGCAGGGTGCGTGGGTCGGGCCGCGCGGCCTCCCCGGGATCGAGCTCGTCGTCGCGGGTCGGATCGAGGGAGAACCGCGGCTGCCCGGTCAGCAGCGAGGTGATCCGCCGGGCCCGGGCCAGCGCGTCGCTCTCGGAGGTGGCCAGGACGTGCACGACCCCGGAGCGACGCCCGTGGGCCTCCGGTCCGCCCAGGCCGGCCATGTCGATCTGTTCGCCGGTCACGCTGCGGACGACGTCCGGGCCGGTGACGAACACCCGGCCGTCCGGCGCCATGATGACGACGTCGGTGAGCGCGGGCCCATACGCGGCGCCACCCGCCGCCGGCCCCAGCACCACCGAGACCTGCGGGATCCGCCCCGATGCGTGGATCATCGCGGCGAAGATGCGGCCGATGCCGTCGAGAGCCTGCACACCCTCGGCCAGGCTCGCACCGCCGGAGTGCCACAGCCCGATGATCGGTCGCCCGATCCGGACCGCCTCCTCGATCGCGGCGACGATCACCGCGGCGCCGTCCGCGCCGAGCGCCCCGCCCATCCTGGTCGCGTCCGTGGAGAAGGCGACCGCCTCGTCCCCCTCGACACGCCCGCGCCCCGCTGCCACCCTGCTGCCGATGACCGGCGGAAAGGGCACGAACGACCCGGGATCGAACAGCTGGGACAGCCGCCGGTGCGGGCTGCGCACGTCCTGTTCCGGGACGACCAGCCGCACCCGCTCGTCGCTCGTGACCTCCGCCATGCTGTCCCCTTCCCGCGGACCCCCGGGCCGAGGCGCACGCGGCGCTGCTCATGATCGGCGGGTCCTGGTTCGCACTGGGCACCTCCGATGGTGCGACCCAGGTCTTTCGTTCTCCTACAGGCCGGCTGAAGCCCGCCCGGCCGCCCGTCTGACAGAAGACTGACAAGGCGGACGTCGTGACATGGGGCGGCGGAGCCGGTAGAGAGGTGGTCCGAAGTCGCATATAGGCAGGTCGGGGGTACAACTGTGGTCGCCAGGCCCGTTCGGCTCAGGCCCGTTCGGCTCACCGCCGCCGTGGCGGGCGTCCTGCTCGCCTGCCTGGTGGGCTGTAGGCCCACGGACGATCCGGCCAGTCCCGCGCCTGCCGCCCCCGTACCCGCCACCACCGCGGCGGCCGGCGGTGCCGGCACCGGCACCGCGAGCGCCACGGCCAGGCCGGTGGACACCACCCTCGACGTGCTCATCACCAGCGACGACGGGGTCGGTTCGGCCGGCGTCGACGCGCTCGCACGTGCGGTTGCGGCCCTTGCGGACACGACGGTCCGCGTCGTGGCACCCGCCGCCAACCAGAGCGGCACCGGGGGGCAGGCCAGCGGCGGCCAGATCACCCACGGCGAGACGACTACAGTCGGTGGCATGCGCGCTACGGAAGTGAGCGGCTTCCCGGCAGACGCCGTCACGGTGGCGCTCGACCGCCTGGGACTGCGACCCGATCTCGTCCTCGCCGGCATCCACGAAGGCCAGAGCCTGGGCCCCGACCTGGACACCTCCGGCACCATCGGTGCTGCCCGGGCCGCGGCACGGCGCGGCATCCCCGCACTCGCCGCGAGCGCCGGCCTCGGCGACACCTACGACTACGCTCCCGCCGTCGCGCAGGTCCTCTCCTGGATCTCCGCGCATCGCGCGGCGCTGCTCGCCACCTCGGCGGCCGGCGGCACCGCGGGCACCTCCGCGAGCGGTTCCGCCGCCACCCAGACCGTCGCGAACCTGAACGTCCCGAACTGTTTCGCGGGCGGCTCTGTGCGCGGGCTGCGTGAGCTCGCGAGCGAGGCCTCCGTCGCCGACCCGGCGTCCGCCCGCACGACGCAGGCCTGCACCGCCACGACCACCCCGGGCGACGAGGTCGGCGCGTTCAACGCCGGCTTCGCGACCCTGACGACCGTCCCCGCCCGCCCGTCGGCGTAGCCGAGCCGCGGGTCGCGGGGCCGCTGACCCCGCGGTGAAATACGGACAAAATGGGCGCCACGAATCCCATTCGCGTTTTTGCCGACGGAGTGTTGTCGGCGCCTTCGGGTCTCGTTACGCTCGCTCTGCACCGGACGGACGAGGGAATTTCGGAAGCCCGGTGAAAACGGGGGCTCACATTCTCGAGCCGGCATGGTGAGTCGCCGATGATCCGCGCCTCGGTATTTCCCTGGCGCGGAGTCTGTTTCCTTCTCGTCGGCACCTCCGTGCGCGGCCAGGACTGGTCGCGCCACAGTGAAAGGTGGGGACATGGCCCTTTACCACACCGAGATTCAGTGGGGTGGCGCGAATGCCGAGTGGCACAAGGATGCCGACCTGCAGATCGTCATCAGCAATCGCACCGGCGTCGTGCCGCAGTCCGGCCGTCCAGCGACCGGGACCCAGGTGAGCTGGTCCGGCCCGCAGGGCAGCGGCAACATCCTGTTCTTCGACAACGGTGCCACCTTCCAGGGCGCCGCCCAGTTCCCGGGTGAGGGGCCGGTCGGCTACCGGGGCAGCGCCGCCTCCTGATGGAATGCGCCGGCCCGGCGTAGGGCGGGTCCGGTGCAGGGCAGTCTCGGTGCTGGCAGGTGAAGATGCCGGCAGGTGAGCGCTGGCCATTCGGTGCGCGGGCCGTCGTCATTCCGGCGGTCCGCGCACTTCCCGACCGGCCCGGCCGCCGTGCCGTGCCGTGGCGTGGCGTGGCGTGGCGTGGTGAACGGGATATCGGAATTCCGTTCCCTTCGGTGCCCGGCTGCGGTGCTCTACCGGCGGCGCCGATTCTGTTGGCCGGCCCGGTGCGACGTCATACCGGGAAGGAGCGGAATCAGGTTCGCGAGATGCGGAAATCCGGGATGGTGCCCCGAGGCGCGGGGGCCGTGGGGAGTCGACGGCGCCGGGCCCGCGGGCGGCCGACGCGTCCTGTGCCGTCAACTCAAGGTTGACGATGCGCGATCGTCAACTTAAGGTTGACGCCATGAGTGAGAGCGAGAGCAAGCCCGCACAGGTGTCCCGCACCGTCCGGCTCGACGATCTGATCGAGGGCATCCGGACGGCGCATCCCGACGACGCGCTGGACCAGCTGTCCAACGCTGTCCTGATCGCCGACCACCTGGGCGAGGTCGCCGACCATCTGATCGGCCACTTCGTCGATCAGGCCCGCCGCTCCGGCGCGTCCTGGACCGAGATCGGCCGCAGCCTGGGCGTCACCAAGCAGGCCGCGCAGAAGCGGTTCGTCCCGAAGGCGGCCGGCGACGTGGCGAACCCTGGCGTCGACACCGGCTTCAACCGGTACACCACCCGTGCCCGCAACGTCGTCGTCACCGCGCAGAACGCGGCGCGCGCGGCGAACAACGGCACGATCACGCCTGTTCATCTGGTCCTGGGCCTGTTGGACGAGCCCAACAGCCTTGCCGCAAAGGCGATCGAGGCCCAGGGGGTCGACCTCGAGGACCTCCGCCGGGCGGCCCTCGCGGCGCTGCCGCCGGCGGTCGAGAACATGCCGGCCCTCGTTCCCTTCGACGCCGAGGCGAAGCAGGCGTTGGAGTTGACCTTCCGGGAGGCCCTGCGGCTCGGTCACAACTACGTGGGCACCGAGCACATCCTGCTTGCCCTGCTGGCCAGTGAGAACGGCACCGGCGTGCTCGGCGCGGTCGGCGTCGACCAGGCGGCTGCCGAGGCCAACATCCGTGCCACGCTGGACGTCCTGGCCGACGGCCGCCGCTGAGCTGATCACTGGTGGCCGGCCGTCGGGGCGGCGTGGCCTACCTGCCTGACCGCCCACCCGAAACGGGTTGCACCGGTTCGATCCGGGTGGTGCGAGAGGATCACCGCGTGACCGATGCTTCCGCTCCTCGCTCCACGCCCTTGCCTCCACCTCCGTCTTCGCCCTTGCCGGCGAGCGCAGCCGCCGAGTCCGAGGCGGAGCCGCCGTGGACCGACATCGGGGCCCGCAACCCGGACTGGCTGCCATGGGTGCGTGAGCTGCACTCGATCGCGCAGGCGGGGCTCGCCTACTCCCGGGATCCCTACGACCTGGAGCGCTTCGAGCAGCTACGCCAGCTCAGCTACACGATCGCGGCGCGCTGCTCCGCCGTCACCGTCGCGGCGGCGGAGGGCATCTTCGGCGGGGAGAAGGGCTACCAGACGCCCAAGGTCGACGTACGGGGCGTGCTGTTCGACGGCGACCGGATCCTGCTCGTCCGGGAGAAGGAGGACGGCGGTTGGGCGCTGCCCGGTGGCTGGGCGGACGTCGGCCTGACCCCGGCCGAGGTGGTCGTCAAGGAGATCCGGGAGGAGGCGGGCCTGGACGCCGAGCCGGTGCGGCTGCTCGGCGTCCTCGACAAGCGCCGGTACGCGCACCCGCCGTACCCGAACGACACCTACAAGATCTTCATCCGGTGCCGGGTCGTCGGCGGGACGGCCGGGGCGGGCCTGGAGACGTCCCAGGTCGGCTGGTTCCCCCGCCACGCGTTGCCGCCGCTGTCCGCCACCCGCAACACGGCTGCCCAGCTCGTGATGATGTTCGCCTTCCTCGACGACCCGACCGCCCCGGCCCTCCTCGACTGAGCGTCTTCTGAGAATCCTCTGAGCGTCCTCGAGTCAGGTGGCGAACAGGCCACTGGCCCAGTAGTCCCGGTCGTCGCGCACCCCGGGCGGGACCGCGAACACGGCGCTCGAGGTGTGGGAGATGTACTCGTTGAGCGCGTCCGAGGCGGCGAGCCGGCGCTGGACCGGGATGAACCCGGTGCGCGGATCGCGCTGGAAGGCGATGAAGAACAGGCCGGCGTCGAGCTGGCCGGTCTCCTGGTTGACGCCGTCGGTGTAGGAGTAGCCGCGGCGCAGCAGGGTCACGCCACCGTTGGACGCCGGCGCCGCGAGGCGGATGTGGGCGTCCTCGGGGATGACCAGCTCGCCGCCGGCGGTGCGGGCGTTCAGCGGCACGTCGTCGAACTCCGCGGCGGCGCCCAACGGTGCCCCGCTGACCTTCGTCCGGCCGAACACGTTCTCCTGGTCGCGCAGGTAGTCACGGTCCCAGGACTCCAGCAGCATCCGGATGCGACGGGTGACGACATAGGTGCCGCCACGCATCCAGGCCTGGTCGCCGTCGGCGCCGACCCAGACGTGCTTGTCCAGCGCGGCGGCGTCCTCGCGCTTGATGTTGTTGGTGCCGTCCTTGAACCCCATCAGGTTGCGCGGGGTGTCCTGGTCGGAACTGGTCGTGCTGGTCCGGCCGAACCCGAGCTGGAACCAGCGCAGCACGGCCGTGCCCTGGGCAAGCCGGCGCAGGTTGCGGACGGCGTGGAAGGCGACCTGCGGGTCGTCCGCGCAGGCCTGCACGCACAGGTCGCCGCGGCTGCGCAGCGGGTCGAGGTTGTCGCCGGGCAGCGCCGGGATGTCGGCGAGCGCCGCCGGGCGGCGCGACGCGAGCCCGAACCGGTTGTCGAACAGGCTCGGGCCGACCCCGAAGGTGATGGTCAGGTTCCCGGCGGTGAGACCGAGGGCCTCGCCGGTGTCTCGCGGCGGCACCTGCGGCGCGGCCTCGTCGTCCGCGACGGCCTGGCCGGCGGTCATCCGCGCGGCCGCCGCCGTCCAGCCGACGAGCAGGGTGCGCAGATCCTCGCGGCTCACCCCGGCGGAGACGTCGAAGGCCGCGAAAGCGAGCCGGTCCTGGGCGTCGGTGGTGATGCCCGCCTGTCGGGCGCCGTGGAACGGCACCACCCCGCGCGACGACGTCGCCGCGGCGGGCTGGGCATCGTCCGAGGAACAGGCGGCGGCCGTGGCCGCGACGACGCCGGCCCCGGCGAATCCCGCCGCGCCGAACAGCGCGCGCCGGCGCGACACGCTCATCCGCTCGACCATCGTGATCTTCTCCTTCGTTCCCGGGGCCATGGGGCGGCCACCCGCGTGCCCGGACCGGGCGGCATCACCATCCAGCCCGGGCGCACTGCCAGCACGGATCGATGCCTAGCCGACGACCGTGCCCGCGACCTGGGACAACGGCTCGGCCAGGGCGTCCACCGCCTGCGAGATGCCGCGGCGCTGATCCTGGGTGACGGTGTCGTAGCTGACGTAGCCGTCGCCCTTCCTGTACGGCTCAAGGGCCTTGTACATCGCCGTGAACCGGGTGCGCACGGTCGTGGCGAGCTGCGCGTCGAGCGACTTCAGGGCCGGCTCCAGCAGCGTGAACGCCTTGTCGGCGCCCTCGACGTTGCCCTGCATGTCGAGGAGGTCGAGCTTGGAGTACCGCTCCTCCTCGCCGGTGATCTTCGACTTGCCGACCTCGTCGAGCAGCTCGGTGGCGCCGTTGGCGATCTGCGCCGGCTGGTAGGTCGCCTTGGCCACCAGCGTGTTGAGCTTGCCGACATCGGTGTTCAGCTGATCGGCGATCGGCCCGGTGCCCGCCAGCGACCTGTCCGCGAAGATCGCCTTCTCCAGTCGGTGGAAACCGGTCCAGTGCGCCTCGTCGGGAGCGTCGTCGAGGCGGGCGTCGACGGCCGGGTCGAGGTCACCGAAGGCTTCGGCGACCGGCTCGATCCGCTCGTAGTTCAGCCGCGGTGGGCCGTACAGCTTCGCGGCCTGGGCGAGGTCACCGGACTTGACCGCCGCCACGAAGGCGCCGGTGTTCGTCACCAGCTCCGAGACCTGTTGGCGGACGTAGGCGGCGTAGCCGGTGCTCGCGGTGGCCAGCGCCGCCGTCACCGTGGCACTGCGCGTCGTGGTGGCCGCGGTGCCGCCGCTGGCCGTCGCGGTGAAGTCGACCTTCTCCGGCCCGGAGCCACCGGGACAGTACAGCTGGTACTTGCCGGCCTTGACGTTCAGCGAGAAGGTGCCCGACAGTCCGGGGGCGATGTTCTCCTTCTCACCGAGGATGGTGTCGCCACTCATCAGCTCCGCCTCGGTGACGGCGGCGGCATCCTTGTTGACGATCTTGAAGGTGACCGGTCCCGCCTCGACGCTCGACGTGTCCGGCGAGCATCCCCTCGAGGTCAGAGTGACGGTGACGGTCTTCTTCGCGGCTGACCCCCCGCCCGCGGCTCCCCCGGAGCTGCCGGAGTCACTACCCCCACAGGCGACGGCACCCGTCGCAAGCACGAGAGCGATGGCGCTGTACGCGACTGGTGCGCGACGCACGTATATCCCCCAACAAGTGTCAGCTGTCGAAAAGTGAAACGGCGTGGTGGCGGAGTGGCGCCGGGGTGGAGGTGATCCGGGACCTGGCGCACGGATCACGGCCGGGTGCCGGCGGCCGCCGGCTCCGGAGTGGCCTGCCGGGCGCGCGGCCGGCGGGCCGGCCAGGCGACATAGATCATCAGTGGCACGAGGTACACCACCCAGGCGATGACCTCCGCGACCACGGGCCTCGGCTGCAGCCCCAGCACGCCGGTGAGCACGCTCGCCAGTGGGGTGCCCGGGCGCACGAGCCAGGTCAGGTCGAAGGTGCGGCCCTGCCCCGAGTTGAGCCAGCCGGCCTCGTGCGCGGTGTGCGCCGCGGTCGCCAGCAGACCGGCCGCGATCAGTACCAGGACGAGCCCGGTGACGCGGAAGAACCGCGACAGGTTGATCCGGATGCCGCCGCGGTAGATGGCGAAGCCGACGAGGGCCGCGACCAGTACGCCGGCGAGCGCGCCGCCCCCGGCCGATGCCGGCGAGCTGCTCGCGTTGAACGCCGCGATGAGGAACACCGCCGTCTCGAAGCCCTCCCGCAGCACAGCGAGGAAGGCCATCAGCACCAGCGCGCGCGTCGAGCCCTGCTCCAGCGCCGACGCGGTGGCCGACTCGAGTGAACCCTTCAGGTCCCGGGAGTGCCTGCGCATCCAGACGACCATGTAGGTCACCATCGCCACCGCGATGAGCCCGATGACCGTCTCCAGGCCCTCCTGCTCGCGCTGGGGGAGCTCGCGGTCGACCACATGCAGCGCGATCCCCATACCCAGGCACAGCAGCAGCGCCAGGCTGACCCCCAGCCAGACCTGGCGCAGCGCGTCCCGCCGGTCACGCTGGCGGAGGAACGCCGCGACGATGCCGACGATCAATGACGCTTCCAGGCCCTCTCGAAGGCCGATCACAAAGGTGGGAAGCAAGCCCGCGCCTCCGTCCGTCTCCGCCCGCCGACCCCCGTCCAATGCGCGATGCCGGCGGCCGGGGGTTACCTGCGGTTAGCCTCAGCTAAGTTAGGGCAGCCTAACGGAATTGGCAAGAAAAATCGTTCCGCCGGTGCGCGGCCTTCCCCGCCCGCCTGGGCCCACCGGACGGCCGCGGCCTGCGACGACGTGCCCGCGAGGCGTGCCCGCGAGGCGTGCCCGCGAGGCGTGCCGGCGGCGGGTGCCGGCCGGGGCGGCCGGGAGCCCGGCGGATTCCCGGACGTTTCCGTCCGAATGCCGTATTAGGTGTGGCGGCGCGCGTCGTCCGTGTTGCCGGTCACCTCGGGTGTCGCATTGAATCGTCGCCGTGCTCGGCGCGTCAACCGCGGGGAGTCAGGTCGCCTCTGGTAGCCGGGTGTGCCGCCGCGGCGTGGTGTGCCTCGCGATACTCGTTCCCCGCTCTTTATGCGGTGGAGCAAGTTCCGCCGGGGTGGAGTGGCGCGGCGGATGCCGCTGAAATGAACGAGTCGTCTCAGGTAATGCGACCGCGGCGAACTTCATGCTCCCGGAGGAGTGTGCCCTTCCGGCGTGCGTGCGCGAATCGCTGGCGGTCGGGCCGATTTCGTGGTCGGGTATCGGGGAGTGGCTGCTCACGCGGTCGCGCCGTACTGGCCGCCCGATCGTCAGTCCTAGGTCGGATGATGACGGGCATGAATGAGGATAGCGAGAGTCCCAGGATGACGGCCGGACGTGGATCGTATGACGGAGAGCATTTCGCCGGGCGCGGGCAGCGCACGCCCGATGTGGCACCCGACGCTTCGGGGGTCGATGCCTCGGGGGTCGACGCGCCGCCCGCTGTGGGTCAGGCCGCGCCCGCCGAGGGGCTCCCTCCGATGGCGCGGCCCTACACGGCGGCCGGCGCGCTCTTCTTCGACGAGGACGGCCGGGTGTTGCTCGTCGACCCGTCCTACAAGCCGGGCTGGGACATTCCGGGGGGGTTCGTCGAGCCCGGCGAGTCGCCGTACGCCGCCTGTGTGCGGGAGGTGGAGGAGGAGCTCGGCATCACCCCGCCGATCGGCGATCTGCTGGCCGTGGACTGGGCCCCCCGGCCCAGGGACGGCTGGCTGGAAGGTGAGATGCTACTGTTCGTGTTCGACGGCGGCCTGCTGGAGCCCGGGTGGCGTGAGCGCATCCAGCTCGACACGAACGAGCTGGTCAACTTCACGTTTGTGCCGATGGACGAGGTGGACAGCATGCTGCCGCCGTTGCACGCGCGACGGGTAGCGGCGGCCGCGCTGCTGCGCGGTACCCCGCGTCGAGCGGGATATCTGGAGTATGGCGATCAGCGACCGAAGCGGCAGGTCAACCTGGCGTCGCCGCAGCAGCCGAGTCCGCGCCGCCCCCAGCCAGCCCAGCCTGGAGCCTGAATTGGCCAGCGTTCCGCAGGTAATCGCCGTCGTTTCGGATGGCTCCTGGCGGTCGTAGGCAGATTCTCCGTTGTTGCCCCCGCGAACGACGATATACCGGGATATTCCGGGCCGCTATGACGGCACGTCAATCGCCCCTCGGGCGGTCCGGGTAGCGAAGTACTCCCTGCTCTCCCGGTCGGGCGCCCCTCCCCGCGGGTGGATGTGCCGAATCGGCCACGAAGAGGCGCGAGCCATGATCTTCAGCGTGAAGCGTGGTGGAACCATTCGGGTACTGAGAGTAGGTGGCTGGACGTGTTCCGAGGGCCGCGGCCTGTGGCCCCTGGGCCGTCCCGGCGGCGGAGGGGGTGCCGCGTGCGCAGATACGTGGCCGAGGGAATCGGCACGTTTGTTCTTGTGCTCGGAGGGGTCGGAACCGCCGTGCTGGCGAGTTCCTTGGTCGGCGTGCTCGGGGTCGCGTTGGCCTTCGGGCTGTCGCTGCTCGTGCTCGTCTACGTGATCGGACCGGTCTCCGGGTGCCATGTCAACCCGGCGGTGACCCTGGGGCCGCGGCGGCCACGGTGTGGCTGCTGGCCGACTCGGGTCCGACCGGCTACTCGCCAGGCACCCTGGGCCTCGCCGCCAATGGCTACGGCACCCACTCGCCCGGAGGGCTCGGCCTCGGCGGTGTGCTGCTCGTCGAGATCCTGCTGACCGCGCTGCTGGTGTTCACCGTTCTCGGCGCGACCGATGTGCGCGCGCCCTTCGGTTCGCAGGGCTGGCGATCGGCCTGGTCCTCGCCCTGTGCCACCTGATCAGCATCCCGCTGGACGGCACATCGGTGACCGCACGCCTCATCCGCGGCCGCGTCGAACAGCGGCGGGGGCGCCACCGCCGCGGATCGTGCGCCCAGCACTCCGCGGAACCCGAGCGTTGCGCGGAACGCGTCACCGGGGGGCGACGCGTTCCGCGCAACGTCCTCGGGGCCCGGCGAAGGCCGCGGGGGCCGCGGAGACCGCGGGGGACTCAGTGCGACGGTTCCCCCATGCGGGGACTGCCCGCGTCGCGATGCGCCTGACCCGGCACCTCGTGGACGTGACCGCCACCGAACGACGCCGCCGTGCCCACGTTCGCGTCCGCGGGCAGCGGCGTGTGGCGGATCTCCTCGATCTCCTCGCTCGATTCCACCGAGATGCGGGGCAGGATCCGGTCGAGCCACGACGGCACCCACCAGTTCGCCCGGCCGAAGATGTGCATCAGCGACGGCACGAGCACGGTGCGGATGATGAACGCGTCGATCACGATCGCGCTCGCGAGCCCGAGGCCCATCAGCTTGATGACGCGTTCGTCGCCGAGAATGAACGAGGCGAACACCAGCGTCATGATGCCGCCCGCCGCGGAGATCACCCGGCCTGTCTCCGCCTGCCCGAGCGAGACGGCGAGCCGGTTGTCGCGACGCGCCATCCACTCCTCGTGCATCCGGCTGACCAGGAAGACCTCGTAGTCCATGGACAGGCCGAAGAGGATCGCGAAGAGGATCACCGGGATGAACGCCTCGACCGGTCCGCCGGTGATGCTGAACGCCGACGAGCCCCAGCCCCACTGGAACACCGCGACCACGACGCCGAAGGCGGCGCCGACGGCCAGCAGGTTCATCACCGACGCCGTCAGCGGGATCAGCAGGCTGCGGAAGACCGCCACCAGCAGCAGGAACGCGAGCACGACCACGACGCCGATGAACAGCGGCAGCTTGTCCGACAGCGTGGTGGAGAAGTCCTCGAAGACCGCGGTGATGCCGCCGATGTAGATCCCGGTGTCGCTCTGGTCGGCCCGCGGCACCACCTCGTCCCGCAGTCGGTGCAGCAGCGTCGAGGTGTCCTTGGCCTGCGGGCTGGTCGTCGGGTACAGGGTGGCGATCGAGGCGTGCCCGTTCGGGCTCGGCCGCGGCTCGGACACCGACGCGACGCCCGGGGTGGCGCGCGCCGCCTTCACCACGGCGGCGAAGGTGGTGGTGTCCTGCGGTGACCTGATCTCGGCGACGAGCGAGAACGGCCCGTTGAAGCCGGGGCCGAAGCCGTCGGCGAGCAGGTCGTAGCCGCGCTTGGTGGTCTTGGACGTGTCACCGTTGCCGAGGTCGGACGACCCCAGTCGCAGCGAGAAGAACGGGATCGCGACCACCAGGATCAGCACGCCGCTGACCACGGCGAACATCCGCGGCCGCCGCTCGATGCGCTTGGCCCAGTTCCACCAGACGCCCGAGGTGCTCTCGTGCTCGGGGCCCTCCTCGGCGAGGCGACGGCGGTCCCGCCGGTTGAGTACCCGCGTGCCGTAGAAGCCCAGCAGCGCCGGGAGCAGCGTGACCGCGGCGAACATCGTCATCGCGACCACGACCGCGGCGGAGATCGCCACGCCGTACAGGAAGCTCACCCCGAGGGCGAACATGCCCAGCAGCGCGATGCAGACCGTGATGCCGGCGAACAGCACCGCCCGGCCCGAGGTGTTCACCGCGGTGACCGCGGCCTCCTCGGGGCTCTTGCCGGCGCGCAGGCCGATCCGGTGCCGGTTGACGATGAACAGTGCGTAGTCGATGCCGACGCCGAGGCCGATCAGCGTCGCGAGGATCGGGCTGAACTCCGCGATCGTGATCACATGTGAGAACAGGATGATGAGCATGCTGCCGACACCGAGCGCGACGATCGCGGTGATCAGCGGCAGGGTCACGGCGAGCAGGGAGCCGAACGCGAGGAACAGGATCACCGCGGCGGCCACGATGCCGATGAGTTCGCTGTAGCTCTGCTCCTGCTGCTCGATGACAGCGACCACCTGGCCGGTGGCCTCCACCTGCAGCGACGCCGAGTCGGCGGCGCGGGCCGTGTCGACGAAGTGCTGGATGTCGTCCTTGGGCAGGTCGATGCCCTGCTGGTCGAAGTCGACCGAGGCGAAGGCGGTCAGCCGGTCGTCCCTGCTGATCTGTGACGCGCCGTCCGCCTCGTAGGGGCTGGTGACCTTGCTGACGTGCGGCAGGTGGCTCAGCGACTCGAGCATCCGCGCCGCCGGCGCCCGCAGCGCCGGGTCGGTGATGGGGGCACCCGTCCGGCTGTGCAGCACGATCGTGGCGCTGTCACCTGAGGCGGCCGGGAAGTCGCGCTGCAGGATGTCGATGGCTTTCTGCGAGTCGGTGCCGGGCAGCGAGAAGGCGTCCTTGTAGTCGTTTCCGGCGACCTGACTGATGCCGCCGAGCCCGACCAGGGCGACGATCCACAGAAGCAGGACGAGCCGGCGGTGCCTGAAGCACCAGCGGGCGAGCGATGCCACGGTTTCCCCTCGAGCGTCGAGCGTTGATGATCGGGCGGTCGTCACCTGCGAGGATCTGGTCGCGGGTGGGTGGGTCGCGCGTGGTTCAAACCCGAACTTACCGATCGTTCAGTAGGTAGGGTGAGAGTAACATTCGGCCAGGGGCTCGATCGGAGGGTGCGGATCCGTCATGGTCGAGTCGACGTCGCCCGAGTCCCTGGAGGGCGTGGCGGGCATCGCGCAGGGTGACACGAGGTCGAGAATTCTCGCGGCGGCGATGAGCCTGTTCGGTGAGCAGGGCTATGCCGGCACCTCGGTGCGGGACATCTCGGAGCGGCTCGGTGTGACCAAGGCGGCGCTCTACTACCACTTCCCGTCGAAGGAGACGATCCTCGACGCGTTGCTGGAGCCGTTCATGTCCGAGCTCGCCCGCCTGGTGGATCTGGTCCGCCAGACGCCGCCGCCCGGGCCACGGGTGGTCGTCGAGCGGCTTGCCGACCTGATGGTCGGGCCGGGCGGTGTGCTGCTCGTCTTCGTCAACGATCCGTCGATCATCCACCGCAAGATCGGCGAATCGGACATCCTGTCGTTGCAGCATGCCCTGGTGCAGGCGCTGGCGGGGCCCTCGGCGTCGCAGACGCGGCTGTTGCGCGCGCACTGCGCCGTCGGTGCGCTCAAGGCCGGGATCATGGGTCGGGCGCTCGAGCGGGCGGCGGAGGCCGAGTGTCGCGCGCTGGATGGGGCGGCTGGTGCCGCGGTGGCCGCGGTGGCGACCGAGCCTGGGCTGGTCGGCGCGGGCGGGGGTCCCGCCTCCATCTGCTCGTCGACCCTGCGCGGGCTCGCGTCGCGCCTGCCCTTGGGGCGCCTGCCACTGGTCTCGCCCTCGGAGCAGCGTGAGATCGTCGCCGCGGCGCTGGCGGCCCTCGGTGGTGAGGAGGGCGGTGTGCGCCGCGCCGAGCCCGCCGGAACGTGTGTGTAGGCGCCGGAAGGTGCGTGTAGTGCACGACATCGACGGTTCCCCGCAGTCCGGTGGCGCTGCCCGGATGGCGGGTGCTTCCTGTCGGGTATCCACCCGGGGTAGGCCGTCCGCTGGACCCGGTCGCGGATTCGCGGCAGTCGGGTCCGGGTGAGCGGTCGGTTCGACTGAGTATCCGTTCGGGGGTGCTCGGCCTCCCGAAGCCACCGAACGTGCCTGCCCGGGTTGCTGTCACCGCTGTGGTTGGAGTCCCGCGGCCGGGGGATCTAAGGCGTGTGTCCGATATCACCGTGCCGGGCGATATCCGCACCCCGTGGTCCGTCCATTAGGTTCGGAGAAATGCCGCTTTCGATCGCCTTTGTCGAAGACGGTAGGGTGGTCGTCGTGTGGAGGATGGATCAGTGCTCGGACGATGCCCGCGTGCTCCGCGCGGCGTACGTCACGCACCGGACCGGCCCGGCGCGCAGACGTGCCACGGCTGAGCCCCGCCCCTGCCGCCTCGCCGCCGACGCGGCCTGCGGGCCGGTCTGACGGTGCGGCGCCAGGTATCGGAGCCCAGGTCAGGGCACCAGGTGTGCCGGTCGTGACCTGGCGGCGGGTGTGTCCGGTGCGCCCCGACGCGGCATCGGTGCTCGCGTCACCCCGTGCCGTCGCGGCGGTGTGGCCGGGCGGCTCGCCGTCACCGGGAAATGCCGTCGCCGGCATTGCGGGAGAAAATCGCCGTAATAGCCGGGCCACCCGGGTGGAGTGGTTCACTCGAGTGGTGGCGGATCCAGAATCCCACGAACGGGCGTCGAATCGGACCGCGCCCGCGGTCTCGATAGCGGTGCGTCTCTCCGATACCGGAGAGGCGGCCAGGATAGCGGGAGTGTGATAAGGAGTCCGGAGCCTCGCATGGGGTCCCGCCCGGTCGATGTCGGCCATCTGACCATGGACGACCCGGCAGCGGGACGGTGAAATGGTGGAGTCGTGGACCCGGTCGCGCACGAGTCATCCGCGCGCCGCGGTCCTGAGTCCGACGGTTGACAGGTAGTAGCTGTTCGGATCGGCATGGCCCTGGAGAGCGGTCGATGCGGCCGGTCCCACGGACGAGTACGCGCCATCGGACCATGCCGATCATGTGTGGTCGGACCACCTCGCGACGCGGGGCGAGATGAGTGGGGAAAGTAGTAGGTGACGTGCAACCAGTGCCCGCGGGGGAGAACGGCGTGAAAGGAATGACCGGAAGTGGTGTGTCATGAGCACACGGTCCCGGCCTGCTTTCCGTGACGGAGGGTTGACCGTCCTCACCAACCGGGCCGCGCGAACAGGCGCGGCCGTCTCGATCTGGCCGCCGCGCACCGCGGTGGTCACGGGTGCCTCCAGTGGCATCGGGCGGGAAGCCGCGCTGCTGCTGGCGGCGGGCGGATGCCGCTCGCTGCTGGTCGGCCGCAACGGCTCCGCCCTTGACGAGGTCGCGGCGGCGACGGAGGGACACCGCATCGCCGTCGACCTGGCGGAATCGGGCTCGGAGGTGGCGGTCGCCTCCCGAGCCGGTGAGCTGCTGGGAGATGTCGACCTGCTGGTGTGTTCCGCGGGACTCGGAGCCGCCGGACCGTTCGACATGATGTCCCAGGAGGCGATCGCGCAACTCGTCGCGGTCAATGTCCTGTCGCCGATGGCGCTGGTCAGGTCCATGCTACCGGCCATGCTCGATCGGGGTCAGGGTCGCATTCTGATCGTCGGCAGCATCGCCGGCGCCCTCGGCGTGCGCGGCGAGGTCGCCTACTCAGCGACCAAGGCCGCCATGGTCGGATTCGCCGACGCGCTGCGGGCCGAGGTGGCCGGGCGTGGGATCACCGTGACCCTGTGCCTGCCCGGCGTGGTCGACACTCCCTTCTTCCACCGCCGCGGCGCGCCGTACGTGCGGCGCTGGCCCCGCCCGATCCCGGCGGCGCTCGTCGCCGAGCGGATGCTGGCCGCGGCGGGGAAGGGAAGCGCCGAGGTCTGGGTGCCGGGGTGGCTGAACGGCGCCGTGCGCATCCATGATGCGGCCCCGTCGCTGTATCGCCGGCTGGCGGGAGTCTTCGGATGATCCGGCCGTCCGGGCGTCGTGCGGGCTGGCTCGCACCGCATCCTCCTGGGGGTGAGTGACCACCGACGACACCCTCCGGCTGCCGTCGTGACCGCGATGGCAGGAGCGCCGGGCGGGACCGGTACCGCGTATCGCGGCGCCGGTCCCGCCTCGCCCCGCTGGGCCGCGTCCCCGCCCAGGATGGAGCCGCCCCAGGCGTGCCCCTGACCCGCTCGCGTGGCCGCGAGCCCAGGTCCGCGACCTGTGCCACCGGGACCTTCCGGTCGCTGCCCGCCGGATCCGGGGCACGGGCCGACGCTCGGGCCGCCTCCGCTGCCGACCGCCACCGCTGCCGACCGCCCACTCGACCCGGCACACCGCGCCCGGAGTGCAGACCGTCATCGAAGGAGAGGCGTATGACCGCCATCGACGCCCCAACCGGCCCACCCCGATCGACTGCGCCGTCGTCGGGCGCGACAGGCCTGTCCACGCCCGCCGAGCAGCTGCTGCTCGCCGCGCCGGCGGAGAACTTCCCGGTCTCGCCGGTCGTGCTGCCCGCGGCGGTCCGCTCACACTTCCACGCCATCTACGCCTACTGCCGCTTCGTCGACAACATCGGCGACGAGGCCGTCGGTGACCGGCTCGCGCTGCTGGACCGGCTGAGCGACGACCTGGCGCTGATCTGGGCCGGCGACGAGCCCGAGCTGCCCGTCCTGCGCCGGCTCGCGCCCACCGTGCGTGCCTGCGACCTGCCCGCGGAGCCGTTCGAGCGGCTGGTCGAGGCCAACCGCCAGGACCAGCGGGTCACCCGCTACGCCACGTTCGCGGATCTCGTCCAGTACTGCACGCTGTCGGCCGACCCGGTCGGGCGCATGGTGCTCGGGGTGTTCGGCCTGGCCACCCCCGACCGTGTCGTGCTCTCCGACCGGATCTGCACCGCGCTGCAGCTGGTCGAGCACTGGCAGGACGTCGCCGAGGACCTCGCGGCCGGCCGGATCTACCTGCCGCTGGAGGACCTCGACGCCTTCGGCGTCACCGAGGCGGACCTCGCGGCACGGGTGGCAGGCCCCGCTGTCCGACACCTGATGGCGTTCGAGGTAGCGCGTGCCCGTACGGTGATGGACCAGGGGGCGCCGCTGGTGTCGATGGTGCCGGGGCGTCTCCGGTTCGCCCTCGCCGGCTTCGTCGGCGGCGGTCGGGCCGCGCTCGACGCGATCCGCCGCGCTGGTTACGACGTGCTCGGCGGTGCGCCGAAGGCGCCGAAGCCGCGGCTGGCCGGCTTCGCGGCGGTCGCCCTGGCCCGCGCGTCGGGTCCGGGGGCCGCGGGTGCGGCCCGCACCGCCGCGGCGGTCGCGAGTGTCACCAGCACGGCCGGAGCCGCCGGCAGTGCGGCCAGGACCACGGCGGGGGAGGATCGATGAGCATCTCAGCCGCGGGTCCGTCGCGGCGGCCGACCGTCGCCGAGGCGTATGCCTCGTGTGAGGCGCTGACCCGGGAGGCGGCCCGCAACTTCTCCTACGGCATCCGGCTGCTGCCGGCGGACAAGCGCGGCGCGCTGTCCGCGGTGTACGCGCTGTCGCGCCGCCTGGACGACATCGGCGACGGCGACCTGCCCGACGACGAGAAGCTCGCCGGCCTCGCCGAGGTTCGCGCCGAGGTGAACGGCCTGGGCGAGAACAGCTCGAACGACCCGGTCTACGTGGCGCTCGCCGACGCCGCCCGCCGCTTCCCGATCCCGCTCGAGGCGTTCATCGAGCTCGCCGACGGCGTCGAGAGCGACGTGCACGGCACCACCTACGAGACCTTCGACGACATGGTCGGCTACTGCCGGCTGGTGGCGGGCACCATCGGCCGGCTCTCGCTGGGGATCTTCGGCACCGAGCAGGCCGCCAGCGATCGGTCCGCGCCGGGAATCGCCGACGCCCTCGGCGTGGCGCTGCAGCAGACGAACATCCTGCGCGACGTGCGCGAGGACCTGCTGAACGGGCGGATCTACCTGCCGGCCCAGGAGCTCAAGGACGCGGGCATCGAGCTGTCCGTCGACGCGTCCGGCCAGCTCGGCGGGCCGCCGGTGGCGCTGCTGGGCTACCTGCGCTCCTCCGCGCAACGTGCCGAGGACTGGTACGAGCGCGGGATGGTGCTGCTCGACCTGCTCGACCGGCGCAGCGCCGCCTGCTGCGGCGCGATGGCCGGGATCTACCTGCGGCTCAACCGCCGGATCAAGAACGATCCGAGCGCCGTGCTGCATCAGCGCCTGGCCCTACCGGGCTGGCAGAAGGCGGTCGTCGCCGCCCGCAGCCTGGCCGGGCGCCCGGAGACGAGCGCCGCATGAGCGTCCGGGGGGGCACGAGCGAGGAGGACCGCCCGCATCTCGTAGTGGTCGGCGGTGGCCTGGCCGGCATGGCCGCCGGGCTGCTCGCCGCCGACAGCGGCGTGCGGGTGACACTGCTGGAGGCCCGTCCCCGCCTCGGCGGGCAGACGACCTCGTTCCGGCGCGGTGACCTGTGGATCGACACCGGTCAGCACGTGTTCATGCGCTGCTGCACCGCCTACCGCGGGCTGCTCGCGCGCCTGGGCGTCGAGCACCTGACGACGCTTCAGTCCCGCCTCGACGTTCCGGTGCTGCTCGGCGATTCGCTGACCCGCACCCGGCTGCGCCGCACCAGCGTGCGGCTGCCCGCCCCGCTGCACCTCGCCCCGGCGCTGCTCGGCTACCGGGCGCTACCCCTGGCCGAGCGGCTGCGCGCGGGCCTCGCCGCGTTCCAGCTCGGCCGGCTCGACGAGCGCTCGCCGGAGGTGGACGGCCGCACGTTCGGCGGGTGGCTCGCCACCCACGGGCAGGGCCCAGCGGCGACGAAGGCCCTGTGGGAGCTGCTGACCGTGGCGACGCTGAACGCCTCGGCCGACGAGGCGTCGCTGGGACTGGCCGCGAAGGTCGTGCGCACCGGCCTGCTGGAGGGCGCCGACGCCGGCGACCTCGGCTGGGCGGAGGTGCCGCTGTCGCGGCTGCACGGCGACGCCGCGGCGAGCGCGCTGACCGCGGTCGGCGCCGACGTCCGCACCGGGGTGAAGGTCCGCTCGATCACGTCCGTACCGGGCGGCGGCTGGCGGCTCGCCGTCACCGCCGGCGGCACGGGCCGCGGGGAGGCGGTGGCGGGCGCGGACGAGGCCGGTGAGCTGCGCGCCGACGCGGTCGTACTGGCGGTGCCCCCGCCCGCAGCGGCGAGCCTGCTGCCCGAGGGCGCCAGGCCGGACCGCGCGGCGCTGCGTGAGCTCGGCGACTCGCCGATCATCAACGTTCACATGATCTACCCACGCCAGGTGATCGAGGGGCCGTTCCTCGCCGTCGTGGACTCGCCGATCCAGTGGATCTTCGACCGGACGATCTCCTCGGGCCTCGCCGCGTCGGGCCCGCCCGGAGCGCAGTACCTCGCCCTGTCGCAGTCGGCCGCGGGGCCCTGGATCGACCGGCCGGCGAACGAGCTGAAGACGCTGTTCGTCGACGAGATGGCCCGGCTGTTCCCGGCCGCGCGCGCCGCCGCTCCGCTGGAGGTCTTCGTGACCCGGGAGCGCACGGCGACCTTCCGCCAAGCGCCCGGTTCGCTGGCATTGCGTCCGGGAGCGTCGACCGGTCTGCCCCACTTCGCCCTGGCCGGAACGTGGACCGACACCGGCTGGCCAGCGACCATGGAATCGGCCGTGCGTAGCGGACTCGCTGCGGCCCGTGAGAGCCTGGCCGGCATGGGGGTTGTCGTCAACGGGTTGGCCGGCTTCTCCGGCGGGAGTCCGGCGGGTGGCACGGCCAGGTCCGTCGCGGGCGCAGCCATCCCGAGCACAGCATCGGATTCGTCGGACGTTCCGGATCCACGGGGGGAGAACGCGGCGGTCACCGGATCGACGATGGCCGCTGGGCCGGTGCCCACCGGCCAGCAAGAGCACTCATCCATTGGGGGATTCCCGGTATGACCATGACGGTTCCGGATGCGATCGAGCGGGGGCGGACCCTCACCGTACCGGCGCTACGCGCCGTGGTGGACCGCCTGAACCCGCGCCTGCGCCACGTCGTCGCCTACCACCGCGGCTGGGTGGACGCGGCCGGCGAACCACTGTCCGGCAGCGGCGGCAAGCTCGTCCGGCCGGCACTGGCGCTGCTGTCCGCGGAGGCGGCCGGCGCGCCGGCCGAGGTCGGCCTGCCCGCGGCCGTCGCCGTCGAGCTGGTGCACGACTTCTCGCTGCTGCACGACGACCTGATGGACGGCGACACCGAGCGCCGCCACCGGGCCACCGCCTGGACGGTCTTCGGTGCCGACGGCGCGATCCTGGCCGGCGACGCCCTGCTGGGTCTCGCCACCCAGATCCTGCTCGAGCTGCCCGGCGACCCGGCGCGGCGCGCCGCGCTGATCCTCGCCGAGGGCGTGCAGGACCTGGTCCGCGGCCAGGCCGAGGACCTGATGTTCGAGAGCCGCTCCGACATCACCGTGGCCGACACGCTGCGGATGGAGGACGGCAAGACCGGCGCGCTGCTGGCCTGCTCGGCGTCGCTGGGCGCGGTGCTCGCCGGCGCCGGCGACGAGCTGGTCAACGCGCTGGCCGAGTACGGCTCCCGGCTCGGCACGGCCTTCCAGCTCATCGACGACCTGCTGGGCATCTGGGGCGACCCGTCGGTCACCGGCAAGCCGGTGCTCTCGGACCTGCGCTCCCGCAAGAAGTCGGTGCCGGTGGTCGTTGCGCTGGAGGCTGGCGGCGCCGCCGCGGACGAGCTGCGCGCGTTCCTGACCAGCACCGGCGAGTCCACCGAGGCGGAGCTTGCCCACATCGCCGAGCTGATCGAGTCGGCCGGCGGCCGCGAGTGGACGACCGCCGAGGCGGACCGCCAGCTCAAGGCCTGTGAGAACGTCCTGCGCTCGCAGTCGATGCCGGAGCAGGCCGAAGCCGAACTGCTCGCACTCGCCCGTTTCGTGACCGAGCGCGATCGCTGAAGGAGGCAGCAGTGACCGGCGACCCGCCCGGTGACCGTTCGCCTGACCATCGCACGTACGACGAGGGGAGTCGTCGATGAGCCTGACCTCGGACCCGTCTCCGGCTGCTCCGGCTGCCGAGAAGAGCGCGAAGCGGCCCACCATCCCGGTGCCCGCGACGGCCGACGCCTACGGGATCTCCCGGTCCTCACCGCCGCTGCCCACCGGATCGACGGAGAGCGCGGGCGCCCACGCCAGCGCCACGCCGCCTCCCGCGGCACACACCGGCCCGATCACCGCGGAGGTCGCCGCGGCACGGGCGCGTGACCACCTTCTCGCCCTGCAGGACGACGAGGGGTGGTGGAAGGGCGACCTCGAGACCAACGTCACGATGGACGCCGAGGACCTGTTCATGAAGCAGTTCCTCGGCATCCGCGAGGCGGAGGAGACCGAGCAGAGCGCCCGGTGGATCCGCTCCCAGCAGCTCGACGACGGTGGCTGGGCCACTTTCTACGGCGGACCGGCCGACCTCTCCACCACCATCGAGGCCTACATCGCGCTGCGCCTGGCCGGAGACGCCGTCGACGCGCCGCACATGGCGCGGGCGGCGGAGCTCGTGCGGGCCCAGGGCGGCGTGGCGGCGTCCCGGGTGTTCACCCGGATCTGGCTGGCCGCGCTCGGCCAGTGGTCGTGGGACGACGTCCCGGTGATCCCGCCGGAGCTGATCTTCCTGCCCTCCTGGGTGCCGCTGAACGTCTACGACTTCGCCTGCTGGGCGCGGCAGACGGTCGTGGCGCTCACGATCGTCGGCTCACTGCGCCCGGCGCACGACCTCGGCTTCGACATCGACGAGCTCAAGGTGCCCGCGGCCCCGTCCCGGCCGGCCCCGCTGCGCAGCTGGGAGGGTGTCTTCCAGCGCCTGGACAAGGTGCTGCACCGCTACGAGCGCAAGCCGATCAAGCTGCTGCGCACCCTGGCGCTGCGCCGGGCCACCGAGTGGGTCGTCGCCCGCCAGGAGGCCGACGGGTGCTGGGGCGGCATCCAGCCGCCGTGGGTCTACTCGGTGATGGCGCTGCACCTGATGGGCTACCCGCTGAACCACCCGGTGATCGCCACCGCCTTCCGCGGGATGGAGCGGTACGTGATCCGCCGGGAGACGCCGGAGGGCCCGATCCGCCAGATCGAGGCCTGCCAGTCGCCCGTGTGGGACACCGCCCTCGCGGTGGTCGCCCTCGCCGACGTCGGCGTCCCCGGTGACCACCCGGCGATGGTGAAGGCCGGGCGCTGGCTGGTGGGCGAGGAGGTCCGGGTCGCCGGCGACTGGGCGGTGCGCCGTCCCGAGCTCGCCCCGGGCGGCTGGGCGTTCGAGTTCGACAACGACTTCTACCCCGACGTCGACGACACGGCTGAGGTCGTGCTCGCCCTGCGCCGGCTGCTCGGCGCGGAGCACGTCGCCCCGCCGGCACTGCGCGGCGCCGACGGTGCGGGAGGCCACGGCGGCCGGGCCGGAGCCGTCGCGCGCCGCGCCACCGTCGAGGACGCCGACCCGGCACTCGCCGCCGCGATCCGCGCGGCCGCGGCCCGCGGGGTCGACTGGAGCGTCGGCATGCGCTCGTCGAACGGTGCCTGGGGCGCGTTCGACGCGGACAACGTCCGGATGCTTGCCACGAAGATCCCGTTCTGCGACTTCGGTGAGGTCGTGGACCCGCCGTCAGCGGACGTCACGGCGCACCTCGTCGAGATGCTCGCCGACCTCGGCCGTTCCGATCACCCGATCACCCAGCGGGCCGTCCAGTGGCTGCTGGACAACCAGGAGCCGGGCGGATCGTGGTTCGGGCGGTGGGGCGTCAACCACGTCTACGGGACCGGCGCCGTCGTGCCGGCCCTGATCGCCGCGGGCGTCGCCCCCGACCACCCGGCGATCACCGCCGCGGTGCGGTGGCTGCTCGAGCACCAGGCACCCGAGGGCGGCTGGGGCGAGGACCTGCGCTCCTACACCGACCCGGCGTGGATCGGACGGGGCGCGCTCACCGCCTCCCAGACCGCCTGGGCGCTGCTCGCGCTGCTGGCCGTCGACCCGCACAGCCTCGCGGTCAAGCGGGGCGTGCGCTGGCTGTGCGAGACCCAGCGGCCCGACGGCACCTGGGACGAGGACTACTTCACCGGCACCGGCTTCCCGGGTGACTTCTCCCTGAACTACCACCTGTACCGGCTGGTCTTCCCGCTGACCGCACTCGGCCGGTACGTGAGCCTCACCGGGGTATCCACACCATGAACACGTCCGCATCCCCGGGCGGCGACCGCATCCTGCCCGACGGCGTCACCGCCGCGGGCGAGGGTGCCGCCGCCGCCCCACGTGAGGGCGCGGTGATCCCCGCGCAGGATCCGCTCTCGCCGTCGGTTCCCTCCTCGTCGGCCGCGCGCCGGCGGCCGGCCGTACGGGCCGCCGCCGGGGGCGCGCGGCTCGGGACCGCGCCCTCCCCCGCCGCGGCGACCGGTGCGGCGACCGCCACCGTGACCGTCACCCCTCCGACCGCGGCTGTCGCCTCGCCGACTGCCGCCTCTCCTGATGCCAGGTCCGCCGCTGCCACCGCGGAACGGCCGCCGCACGCCGCGGTCCGGCCCCTGCGGCGCCGCGCGCGGCTCGTGGTCGCGACCGCGCTGCGGTTCGAGGCCATGGCGGCGGGGCGCTCCGGCCTGCCCTCCGATACCATCATGATCCGTACCGGGATGGGCCCGGAGCGGGCCGAGCGGGCCGCCCGGGTGGTCCGCGAGGCCCGGCCCGACGCCGTCGCCATCATCGGTCTGTCCGGCGGGCTCGCGCCCGGGATCAGTCCGGGTGACATCGTCGTGGCCAGCGAGGTCCGGGATCTGGACGGCACCGTCGTCGCCCGGTGCGCCTCCGCGCCGCTGCTGGCCGGTGACCTGCGCCGGCTCGGGCTCACGGTGCACGTCGGCCCGATCGTCACCGTGGCAAAGCTCGCCACCGGCGACGAGCGGACCCGGCTGGCCGCCACCGGCGCCATCGCGGTCGACATGGAGAGCGGTCCCATCGCCGCAGGCGCCGGCGACGTTCCCTTCGCCGCCGTCCGCGTCATCGTCGACTCCGCCGACCAGGAGCTCGGCCGGGTCGATCTGGTCCGCCGGGGGGTCGTCGGCCTGCGCACGATGCGCCGGCTCGGCCCGCCGATCGGTGCCTGGGCCGCGGCGGTCGGGACGCGCACGGTCCTGCTCGCCGAGCCGCGGGCGTTCTGCGCCGGCGTCGAGCGCGCGATCGAGGTCGTCGAGCGGGCGCTGCAGCTGCACGGGCCGCCCGTCTACGTCCGCAAGCAGATCGTGCACAACTCGCACGTCGTCGCCGATCTGGCCGCGCGCGGCGCCGTCTTCGTCGAGGAACTCGAGGAGGTGCCGGCGGGCGCCACCGTCGTCTTCTCCGCGCACGGCGTCGCCCCGGCGGTGTGGGACCAGGCCGGCACCCGCGAGCTGTCCGTCATCGACGCGACCTGCCCGCTGGTCGAGAAGGTGCACGCCGAGGCCCGCCGCTTCACCACCCGCGGCGACACGGTGTTCCTCATCGGCCACGCCGGCCACGAGGAGGTCGACGGCACCCTCGGCGAGTCGCCCGGCCGGATCCGGCTGGTGCAGTCCGCCGCGGAGGTCGACTCCCTTGAGGTCGAGGACCCCGAGCGGGTCGCCTACCTGATGCAGACGACGCTGGCCCTGGACGAGGCCGCGGAGGTCGTCGACGCCCTGCGCGACCGCTTCCCGGCGATCGTCGGCCCCGGCTCCGCCGACATCTGCTACGCGACCTCCAACCGGCAGAACGCCGTGCGCAGGGTCGCCCAGGAGGCGCAGCTCATCCTCGTCGTCGGCTCGGCGAACAGCGCCAACTCGGTGCGTCTCGTGCAGGTCAGCGAGCGTGACGGCGCGGCCTCCCACCTGGTCGAGAACGTCGGCGACGTGCGGTTGGACTGGCTCGACGGCGTGGAGACGGTCGGCATCTCCGCCGGTGCGTCGGCGCCGCCTGCCCTGGTCGAGGAGCTCACCGAGGCGCTGTCGGGCCTCGGCCGCACCGACGTCGCCGTCCGCTCCGTCGGCCGGGAGACGGTCGCCTTCCACCTGCCCAAGGAGCTGCGGCGCGCCGCAGCGGCGACTCCCTCCTCGCCGGCGTCCTCGCCTTCCTCGCCGTCCTCCTCATCCGCGTCATCCGCCTCGACCGCGTAGCCAGCCCTGATAAGCCTCGGCGCCCGCCGCCTGACCAGCCAGGGTCAGCCGGGGTCAGCCATGGTCGGCCGTCTGGCCGATCCGGCCTGGCTGCCAGCCCCGTGCGCTGCCTCGGTGGCTCTGGTGTCGGGCTGACCTGCTCACGCCTACTCCGACGCTGCCTGGGCGTCGCCGCGTGCGGGATCGCGGTCGCGCGGGACCGGCTGTGCGTCGTCGTGTCGCGGGATCCGTCGACCCGTGTCACGCTCCGTGATGGCGGCTCGGGATGCCGGGCTGCCGGACGGAGTCCGCGGGGGACATGGGGTACCCGGGGGAACACATCCGACGGGTCGTCGAAGGTCGAAGGTGTGCCTCCCGGTGGACTGTCGCGCAGACGGCATGTCTGGCCCACCATCGCCCCTCTGACCTGGCCCGACACTGTCCAGTTCTGGTCGCCTGGCGCTCCGGGACCATTGCCCGGAGCCGCTGTGCGGCAGTTCATCGCACGATCCACATGCAGGCTGTACGTACAGCCTGTATGGTCAGTGCAGCGATCATCGGTCCTTCACCGGCGACCTGAGAGAGGGGAGCTACGCCGTGGCGGTTGAGTGGCGGTACCAGCTCCGTATCGGTACCTACCTGGCGAAGCAGAAGCTGCTGCGTCGCAAGCACTTCCCGCTCGTGCTGGAGCTGGAGCCACTGTTTGCCTGCAACCTGTCCTGCACAGGGTGCGGCAAGATCCAGCACCCGGCGTCCGTCCTCAAGCAGCGGATGAGCGTCGAGGACGCGCTCGCCGCCGTCAAGGAGTGCGGCGCGCCTGTCGTGGCGATCGCGGGCGGTGAGCCGCTTATGCACCCGCAGATCCATGAGATCGTCAACGAGCTGGTCAAGCGCAAGAAGTTCGTGATCCTGTGCACGAACGGGCTGCTGCTGCAGAAGAAGCTCAAGAACTTCACGCCCTCGCCCTACTTCACCTTCGTCCTGCACATCGACGGGCTGCGTGAGCGGCACGACGCGGTGGTGGAGAAGGAGGGCACGTTCGACGAGTGCGTCCGGGCGTTCCACGCGGCCAAGGCCGCCGGATTCCGCGTCGGGACGAACTCCACGTTCTTCAACAACGACAGCCCGCAGGACGTCATCGACATCCTGACGTTCCTCAACGACGACCTCAAGGTCGACCAGATCCAGCTGTCGCCTGGTTACGCGTACGAGAAGGCTCCCGACCAGGAACACTTCCTTGCCGTCCAGGAGACCCGGGAGATGTTCGCCAAGGTCTTCGCGGAGGGCCGGCGCAAGCGGTTCCGGCTCAACCACTCGCCGATCTTCCTCGACTTCCTGGAGGGGAAGAAGGAGCTCGACTGCACCGCCTGGGGCATTCCGAGCTACTCCCTGTTCGGCTGGCAGAAGCCCTGCTACCTGATGAGCGACGGGTACGTCTCCTCGTACAAGGAGCTCGTCGAGACGACGGACTGGGACTCCTACGGCCGCGGCAAGGACCCGCGCTGCGCGAACTGCATGGCGCACTGCGGCTACGAGACCTCGGCCGTGCTGGCGACGATGGGCTCGCTCAAGGAGTCCATCCGCGCCTCCCGCCAGGCCTAGGGCTGGCGTTCTCGGCACTGCTGACGCCGCCCCCATCGGAGACGATCTCCGGTGGGGGCGGCGTTCGCTGTTTCCGTCAGGCGAGGCGCGGCGGATACCCGTCGGCGCTGACGGGGGGCTTGTCGGCGGGGTCGCCGTCGTCGCCGCTGCGGCCCAGGCCGCGCACCAGGCGGTCGAGGACGATGCCGACCTCGACGCGGGCGGCGTCCGGATCGGCGGCGCCGGCGGTGTAGATGCTCGCCTCCGACAGCAGGGCGGCGACCAGGCGGGTCAGCGGGGCGACCGGCACGGGCGCGATGCTCTTCTCGGCGATCGCCCGTTCCAGCCATTCGGACAGCAGACGGTACCCGTGGCGTTCGACCAGCTCGTCCCACGCCTCGCCGCCGAGGACGGCCGGGCCGTCGATCAGCACGATCCGCTGGAAGTCACTGTCCGCAGTCGAGATGTCGAGCAGCGACTGGAACCCGGAGCGCAGCTGGGTCCAGGCGTCGCTGGGCAGATCGGCGTCGCGGGCGAGCTCGCCGGCGACCAGCTTCTCGGCAACCTCGGTGGCGACCTGCTCCATGACGGTCCGGAACAGCTCCGCCTTGTCGCGGAAGTGGTGGTAGAGCGCGCCCCGGGTCACCTGGGCGTCGGCGACGATCTCCTCGGTGCCGGTGGCGGCGAATCCCTGTTCGGCGAACCGGCGGCGGGCTGCCGAGACAAGGGCCTGACGGGTGTCAGCCGTCTGCTCGGTACGACGGCTACGTGTCACCCCTCGATTATGGTGCAGCGGCGGGGTTCTGCGGCGGCTGTGCGGCCGGGGGAACGCGGCCGGTGCGGCGGAGATCACCCGACCTGGGGCACCCACCCGGACCCAGGATGGCACCACGGTGCTACCACTACGCGTACAGTGACTAGCCACCCTCAGCGGCTGGCTGACACCCCGTCGGCAGCCCTCCCGGCCCGCCGGACCGCCGACGGCAGACCCGGTCCCACCGCCAGTGGCAGGACGGCGAGCACCACCGCGTGGATCATGCTCGGCGGCGGCGCGCGAAGTTCTTAACGCATAATTACCCCGCACGCCGGACCCGCGGTGTCCTCTCGTGGCAGCATCACTCTCTGTGACTGTGTTCCAGTGGATAGCCCTCGCCTCACTGCTCGCCTGGCTGTACCTGGCCGTCGGTCATGGCTTCTTCTGGCGGACGGACCAACGCCTGCCGGCCCGTCAGGCGCCGAACGTCTGGCCGAGCGTCGCCATCATCATTCCCGCCCGGGACGAGGCGGACGTGCTGCCCGTCACCCTGCCGACGCTGCTCGCCCAGGACTATCCCGGCCAGGCCCGTCTCATCCTCGTCGACGACGGCTCCACCGACGGCACGCCCGACGTCGCCCGGTCGCTGGCGGCTGAGGCGGCCAGGCGCGGCGGCTCGAACGTGACCGCCGCCGTGACCTCCTCGACGGAGCCACCGCCCGGCTGGACCGGCAAGCTGTGGGCGCTCCGCCGCGGCATCGACTGCGCGGGGGACGCCGAGTTCCTGCTGCTGACCGACGCCGACATCTCCCACGACCCGGGCTCGCTGACCAGCCTCATCGCGTCCGCCCGCACGCACGACCTGGACCAGGTCTCGCAGATGGCGCTGCTGCGCGCGGACACGGTCTGGGAGCGTCTCATCGTCCCGGCATTCGTCTATTTCTTCGCGATGCTCTACCCGTTCCGCTGGTCGAACCGCCCGACGTCACGGGTCGCGGCCGCCGCCGGGGGCTGCTCCCTCGTGCGCCGGGAGGCGCTGGCCGCCGCGGGTGGGCTGGCCGAGGTGCGCGGCGCGGTCATCGACGACGTCGCCATCGCCCGGATCATCAAGCGTTCCGGCGGGCGGACCTGGCTCGGTCTCGCCGAGCAGGTGCACAGCCGTCGCCCCTACCCGCGCCTCGCCGACCTGTGGAAGATGGTCTCCCGCAGCGCCTACGCCCAGCTGCGACACTCCCCGCTGCTGCTGGTAGGCACGGTTCTGGGGCTCACGCTGGTGTTCATCGTCCCCGTTGCCGCGACCATCGCCGGCCTCGCCGCCGGGAACGCCACGGTCGCGATCACCGGTGCCGTCACGTGGATGATCATGACGCTGACGTATCTGCCGATGCTGCGCTACTACCGACAGCCGCTGGCCACCGCCCTGCTGCTGCCCGGGGTCGCCGCGCTCTACACCGCCATGACCATCGACTCCGCGCGCCTCAAGCGGGCCGGTCGCGGCGCGGCCTGGAAGGGCCGCACCTACGCCGACCACGGCGCCCCCTCCGCCACCGCGACCGCCCCTACCGCGGCGGGCTCTTCCCCCTCCGCTGCTGCCGCCCAGCCCGCCACGGCTCCTCGCGACCCGTGGAACGACGGAGTCGCCCATTCCGAGATGCCGGATCCGACCGTCTCTCCGCAGCCCGGTGTGTCGTCGGCAGCGGTCCCCGGGCCGAGCCGACCCCTGGACGCGGACACTTCCGCCGCCACCTCGACCTCGAAGCCAGCACCCCGGTCCGGCGGTACCGCCGCCGGCTAGTGCAGCGCCTCAGTAATTCCTTGCTGTGGGCGCCCGGGTTGATCGTTACTTCTGGTAGTCGGTGAGGTGGAGGAGGGCGGCGGTGTCGTACGCCTGGGTGGGCGATCCGATCCGGCTGCCGGT
>Ga0207710_10000230_pt1 | contig 48621 bp, 41 predicted proteins | sample KBSS24metaG_FD_184400 | JGI IMG/M metagenome (GOLD analysis project Ga0207710, IMG submission 184400) | Switchgrass rhizosphere microbial communities from Kellogg Biological Station, Michigan, USA - KBS S2-4 metaG (SPAdes) (version 2) | ecosystem: Host-associated > Plants > Roots > Rhizosphere...
CGCAGGCACTGCGGGAACCGCGCGGCTCCACGGACTGCGTGTCACCACACGCAGGCCCAAGGAGCCTAGCGAAGCCCCCCTGGGGCTGTCTGCAGGCATTCAAGGGCCCCGGAGTTCCCCAGGGGGCCCTCCCGGGCAGGCCCAAGGGGGGCCTTGCTCGGCTCCCGGGCCTGCGTGTGGCGATAGGCCATCCGTGGAGCCGCGCGATCGCGGCTCTGCCTGCGCTGGTCTCCGTGAGCGCGGCTGCTACACGGCCTGCGCCTTACCCCGCGGGCGCGGCTGCGTCAGCTGCTGCTCCGCGAAGGTCTCCCTGATCCGCTGCGCGGCCTCGCGCAGCTTGGGGACAAAGCGCTCCACCGCGGTCTTGAAGGGCACCGCAGTCTCGGCAAACCGCACGACGACAGCCGCAAGGACCTGCTCCTCTACGACGACGGGCACGGCCATGCTGATCTCGTCGGAGACCCGCTTGGTGTGTACCGCGCTCGCGTAGCCTTTTTCGCGAGTTTCCTCGAGCGTCTTGTCCAGCTCGGCACGGTCATGTGCCAGCTGGTCCACTTCATTCGTCGAGCGGCGCAGAATCTCCAGCAGAGATTCGCGTTGCTCTGGCGGGCAGAATGCGAGATGCGCACGGCCGGCGGCGGTCGTGAGCAGCGGCAGACGCACGCCCGGCGAGAAGCGTTCGATGGCCAAGGGACTGCGGTGATCCGTCGTTTCACGAACGAGCATCTGAGTGCCCGATAGTGAAGCGAACGCGACCGGCCACATGACATCCTTGCCGAGCTCGTCGATGCAGGGCCGCGCGATCTGCGTGACCCAGGCATCGTCGTCGAAGCCGTCGGCGAGACGATGGACCATGATTGTTAGCCGATACCGGTCATCGGCTGGATCGCGGTATACATATCCTGCGTGGGTGAGTGTCTCCAGGATGCGGTACGTCGTCGTACGTGGCAGCCTGATTTGTTGGGCGATTTCTGAGACGGTGGCGCCGTTGCGCTGGTTGAGTGTGGTCAACGCATCGAGGCCGCGTACGAGTGCTCTTATTGGTCGGGTCGATTCCATGGATCAGTCTTGTTGTGGTAAATGAAATCAGACGAGTTGCGGAGTTTAGAAACTTGTCATGCCGCAGCGCAACGGCTCGGTGTCGAATACATATGCATCTGTATGGATAAGGGGCCTTCCTGATGCTCAGGTACGCCCTCCGGCGTATCGCCGGAGTCGTTCCGACACTGCTAGTCATCATCACCGTGTCGTTTTTCGTCGTGCGTCTCGCGCCCGGCGGGCCGTTCGACCAGGAGCAGGCGCTCACACCGCAGGTGCGGGCAAACCTGGACCGAGCCTACGGTCTCGATCAGCCGATTGCGGCTCAGTACTGGAGGTACTTGCTCGGGTTGTCGCACGGCGACTTCGGTCCGTCGTTCAAGGAGCCTGATTTCAGTGTCGCCGAGCTGATCTCCCAGGGTCTGCCCGTCAGTGCCTCGCTGGGAATCACCGCGATCGCGTTGGCAGTCCTGCTCGGCATTCCGTCAGGTCTGGCGGCTGCGCTCTGGCGGCAGACGACGGTGGACTACGGAATCAGCAGCCTGGTTGTGTTGGGGATGGCGCTGCCGGGCTTTGTGATCGGACCCGTGCTCGCGCTGGTATTTGGCGTGTATCTGCAATGGCTGCCGGTTGCGGGCTGGGAAGCGGGCTCGCCGCGCTACTACGTACTTCCTGCCCTGACGCTCGCACTTCCTGTGATTGCGTACGTTGCGCGGTTGACGCGCGCCAGTCTCCTTGATGTGTTTCGAGCGAATTTCATACGCACGGCGCGCGCCCGGGGGCTGGGCACCTGGAGAATTCTTTGGGGACATGCGCTGCGGCCGGCGCTGCTGCCGGTTGTCAGCTATCTGGGACCCGCGGCTGCGTTCGTCGTTACCGGATCGCTGGTGGTCGAGACGGTATTCGGATTGCCAGGCACGGGACGGTATCTCGTGCAGGGCGCGATCAACCGTGATTACACGTTGGTCATGGGCATGGTGGTTGTCTACGGCACGTTAGTACTCCTTCTTAATTTGATGGCCGACCTCGTGTACGGGTGGCTCGATCCGCGCGTGCGTCGTGAATGAAGTAGCTTTGTCAGACGTTCGTGGGTCTCGCGGCCTGTGGAGCGGCGCCGCTGTTCGAATCACGCGCAATCGTGTCGCCGTGGTTGCGGCGAGCGTCATCCTGCTGGTCGCCATCCTGGCGCTGTCAGGTCCCGCGGTCAGCCGGTACACATACGACGCCCTCGATTGGCAGCATCTGGCAGCAGCACCGTTCGCTACCGCCTCGCACTGGCTGGGCACGGACCGCCTGGGAAGGGATCTCTTTGTTCGGACTCTGTGCGGCATACGCATCTCGCTGCTGATCAGCCTGGTGGCAACGGCCATCAGCCTGGCGATCGGCGTCACGTGGGGATCGATAGCGGGGTATGTCGGAGGGCGTACGGATGAGGTGATGATGCGTTTCGTCGATGTGCTTTATTCGTTGCCGTATCTGTTCATCGTGATCATTCTCATGACTGTGTTCCAACGGGGCAGCCTGCCGGTGTTGTTCTGCGCGATTGGGGCCGTGGGGTGGCTTACCATGGCTCGCATCGTTCGCGGGCAGACCCTTGCGCTCAAGCGCCGCGAATTCATCGAGGCCGCCCGGGCGAGCGGCCTGGCTACCCCGGCGATTCTTCTACGGCACATCCTCCCGAACCTCATCGGTCCGGTGATCGTTTACGCGACGCTCACCATTCCACAGATGATTCTGTTTGAAAGCTTCCTGAGCTTTCTGGGGCTCGGTGTGCAGGAGCCGCTGGCGAGCCTGGGAAGCCTGATCAACGACGGCGCGCAGGAGATGCAATCGGCCCCGTGGATGCTGTTGGTGCCGGCGGGGTTCCTGGTAGTACTGCTCATGTGCTTCAACCTGGTGGGTGACGCTCTGCGCGACGCTTTGGATCCCCGTGACCAGTGAGCGCGGGACGGTGGACTGCTCTGCCTTTCACCTGGAAAATCTGAACGTGACTTTTTCGACTGCGGCCGGTGACGTGCATGCGGTGCGAAATCTGTCGCTGGTGGTTGCCCCGGGTGAATGCTTAGGGGTGGTGGGGGAGTCGGGAGCCGGCAAGAGCCAGGCTTTCCTGGCAGCGTTGGGGCTTCTGCCACCCAACGGCCGCGCATCCGGTCATGCACGCCTGGGTCCACTGGATCTCATCGGCATGCCTCAGGCTGATCTCGATCGGATTCGAGGCGCACGGATCGGCCTGGTGTTCCAGGACCCAATGACCTCCCTGACGCCGCACCTACGGATCGGCGATCAGATTGCAGAGCCCATTATTCATCATACCGGGATCTCCTCCCGGGACGCCTCGAGCCGCGCGCTGCGCCTGTTGCAGCAGGTACACGTGAGCGATGCTGAGCGCCGGATGCGGCAGTATCCCCACGAGCTGTCGGGCGGAATGCGCCAACGGGTCATGATTGCAATCGCGCTTGCCTGCGACCCCGCGCTGCTGATTGCGGACGAGCCTACAACTGCGTTGGATGTCAGCATACAGGCGCAAATTCTGTCGCTCCTGTTGGAGTTGAAGCGCTCTCGCGGGATGTCGATGGTGCTCATCACTCACGACATGGGGGCAGTCGCCGGCGTTGCCGACCGGGTTGCCGTCATGCGGGATGGAGAGATTGTTGAGGCGGACACAGTGAAAGCTGTGTTCAGGGCGCCTCGGCATGAATATACGCGGGCGTTGTTGGGGGCTGTGCCGAGGATTGATGGTGGGGGTGCGACGGCGCGCGAGGGCGCGACTCGGTTGGAGGTCGCGCCGCGCGCGGCCGGCGCCGGCGAGGCTGACGACGCCGGCGAGGTGGGAGGCCGTGATGCGGCGGCGGCCCGCGCTGTTGGGGCCGACGGCGCAGGCAGAACTGACCGCGGCGTAGCCGACGCGGCGGGCGCGTCTTCGGCGCCGACGCTCGTGTTGGATGACGTCCATGTGCAATTCAACGTCCGGGCCGGCTGGTTTGCCGCGCCGCGCGTCTTGCGTGCGGTTGATGGCGTCAGCCTGGAGCTGGCGGCCGGCGAGGCGGTTGGCGTTGTCGGCGAGTCCGGGTCCGGTAAGTCAACTCTTGCACGCGCAGCGTTGCAGCTCATCCGTGCGCAATCAGGGCGCGTCGTCTGGCTCGGCCAAGCGGTTGACTCGCTCCGGCAGAGTGCGCTCAAACCCCTGCGCCGTGACATGCAGATCATATTTCAGGATCCATTGGCGAGTCTCGACCCGCGCATGACCGCCGGTGAAATCGTGGGTGAGCCACTTCAGGTACATCGACCTGATCTCAACCGCGCCGCCAGGGTCAGGGCGGTTTCAGAAGCGCTGGCACGTGTCCGGCTCGACCCGGCATTGGCAACTCGCTATCCACACGAGCTCAGCGGCGGCCAATGCCAACGGGTTGGTATCGCACGAGCGATGGTGCTTCAGCCGCGGCTGTTGATTTGCGATGAGCCCGTCAGCGCGCTCGACGTAACCGTCCAACAACAAATCGTAACGTTGCTTGCCGACCTCAAACGGGAGTCCGGATTGGCGATCCTGTTCATCAGCCACAATCTGGCGGTCGTCCGGCAACTATGCGAACGCATCTTGGTGTTATATCTCGGACGGATGATGGAGCTCGCACCCGCCGCAGCCGTCTACTCGCGGCCTCTGCACCCCTATACGCGGGAATTGCTCGAAACCGCACCAATTCCAGACCCCGAGGTACAGCCAGGGCGGCTCACGCGGGCGCTGCTGGGGGAGGCGCCTTCACCACTCTCGCCGCCCAGCGGCTGCGTGTATCGGACCCGGTGCCCTCACGCAGTAGACACCTGTCGCGAGCGTGTCCCGGGCTGGGAGAGCGCCGGTGGTGCTGCGCGATGGGTCGCATGCCATCGCTGGCAGGACCTTGCGTCACACCCTGAGTTCCGGAATGAGGTCTGAGACGGGCGGGTGCGGTATCCTTACCGGCATCCGCCCGTCGTCCGGCCTGAATACCGCCATGAAAACCGAAGTCAACGTCCACCCAAGCGAGAGTCTTCGTCACGTCCGTTATGAGATTCGCGGCCGGCTGGCCCGGCGTGCGCATGAAATGGAGCGGATGGGATACGAGATCATCTCCCTGAACATCGGTAATCCCGGCGCATTCGGCTTCCGGACTCCGGAAACCATGCGCCTCGCGATGATCGAGAACCTGTCCAATGCCGAAGGCTACTGCCACCAGAAGGGCATATTTCCGGCTCGCGAAGCCGTCGTCATGCAGCAGCAGGGGCGCGGCGTAACCGGGGTAACCGCCGAGGAGGTCTTCATCGGCAATGGCGTCAGCGAGCTGATTGACCTCGTTCTGCGGGCGCTGCTCAATGAGGGCGACGAGGTGTTGGTTCCTGGTCCTGACTATCCATTGTGGACGGCGGCTGTGACGTTGAATGGCGGCCGCGCCGTGCACTATCCGTGTCGGCCCGAGAATGGCTTCATCCCGGATCCGGAGGAGGTTGCGGCTCTGATCACGCCGCGAACCCGCGCCATCGTGGTGATCAATCCAAACAATCCGACGGGCGCCGTGTATCCCCGCGCCGTTCTCGAATCGCTGGCGCGGCTTGCGGAGCGATCCGGGCTCGTTGTATTCGCCGATGAGATCTACGACCAGATGCTCTATGACGGCGCTGAGTTCATTCCGATGGCTACCGTCGTGCGCGATACGCTGTGCGCCACACTCTCGGGACTTTCGAAGATTTACCGTGCGTGCGGCTACCGCGTGGGTTGGGTCGTATTTTCGGGACGAATTCACGCAGCGACCGAATATCTCAGCGCTCTCGAGCTGCTCAGCTCACTCCGATTGTGCAGCAATGTGCCGGCGCAATGGGCAGTCCAAACGGCTCTGGGTGGCAATCAGAGCATTCGAGATCTCGTGTCACCGGGCGGGCGGCTGTACGAATCGCGCCAAGCTATTCTCAATGCAGTGCAGAACAGCCGCTTTCTGAAGCTGCAGCCGCCGGCGGGTGCGATGTACAGCTTCATTGGTGTTGATACCCGAGACCTGCCGGACTTTGATGACCAACAGTTCGCGCTGGACCTGCTCGAGCAAAAGCACGTGCTGATCGCCCCGGGTGTCAGCTTCAACGTCCCCTACCGCACTCACTTCCGGGTGACGAATTTGCCGGATTCGGCCATGCTTCGCGATGTGTTCGGCCGGATCGACGAGCTGCTGACTTCGTACGCCAATGCGCCGTCCGGACAGGGGAAAAGCAATGTGGTCGAGGCGGGTTCCCGCTTCAAGTAACAGCTTCTTAACGGCGCGCTTCGCGCCGGCTACGCTTCGCCGTGCGACGCATGCGTCGCACCGGTTTCGCGACCGGCAGGACAGTTGTGGGGGGCGCCTCAGCCCGCAGCGCATGAAAAGTTTGTTTTGATTAGGCTTCCTAGCGACCTTTTTCAGACCTTACGCGACGGTGGGACTGTGGTGGTTCCCTCGAGGCAGAGGGCGCACGCCGCGAGGTTGGCGTTCGCTTCCGCGCAGCTGAGCAGTGGCGTGCGTGTCTGGCAGACGCCTGATGTTCTTACCGCTGATGCGTGGTTGCTGCGTGCAGTAGAGCAACTCGCGTCCCCATCCGGCGTTCGCGTGCCGCGAGTGCTCTCACCGGCAGAGGACTGGCTGTCCTGGCGCCAATGCACCGCTGAAGCTACGCAGGGACTCGATCTCCTGAACCGCGGCGCGCTCGCCGAATCGTTGCGGCGGGCCGGCACGCTGGCCGTCGAGTTTGGAATCGATGTATCGAAGCTCGCCCTTGCGGGAGCGGAGGCGGAGCTGCTCGGAAAAATCCAACGGACCGTCGAGGAGCGTTGCCGAGCCCTGGGTGCAGTCAGCAGCGGTTCCCTCGTCGGGCAGCTTCCTGCCGCCTCTCTCTCCGGTGTCATTTGCGCCGGCTACCTGCAGTTACCCCCTCGACTCCAGGCGATCGGAGGTCAGCATCGGCCCTCAGGGTCCGTGTCAGCTCGCCCCAGAGTCGTGATTGCCGCTGATGAAGCGGACGAGCTCGAAGTCATCGCGCAATGGTGCAGGCGGCAGATTGCGATCCAGGCCGACACGCGGCTGTTGGTGATCGTGCCGGGAAGTCCAGGCGCTCGCGAGCGGCTGGCTACTTTGATTCGGCAGGCAGTTGATCCGCAGGAGTGGCTGTCGTCCGGTGGCACGAATGGCCGATTGGTCAGCATCGAGGGTGGCGCGCCGCTCGCCGCCATCCCCGTCGTTGCGCACGCGTTGTCGGCATTGAGATGGCTTGGTGGATCGAGTGGAGAATTCGAAGAAGTCAGTGAATGGCTGCGAGCGCCATATTGGGACTCGCCCGGTGCCGGCCATCGCGCCCGTGTAGATTTGTGGCTTCGCGAGTCTGGTCAGATGAGCGTGCATGGGCGCGAATGGGGCACCATATTGAGTGCCGCGCCTGCGCCGATCGGCCAGGCAGCCGAGGAGTTGGCTCAGCAGATCAACGCTGCCATTCAAGCGCTCGGTGATGGCGTTGTCTCACCTCGCGATTGGTCGGAGCGGTTCCGTAACGCGCTGGAGGCAGTTCATTGGCCCGGCGCGCGCGTGCGTGACAGCAGCGAGCAACAGACCGTTGTTCGATTCCATGAATTGTTGGACGAATTTGGACAGTTGGCGTCATCCGCACGCGCCATGTCGCGTGATGAGGCGATCAACTGGTTCGCCGAGCTAGCCTCGAGAACGGCGTTTCGCCCTGCCGATGACGATGCCGTCGTTACGATATCGGCGGCCTTGGCGGATCCTGTGGTTCTATATGACGGGATCTGGGTGGCGGGCCTCCACGCCGAGGCGTTTCCGCAGCCAGTGCAACCGGATCCCTTTCTGCCGCTGGCAGCGCAGATCGCTGCGGGTATTCCTGCCGCCAGCGCCAGTGGTCGGCTGGCGGAAGCTCGCGCGCTTCTCGCCGCGTGGCGCGCCGCCACGAGCGAGTTGGTGTTGAGTGCACCGGCTCGGGCTGAGGACCTGGAGTTGTTGCCGAGTCCGTTGTTGGCGGAGTGGTTGGTCTCGGGATCGGCACCGTCAGGACGTGGGGCCGCGGCGGCGGGTGGGCCCGCAGCGGCGGGTGGGTCCGCGGCGTCAGCCGCGAATGCGGCCCCTGTTGCGGCCGGCGCGATGTCCGCCGCACGTGGGTCGGGCACCGGCCGCAGGACTGCCGCTGCTGCTGCATCGGCGTCTGCTATGCAGTTGACGTTTGCGTTTGGCACGGAGCCCACTGCGGATACCGGCGCGATGGCACCATCGCACGGTCCTGTTTGGCTGCCGCAACTCATGCACCGCGCCAACATGGTGGAGTGCTTCGAGGATACCGTGGGTGTCCCATGGCCGGCGGGCCACACTCTCCCTGCAGGCACTCGTAGTGTTGAGCTGCAAAACTTATGCGCCTTTCGCGCCTATTCCGAATTACGCCTGGGCAGCTCCGAGCTTGGCGCGCCGGAGCCTGGCGTTGCTCCGGACGAGCGCGGAAAACTTTTGCACGCCGCACTGCAGGTCTTATGGCGTGAACTTCGCGACTCCGAGTCGCTCGCGCGGTACACCGAACCCACACTCGAATCGCTCATTGAGCAGAGCGTGGCGGAAGCGGCCGACACAGTTTTAGGGCGGCCGACTGGGGGCGATCGCTCGCCGCTGTTCGCACGTGAATGCCGCCGCACGATTCGCCTGATCAAAACACTCTGCGTGCTGGAGCTCAGTCGCGCCCCATTCCGTGTTCAGGACACGGAATTCGAGAAAACTCTGACGGTGTCAGGCGCACAAATGAAGGTGCGCATTGATCGTCTCGACATACTCGCGGGTGGCGGCAGGGCCATCCTGGATTACAAGAGCGGACGCCGTACCACCGCGGACTGGTACGGGGAGCGGCCATCGCATCCCCAACTCCTCGCGTACCTCGCAGCGATAGGTGAGGACGTCGTCGCGATGGCGACGGTCAATGTCACCGCACGCGAAGTACGATTCGACGGCATCGCCAATTCGTCTCAGCTGTTGCCCAAGGTAAGGGGAGTCGAGCCCCCGGGCGGCGATTTCTCCGGCGACGCCTGGGAATTCCGCCGGCATGCGTGGCTGGCCTGCATTGAACGCCTCGCCAATTCTTTCCTGGCAGGACGCGCGGACGTCGACCCGAAGATGGGAGCGTGCGACTACTGCCACGCTGTCAGCGTGTGCCGCGTTTCGGATCGAGGAATCGATGTGGCGGCTGAGTTGCTGCCCATCGAGTTCGAGGGCACTGACACCAATGGTTGAGGCGCCCACAGGAAGTACAGCGATTGCCGAGGCGACGGCGGCGGACGCGTTGGCGCGTGACCGGGCATCTGATCCCGGGCGGTCCATTCTATTGCAGGCACCCGCCGGGTCGGGCAAGACGACCGTACTGACGGAGCGGTTGTTACGCCTTCTCTCCGTCGTAGATCAACCGGAGGAAATTCTCGCCATTACCTTTACTCGTAAGGCCGCCGCCGAGATGCGAGTGCGCGTTCTCAAGGCGCTGCGTGGTGAAGTGGATGCATCGAGCGCTCAAGGCGCGCGAATGCGCGCGTTTGCCGACGCGGCGATTGCCCGCGCCACCGCGCGTGGATGGGACTTGGCACAGGATCCAGGTCGGCTCCGAATTCAGACCATCGACTCGTTCAATTTCCGGCTCGCGACTCAGCTCACTGTAACCGCAAAGGCCGGCGGGTCACTCGTCATCACGGAGCGGCCGCACGAGCTGTACAACAGAGCCGCCCGCCAAACGTTGGCGGCCGCTGATGACGACCCGCACCTCGCTGAAGATGTGGAGCTGTTGTTCGAGCGCCTCGACAACAATTGGGGCAACGTCCAGAGATTGCTGGCGGACATGCTGCGTCAGCGCGGTCACTGGCTGCGGTACGTGTTGGGCCATGAGCCTGGAGCGTTGTGTGCACGGATCAGCGCAAGTCTCGAAGAGATCGTACGCGACCATCTGCGGCCAGTGTGCGCACTACTGACACCTGCGCTTCGCAAAGAGGCGGGCGCACTACCGCACATAGGTCCGCTCGGAAGTGACCTGAGCTCTTTGCCTGCCTGGAAATGCCTGGCGGCTGTCACGCTGACCGCAAAAAGTGAGTGGCGTAAACCCAAGGGGATCACCCGGGCAGCGGGTATTGCATACGAAAGCGCGGAAGCGAGGGATGCGTTGCGGGCTGTGATCGAGCGGCTCAGTGGCGTAGCAGGGTTTCGCGAAGCCCTGGTGGAGCTTGCGGCTCTTCCGGCGGCCGTGTTGAGTAATGCCGATGCCGCTGCTATCGAGGCGTTATCCCGGGTGTTGCGATCCGCAGCAGCACACTTGCAGGCCGAATTTGCGGTGAATGGTCGCGTCGACCATACGTACGTAGCAGGCGCTGCGCGCGAGGCTTTGACGGATGCGGGGTTGCCTACCGATCTCGCATTGCGCACCGGAATGTCGTTGCGACACATTCTGGTGGATGAGTTTCAGGACACTTCGCTCGCGCAGTTCGATTTGATCGAGATGCTGACGGCAGGTTGGGAACAGGGCGACGGGCGCACGCTGTTTGTCGTCGGGGATCCGATGCAGTCGATCTATCAATTCCGCGAGGCGGAAGTGGGGTTGTTCCTGCGAGCGCGGGATAGCGGAATTGGGGGCGTGCGATTGGAGCCGTTGCAGCTGACCCGCAATTTCCGCTCGGTACCGGAGTTGATCGGGTGGATCAACGACGCGTTCACGACGTTATTTCCCGAACGCGATGACCTGCGTGCCAGCGCCGTGTCGTTTACGCGGAGTGTTGCAGGGAGGCGTGCCACAGGCGGGACGCTGGCGCCGAATGCCGCGCAGGCGGATGCCGTGACGACGGTGGGTGCCGTGACGACGGTGGGTGCCGTGACGACGGTGGGTGCCGGGGCGACGGCGGGTACCGGGGCGACGGCGGGCGCCTTGGCGCCGCAATCCCCAGTCCGGGTCCGGCTCTTCGACAACGACAATCGTGAAACCGAAACGGCCGCCATCATCGAACGCATCGCCGATCTGAAGGCTCGCGATGCGAGCGCCACGATCGCTGTATTGGTCGCCTCGAGATCACATGCGGCCCCCATCATCACCAGCCTCGAGGCGCGGAAGATCGACGCTGTGGGCGTCGACCTCGTGCCGCTGCGCGAGCTGTCGATCGTTCGTGATCTTGTCGCGCTCGTCCAGGCCACCGGCCATATGGGCGATCGTACGGCGTGGTTGGCGGTGCTACGTGCCCCGTGGTGCGGGGTGTCGCTACCGACCCTGACCGCACTGTCCAAGAGACGCGATTCACTGTTGGTCTGGGAAGCGATGGCAGACCAGGAGCGCCTCGCACGCTGTATACCGGAGGACCTTCCGCGGCTGAATCGTGTACGCCAGGTATTCGAAACAGCCCTCGAGTCGCGCAACAGCATGCCATTGGCGGATTGGCTCGAGCTGACCTGGTTGAGACTTGGTGCGGCGGACGCTTACGCGGAGTTGGAACTGCGGCACGCACGCGCCTTCTTTGCCGCCCTCAGCGAGCGCGTTGCCGGTGGTGAGTGGTCGGGACCGCAGGATCTGGAGTCGTTGCTGTCAGACCTATACGCTCAGCCGCAAACCGCCGCGCCGAACCCGGTGCAGCTGATGACGATACACCGTGCGAAGGGACTGGAATTCGATCATGTGTTTGTTCCCAGTCTCGATCGCGAGCTCAACAGAGGACGGGAGCCTCTGCTGCGCTGGCTGGATTTGCCGCGTACTGAGGGCAAAAGCGACCTGATCATGGCACCAGTGCCGACAATTGGCGACGACGAGGGAGGGGAGGTCACCACGTACCTCAAGCGCCTCACGTCGAGGCGCAAAGCGAACGAGCAGATACGCCTGCTGTATGTTGCGGCGACACGTGCCAAGCAAACACTGGAGTTCTCGGCCGCTCCCAAGGCAAAGGCAGACGGCACGATCGCCCCGAGAAACGGGACGCTGCTCGCGTGCTTGTGGCCGGCCGTAGCGCCCATGTTGGCTACAGGCGAGACCGCCAGCAGCATGGGCAGCGCCGCCGTTGGGCGCGCTGCTGAGGGGCGCGCTGCTGAGGGGCGCGGTGATGGCGACGCGGCGCTGGCCAGCGGCGCTGGCCCTATTGGCGCGGTACGGCCTACCGCCGGCTCCGTTGGGCAAACAAGCGCGCCGGCGCGGCCTGCCGCCAGCCCGGCTGGCCCTGGCGAGCCTCCAGCCGACTCACCCCACCTCGTCCGCCGCCTGATCAATACCTGGTCGCTCCCCCGGTTTGCCACTACACCTGAGCTACCGCGCCTGCCCATTTCCCATCAATCACTCGAGCCACCCGAATTCAGCTGGGTGGGTGAGACGGCGCGGCACATTGGAACCGTAGTGCATGCCGCGCTCGAGGGTTATGCGGGGATGTCTGAGTTACCCGCGGAAGGGGCAATCGCGGCCGAGCGCGATTTCTACGTCTATCAGTTGCGGCGCCACGGCGTACCCGAAGGTGACCTGCCGCGTGCCACGTCGATTGTCATCGAGGCATTGATACGCACGGTTAACAGCCCCCGGGGGCGTTGGATATTCGCGGCGGAGCACCGTGAAGCACGGAGCGAGTGGGCACTCACGGGCCTCGCGGCGGGTCGGCTCACAAACGTGGTGATTGACCGCACATTCATCGACAGTGACGGAACCCGCTGGGTGATCGACTTCAAGACGAGCCGACACGAGGGTGGTGGGCTTGACGCCTTCCTGGAACAGGAAATGGCGCGCTATCGGGCGCAGTTAGAGACGTATGTGGCGCTGGCTCGCGGGATCGACACGACGCCCGTCAGGGCAGGGTTGTATTTCCCGTGGTTGGATGTGTTTCGCGAGCTGACGTGAGAGCCGTGCGCGACTCGGCGCGTCGTGCCTTGTTGGTTGCTGGCCCGCCGGTGGCGCGGCGCAACCCTGGCGATCCGGTGGGCGGGAGTGCGGCAGCGCCGCGATTATCGTCAGAACGTTCCAGCTAACGAAAACGGCCGACGGCCCTGCGCGTCGGGCGAGCCAAGGAACTGAATGTCCTTCGCCAGGTCGGGCGGTGCGGTGGGACGCGCCGTGACGAGGCCTTCGAGGTCAAATCCTGGTTCCGGCGTCAGACGCAGCGTGCCTTCAACAGCTAGCGGACCTCCACCCAAATCCTTGAGCTGACCTATCGGATCGCCACCCGTCGAGGGTGGAAAGGTCAGTGAATAGCTGCCCCAGCGCTGAGCGTTGCTGCCGTCGCCATCCCTCAGGTCGTCCGCTTGGATCACACCCTGGATTGCCTTAAGCGTCTGGCCCTTAACCTGTAGGTGCGCAAGCTCAGCGTGAATCTTGCCCCGCAGGCCTTGAAGGTTCGGTGGTAGCGCCGACACCAGCTCCCTATCCAGCGGGAGGTCGGCTTTGACATCGCGCGCGTTGATCACCTTGTCGAATCCGACCTCCACGTTCCCCTGGGCATTTCCAGTGGGGCGGGTGACGGCAATGTCGGCGTTCAGCTTGCCGGCCAACAGCCTCGAGGCGTGCACCTCCCATGTCAGATCTCCGACCGGTTGCTGCTGCACGGCGAGTCCCGTACACGTACCAGCCCAGATCGTCCCGTCCGCATCCGCGCAGGTCACACCGGACTTCGGGCCGGGTAACACCCAACTGGCGGGCAAACGCGCAACCACGATGCCGGCAAATACCAACACGCCGAACAAAATCAGCCAGATCGTTCGTTTCATTTAGATGCCCAGCCGGGCAGGCTTCGGTTAGATGCCCAGCCGGGCAGGGTTTGTTTCGTCACTGATGCAGCACGATTGCTGCATTCACGACGCCGGGAGCGCCGGCAGTGTCGATGCTGGCGCCTTCCACGCCGATACCATTCTGCTGTGACAGCCGCGACAGCCAGGCGACGATGGCATCGAACGGCGCTTTCTCCATACGGACCTGGATACCACCCGGGCCGCTGGGCTCGCTGCCGGCCAGGGCCTTGTCCAACCCCGACTCGCGCGTAGAACGGTCGACGATGACGATCAGCGACTCGTTCGCCGCACCGGGATGCGCAGCAGGTCCACTGGCCGCGAGGACCGGAGCGACATTCTTCATCCACGCGAGATCGGCCTGCTTCTGCGCAATACGGGCATGTGCCTTCGCGACACTGCTGTCGAGCGGGATCAAGACCCCGAAGATGAGTATCAGGACTGCGGCAATACCGCCGAACTTCAGCAACCGCTGCTCGCGTTCCGACATCGTATCGAAGGATAGTTTCATGGCGGGCAACTCCTCATTTGCCGCGGATCTGAATCCGCCCTTCGTATTCGCCGGCGCTGGTGGTGTTGCCCGAAGTCAGGTCAGCCTGCCAACCGTTCGCGCGCAGAGCCTGAGTCATGTGATCGAGACTGGAGGCATCTTTCGCGGCGATCTTCATGTCAATCGCGCCCTGCCGCAGGCTCAGGGCCTTGACTGTGGCGCCGGGTGCCACGGTGCGGGCCTGTACCAGGGCTTGAAGTGCCGGCAGAAGCCCGCCTGGCCCGCCACCGCTCTGGGCGGCCGCAAGGCGTTGCTCCATCCGGCGGCGCGCATCGAGCGTGTTGGTCTCGCCAGGCATCGCCATGCGAAACGTCTCGCCAATTGAGTTGTCCAGCGAGCGCTCGCTGCGTTTCAATGAAGTGAGCTCGGCCGCCTTGCCCGCCACGTGCAGCCCAACCAACGAGGCGAGGAGAATTGCGGCAACTCTCCAGGACTTCCAGCCAACGGTGCGCGCGGTGGTCGGAGCATACGGTCCCTGCAGCAGGTTGATCGGCTGGACCGTCGGTAATTGCTGTCCAAACAAGGCGAGGGGACCGGCGCTCAACAGTTGTATCTTGATTCCGTCAAAGCGCTCGCGCAGCGCTTCGATCTTGGCTGAATGCTGGTGCCACTCCGCGGCGCCCGTATAGAGCACCAGTCCGCGTACCCCGGTAGCAGCCAGCTCGGGGGAGGTACCTTGCTGGGCTATTTCGAGTGCCTCACCGAGAGCTTCCACCGGCAATGTCACCGGTGATCCCAAGGGAGGACGGACGACAACGACGTCTTCCTCCAACAGCGCAACTGCTTGCCCAGGGTTCTGCGGCAGCAGATCGCTTTCGGTGTACATCGACTCAGGATCCAGGCCGTTGGACTTCAGAGCCACCAACCATTCGTCCATGAGGGAGCGTCTGATTACGGCGACGGGTGTCCGCGCCGAGTCCGGTGCTCGCTTGCCGATCGCAAAGTGCAGGTCATCGATGTCGTCGGCGAGCTGCTCTTCCAAGGCGTAGGGCACGACCTGTTGCAGCTTCGTACCCGCCTTCATGGGCACTTCAGGCTCCGCCAACAGGACGTCGGTACTCGGTACGAGCACGCATATGCGGCGGCCGACAGCCCGCGGTGCCGCAAGCGACAGGGGACCGCTCTGCGGCGGGCCCGACGGGTTGCCGCGCGGATCGACCGTGAGCCAGGTCGCCGGGTGCTCCGGTGTGCGGGGCAACCTGATCAGAAGCCAGTCAGCCATGTGCGAACACCTTCATGCGGCCTCAATCGGGTGAGAAACTGCGCTGAATGGGAAAAACGACATATTGCGGGTTCATGAACAGAAGACTGTACAAGTTGAATTCAGTAGTGCCAATAGTCACTAGGCTCGAGAGCCGGAAGTAGCTCGACGTCGTCACGACCTTGCCCGATATCTGCCCGTATCTCTGCTGGTCGAACGGCGCCTTGAAAGCGTTGGCATCCGGGAAGCAGGTATTCGGCGGTGCGGCCGCCCGGTTCTTCTCGAAGCCCGCCGCGTCACTGGTGTAGTCCTGGTGGCCCGGATTCAGGGAGTCCAGCACGATGGCCTTGGCCGAGCAGATGTTGAGCTTCGAATCAGGCGGAAGCGCGACGATATAAGGAGCGATCTTCATGTAGTTCTCGCGTCCGAAGCCCGGCAGCGCCAACAGCTCGCTGGTGCTCGTTATGAACTGATTCGCGGCCCGATAGGGCGGAGTCTGACCGAGGTAGGTGCCGTCCTCCGCGCCCTCGTTCTGCGCCTGGTCATCCTTGTCAATCCAGTCTACGACCTTATCGGCCCATTTTGGGTCAACCCCAGCCAAGTGCAGCAGGTACTTGAAGGAGTCCACCATGACAGGATCGGGCTTACCGGTGTCCGGGCCTGAGATTTGCACCAGCCAGTTGAGGTTGAATCGTCCCTGCAGGTCCTCGAGAGACGCCTCCAGGGTCACGCCTGGGACGACCTCGACGGGCCCGTAGGGCTCTGCCCAGGGCTGCGTAGGACTCACGATGGGTCCACCGGCTCCGGCGCCGGCACCAGCGCCGCGGCCTCCGGAGGAGCCCAGCTGTTGCATGACTGTCTTCAAGCCGTACGCCGCCAATGCCTCCGCCCCCTCTGCAACGAGCAAAGACTCTTCGAATGACAGCGTCGCACTGCCGCGACGCGCCGTCATGGCGCTCTCATACGCAACAGCCGCCGCGACAATAGTGCCAAGCGCGACGAGCAAAATCGCGACCAGCATCGCGATTCCGCGTTGCCGCGATGGCGGGGTGCCGCAGGCCCGCAATGCGCGCGCAGTGCGTGAAGCGATCATCCCGCGATCTCGACGACGCGCACGACCTTGCCCCAGTCCTCGGTCTCCAGAGTGATCTCGACTGCAATCGGCCGATACCGGTCGTTGTTCTGAACCGCGCCCATCGGCGGCGGCCACTGGGGTTGCCAGTTCTGTCCGGTTCCGGTTGCGCCGCCGCCCCGATCCAGGAAACGCAAGGATACCGACTTCAGATGTGTCAGCAGCTCACGGCTGACAGTGGGACTGGACTGTGTTGGATCAAGTACGGTCCAATAGTTGCGCCGCAACGTGCCGTTCTCAAAGTAGTAGGCAACGCGTTGCAGCCCGGGCCGTTGCAAGCCTGTGGGGTTTGTCCAACCGCCCCGGGTGAGCGCAACAAAAGGTTGCGTGGTGGTACTGGATATCAAGGCAGGCTGGTAGGTGCCGGTGCTACCAACCGGCTCGCGTATCGGCCGCGGCGCCAGCTGCACGAAATCCTGCTCGATCATTCTCACGGCAGTCTGCAATTCGAGCAGCTTCGCCTGTTGCTCCTGCAACTCCACACGGCTTTTGACTGCCTGGTTGATGGCGCCATAACCCATCGCGAAAATAACTGCCGCAATGAACATCGCAACGAGCAGCTCCAGCAGTGTGAATCCTGCGCTGCGTGCGGGCCTCATACAGTGCGCGGCGCTCATCGATTTGGATTGCGGCCAGGCGGATTGCCGGGATTACCAGGATTACCAGGATTGCCAGGATTACCAGGATTGCCGGGATTGCCAGGACTACCGGGGGGATTGAGACCACTTTGCGGGCTGGGGTCCCAGTTGATCAGGGAGGCGCTCGTACCGGGCGCACCCAGTGAATTACCCGCAATGCCACTCACAGTGACATACCAACTATCGTCGTCACCCCCCTTGACCTCCTTCGGCCGCACCTTCACGTCGATGCGCACAACTCCCGGCACCTGGCTCGTAACCACATCCTGCCGCCAGTGCCAGGTGCGATTTACCATGTCAATGTCACCGTTCGTGGTGCCCGTTGCCGGCAGTTGTCCCTGCTGCAGACCAATGCGCACGTTGGCGATCTGATTGAGTGCCACCCACTCGGCGAAGGTCTTGTCCTGCATGTATGCAACGGTCTTCGCCGAGGAGCTCAATGCGCCCATCAACGCCGACATGCCGACGGCCACGATGACGAGCGCGACCAACACCTCGATGAGCGTAAAACCGCCACTCCGAAGCTCATGCCGGCCGCGCTGACTCATAACTTGGTCTCCACCATCGGCTTGGCGATGACTTTGCCCTTGTCATCCGGTGCGATCGTGACACTGCGGATGCCACCGTCGCGCTCCAGAGTCACCTCGAACGAGCTGAGATCCCCGTTGGAGAAGATCGTGACCTGCGGGGCGATCTTCTTGGCCTGCTCGAAAGTGGACTTGTCGTCCTCTCCCAGGTGGCGGCCCTCGCCGACGGCATCCTTCAGGTCTGCGACCTCTTTCAGGGTCTTCACCTTCGGCTTCTTGTCCTTGGGGCTGGGTGGTTTGACATCACTCGTTGGAACCAGGACAACGGGGCGCGCGTCGACGATCAGTTTGACATCCAGCCCGTCCGGGAGTTTGCGAAGCCGCAGGATCTCGTCCTCGTAGATATCCCGCCACAGCCCACGGCGCACGTCGTAAGCGACGAACCTGTAGCCGTCATCGTTGAAGATAACGCCGTATTCGCGGGTCTGTAGCTCTGCCTGCTCGCGCGCGTAGTTGACCAGGGTCAACAGGCGCTCGCTTTCCTTCTCGAGGTCCTGATCCCGCCCGGTGAGATTGACTGACAGCAGCACGGCCGCCGAGATGACCCCGATGATCACCACGACGATCATGATCTCGATCAGCGTGAAACCCCTGGGTGGCCTGCAATGAAAGGCACGCGAGGTCGGGAGCCTCAGATCGCCGCGAACTAAGGGACCTCGTGATCGAGACCGTGCGGGCGCAGTCTTCATGCGCTTCTCTAGTCGCCCATGTTCCAGTTTCCGATGTCGGCGTTCACGCCCTCACCACCGGGTTGTCCGTCAGCGCCCAGAGTGTAGAGGTCGTATTCCTTGCCGTGAGTGCCCGGAAATACATACTGATAGTCGACGCCCCAGGGGTCCTTGCTAACGCGCTGCAGATAACCGCCGATACGCCAGTGGCGGATCGAGGGATCGGTGGGTTGCGTAACCAGCGCTGTCAGACCTTGGTCCGTGGTCGGATACTTCGAGTTGTCGAGCCGGTACATCGTGAGCGCCGTCTCGAGGCTCTGGATGTCTGCCTTGGCCTTGGAGACGCGTGCTTCGTCCACCTTGTTGATCACCTGGGGGACGATCACCGCGGCCAGCAGGCCGATGATGATCACCACCACCATGATCTCGATGAGGGTGAAGCCTCGCTGCTGCGCCGGGCGCAGCGGCCGTTGTCTGTTAACCTTTTGATCGTCCCGATATTGATTCATGCGGTTAGTTCCAGGTGTCGGCCGGAATCTGGCCGTGTAATGGGCGGCGGATCATAACAAATGAATGTGACTCGGCCTGTGAACGGGGTTAGACGGAGCGCGCAGCGCCTGCTCAAGTCTCTCAATTGCGACGGCAAGTGGGGCTTGGCCCTGCTGGCCACCTGCGCCTTGCTGCTCCTGCCCGTCCTTGCAGGTGAAGCGGGCCGCGAAGCGCTGCGCTATGACAGGACCGCATTGGCCGCCGGGCAATGGTGGCGCCTGCTGAGCGCACATATTGTTCATCTGGATTTCAGTCATGCGGCACTCAACAGCCTCGGGCTGGTGCTCATGTGGGCGCTGTTCGCGCGGGACTATCGACCCCGTCAGTGGCTCGCGATTGTCGCTTGTTCCGTAGCAGCCATCGATGCGGGCCTCTGGCTCCGCGATTCGACAATCGCCTGGTATGTGGGTTCCTCCGGCCTTCTGCACGGGCTGATGGCGGCCGGCACGCTAGCGCATCTGCGCCGCCGCGATCTGGACGGCTGGATCCTAGCTGTGTTCATAGTGGTGAAGATTGCATACGAGCAGAGCGCTGGCGCATTGCCATTTTCCGACAGCCATGGCGGTGGCGTAGTCGTCGATGCCCATCTTTTTGGCGCGCTGGGAGGAGCGGCTATTGCTGCGTTCCTCAAGCCGCGCGCAGAGACGCTATAATCCGACGATTTTGGGGTGGGAGATTTCATGTCGTTTGCATTCGTGTTCCCTGGGCAGGGCTCCCAGTCCCTTGGGATGCTCGCGGGGCTTGCGCAGTCCGATCCGGTCGTGCGGGCCACCTTCGACGAGGCATCCGCGGTGTTGGGCTATGACCTGTGGAATCTCGCCCAGGACGGCCCGAAGGAGCGGCTGGATTCCACCGAGTGCACACAGCCAGCCATGCTGGCGGCAGGGGTCGCAACCTGGCGGCTCTGGCACAACCGGGGCGGCGGCGAGCCGTCGATCGTCTCGGGCCATAGCCTCGGAGAGTTCACTGCGTTCGTCTGTGCGGGTGCAATCGAGTTTGCCGCAGCGATCGATCTGGTCCGCTTTCGTGGGCGAGTCATGCAGGAAGCGGTGCCTCTGGGCACAGGGGCCATGGCCGCGATCCTCGGGCTCGAGGATGAGGATGTAGAGCAGGCGTGCCGCGAGGCAGCTGGCGCGGATGTCGTCGAGGCCGTCAATTTCAATTCTCCGGGCCAGGTGGTCATTGCAGGGCAGACTGAGGCCGTGCAGCGGGCGATCGAAGCGGCCAAGGCCCGGGGCGCCAAAAAGGCAATCGCACTGCCGGTCAGCGTTCCGTCGCACAGCAGTCTCATGCGCGGCGCTGGGGAGCGGCTGGGTGAGCGGCTGGCGACCGTCGAAATTCGGGCGCCCCGAATTCCGTGCCTGAGCCCCGTCGACGTCACTCTTCACCAAGAGCCCGCGCAGATTCGGGTTCACCTCAGTCAGCAGCTCTCAAAGCCGGTGCAGTGGTGGGCCACCGTACGCGCAATTGCAAAGGAGGGTATCGGACAGATGGTCGAGTGTGGTCCCGGGAAGGTGCTCACGGCGCTCAACCGACGCATCGAAAAGCGTCCGGGGCTCGAATTCATGGCGCTGGAAGATCCAGCTTCAATTGATGCCGCACTCGTCGCCACACAGGACGCAGGCCAAGGAGTTGCACATGCTTGAGAAACAGGTGGCCCTCGTCACAGGAGCTTCCCGCGGCATCGGCAATGCCATTGCGATGGCCTTGGCAGGAGCCGGCGCCACAGTGGTTGGCACATCTACGAGCGCGGAGGGGGCCTCTGCATTATCCATGAGCCTGGCGTCGCACGGATACAACGGCCGTGGCGCGGTGCTCGACGTTGGCAATGCAGCATCCATCGATGCCCTGATGCAGGATCTGGAAGCAGCCGGACAGATGCCGAACATCCTCGTCAACAACGCCGCCATCACTCGCGACACGCTGCTGCTGCGGATGAAGCCGGATGATTGGGACCAGGTCATCGCGACCAACCTGACTTCCGTTTTCCGTCTCTCCAAGGCGTGTCTGAAGCGGATGATGAAAGAACGGCACGGCCGCATCATCAACCTCACGTCGATCGTCGGCGTGACCGGCAACGCGGGGCAGGCCAATTATGCGGCTGCCAAGGCGGGGGTCCTCGGTTTCACCAAATCGCTCGCCAAGGAGGTTGCATCCAGAGGCATCACGGTGAACGCGGTGGCTCCGGGATTCATCGATACCGACATGACACGCGCGCTTGGCGAAGAGCAGAGGAGTGCGCTGCTTGCTCAGATCCCGATGGGACGCCTGGGCTCGGCCGCCGACATCGCCGCGACGGTGCTGTTCCTGAGTTCCGACCCCGCTGGGTACATCACAGGCGAAACCCTGCACGTCAACGGCGGAATGTACATGCCGTGACCTGATAGAGTGCGAGTGCGTTGGGTACGCGCCACAGCACGAGCGCGGCCGGCGCCTTGCCCCCAGGAACGGTGGGCTGGAGTTTCGCCAGATAAAACAACTACTCGCAACCCGTTCGAGTGGCACCCCCGGGGGTGTTCCCCTACAATACCGCGCCCGCGCCGCCGGCCACCGCTGAGCAGGCCGCAGGCGATTACGAGTTAACGACTACAAAAGGACAATGCGCTAATGAGCACAGTTGAGCAGCAGGTCAAAGCCATCGTTGCCGAGCAGCTGGGCGTCAAGCAGGAACAAGTCACGAACGATGCTTCGTTTGTGGACGATCTGGGAGCTGATTCGCTCGACACAGTCGAGCTGGTCATGGCTCTGGAAGAAGAATTCGAGATCGAGATTCCCGATGAGGACGCCGAGAAAATCACCACGGTCCAGCAGGCAATTGAGTACATCAACGATCGCCGTACCAAAGCCTGACCTCAGCGCGTTATGGGTGTCCCGGCCCGGTTTCGACCGCGGCCGGAGTGCCACTGGGTTGTCAATTTTGGCTACACGGGGCTCGCGCCCCTTCCTCCCCGGTTCTTTATACAGGTAGCGTGTGAGTAAGCGTCGCGTCGTCGTCACTGGCCTCGGCATCATTTCCCCCGTGGGCAGCACAGTAAAATCCGCTTGGGATACCGTCGTCCGCGGTGAAAGCGGCATCGGACCGATCACGAAGTTCGATGTGTCCGCCTTCCCGGTCCGCTTTGGCGGCTCGGTACGCGACTTTGATGTAACGCAGTACATCACGCCGAAGGATGCGCGGCGGATGGACGAATTCATGCACTACGGAGTCGCTGCCGGCATACAGGCAGTCACCGATTCCGGAATCGATTTCAGCAAGCTCGATACGGAGCGCTGCGGCGCGGTCTGCGGTGCCGGCATCGGCGGCCTGGGGACCATCGAGCAGGAGTACGACAATTTTCTGAAGGGCGGGCCGCGGAAGATTTCACCCTTCTTCGTGCCGGCCTCCATCGTCAATATGATTGCCGGTCATCTGTCGATCAAGTACGGCCTGAAGGGGCCGAACCTCGGCGTCGTCACGGCGTGTACGACGTCGACCCATGCCATCGGACTCGGCATGCGGACGATTCAGTACGGCGATGCTGACATGATCATCGCCGGCGGCGGCGAGATGGCTACGACTCCTTGCGGCCTGGGGAGCTTCGGTCAGGCGAAAGCACTTTCGACGCGCAACGATGCCCCGGCACAGGCCAGTCGGCCTTGGGATGCCGACCGCGACGGATTCGTTCTGAGTGACGGCGGAGGCGCGGTCATACTCGAAGAGCTCGAGCATGCGCGGCGCCGCGGTGCCAACATCTATGCCGAGCTGGTTGGTTTCGGCATGAGCGGTGATGCCCATCACATTACCGCGCCTCCCGAGGACGGCGAGGGTGCACGGCTCGCTATGAGCAATGCTCTCAAGGACGCCTCGATGAATCCGAGCGACGTCAATTACATCAACGCACACGCGACCTCCACCCCCTTGGGCGACCGGGCGGAGACGTTCGCAATGAAGCGTGCGTTTGGCGATTACGCCAAAAAGCTCGTAGTCAGCTCGACCAAATCGATGACCGGTCATCTGCTTGGCGCGGCGGGCGTAGTCGAGGCGATCTTCTCGCTACTCGCGATTCGCGACGGCATCGTGCCGCCAACCATCAACCTTCACAAGCCGGATCCAGACTGCGATCTCGACTACGTGCCGAACACGGCCCGCAAGATGAAGGTCGATGTCGCGTTGTCGAACTCCTTCGGCTTCGGCGGCACCAATGGCTCGGTCATTTTCCGGCGCTTCACCGGCTAATCCCCACATACGCGAGCTCGATGTTCCGCCAGACGTGCTGCGGCGTCTGGCTGCGCTCCATCCGAGCCGCTATCCGGTCCTCTTCGACAGTGCGGCAGATGGCCCGCTGAGCAGGACCAGCATTCTGGTGGCCGAGCCGCGCGCTTCGTTGTGGCTCGACTCCAGTGGCCGTGTTGGAGCGGAGGGCATTACCCCACGCGGGGCCGACTTCCTGACGGCCCTCGAGAACTGGTGGCTCGCTGAGCGTCTGCCGGCCAACGCTGCCGACCCCGCCGACCGAAGGTCTGGTCACGCTGGCCGACAATCCGGCCAGCGGCGACTCCCGTTTGCCGGCGGGTGGGCGGTGTTTCTGAGCTACGAAGCCGCACAGGAAATCGAGCCCCGGTTGCGGCTGCCGGCTTCGAGTCTGCCCTGGCGAGCCTTTGCGCTGCGCACGCCGTGTGCTCTCGTGCACGAGAGGGCAACTGGAAAGGTCTTTGCAATTGCCGAAGGCGCTGCGGCCGATTCACTCGAGCGTCTCGAGGCGGATGCTCGCTCAGTGGCGGGCTTCTCAGAGTCCACTGCGGATTCGCTGGACGTCGAGTCCGTGATCGAAGAAGACCCGGCGGCCTATCTCGGGCGGGTCGTCAGGGCGAAGGAGTATGTGCGCGCGGGAGATATTTATCAGGCCAATCTGTCGCGCCCCTGGCGCGTCGAGCTGGCGCGCGAGCCGGATATCGGGTCCCTCTACAACCGGCTATGCAAGGCGAACCCGGCGCCCTTCGCGGCTCTGGCGCAATGGCGCGGCACCACGATCCTCAGCTCCTCCCCGGAGCGCCTGGTCCGAATAGCGGACGGCCATATCGACACCCGGCCCATCGCAGGCACGCGGCCCCGAAGCCGCCGTCCGGGCGAGGATCTTGCCGAGATGAGAGAGCTCGCGGCGCATCCGAAAGAGCGCGCGGAACACATCATGTTGATCGACCTCGAGCGCAACGACCTTGGCCGGGTCAGCGAGCCGGGCAGCGTGCGCGTCGATGAGCTCATGACCATCGAGTCGTACGCGCACGTGCATCACATCGTCTCCAACGTCAGTGGCAGGTTGCGCGCTGATGTAACTCCCATCGGGGCTTTGCGTGCGGTGTTTCCGGGAGGCACGATCACGGGAGTGCCGAAGTTCCGCTGCATGCAGATCATCGCGGAGTTGGAAGGCACTGGCCGGGGCGCCTACACCGGTTCGCTCGGATTCCTCGGCCGTGATGGCACGATGGATATGAATATCCTGATCCGCACTTTGAGTGTGCAGGGGCACCGCGTCGAGCTGCGCGCCGGGGGCGGCATCGTCGCCGATTCGGATCCACAGCGGGAGCTGGAGGAAACGCGCGCCAAGGCGCGGGGAATGCTGGCGGCATTTGCTGTGACTCAGCCGGCGGGAGCCCTGGCGTGAGTGCCACGGACGCTGTGGTCCTGGTGAACGGAGTCCGCGATGCGGGCGTATCCGCCCTGGATCGCGGTGTGCACTTCGGCGACGGACTCTTCGAGACCATCGCCTGTGTCAGGGGCCGGCCACGGTTTCTGCCGTTGCACCTGGAGCGGCTCGAATTCGGGTGCGGGCGCTTAGGCGTCGCGGCTCCCAACCTGGAAGATATCCGTGCCGAGGTGGTGCAGCTCGCGCGGGATGTTGATCGGGCGATCGTCAAGGTCCTGGTCACAGCGGGAGAGGCACTTGCCCGTGGCTATGCCCGCGCCGGCAACGAGACAGCGACACGCATCACAATTCGATATCCCTGGCCGCACGAGAGCGCCGCGCAGTTGCACGATGGCGTGATGGTTCGGACACTGACCTTGCGCCTGGGCGAGAATCCGCGGCTCGCGGGCCTGAAACACTGCAACCGCCTGGAGCAGATTCTGGCCCGCGCGGAATTGGCCACGGACTCAGGCCATGAGGAAGGCATTCTGTTCAGCAGCTCGGGAAATCTCGTTTCGGGCACCTTCAGCAACGTGTTTCTCGTTCGCGACGGCTGCCTGCTGACACCGCGCATCGATCTGTGTGGAGTGGCCGGAGTGATGCGCCGTGTCGTGCTGCGCGAAGCGCGCCAGGTTGGGATTCCGACCCGTGAGTGCGAGCTGCGCGCGGCGGATGTCCAGGCCGCCGATGAAATGTTTCTCACCAACGCGCGCATCGGGATCTGGCCGGTGCGTTCGCTCGATGCCCGGGAGCTGACACCCGGTCCCATCACCTGCCACCTGCAGTCAGTGTTGGCGCCGCTGCTCGATGAGCCCGCAGATGCGTAGCGGCGTGCGCCGGTTCGTGCTGCTGCTGTTGGTGCTCGTCGTGCTGTTGGCAGGGGCGGCGGCGGGCGGTTACTACTGGCTGCAGAGTGCGTTTTATGCTCCGGGTCCCTCGAAAGAAATCGTACGGATCCAGGTAGAGCAGGGCGCCAGTGTCAGAACGGTATTGCTGGAACTTACGAAACAGGGCGCGCTGAAGCAACCGCGCACCGTCGAGCTGTACCTGCGTTTAGCGCGGCACATAAACGGCCATCAACCTCGTATCCAGGCCGGCATGTACGAAATCCCGGCCGGGGCCAGCGCGGCTCAGATTCTCGAGTTGTTCGATCAAGGCCGGGTGGTTCTCGAACAGCTCACCATCATCGAGGGCTCGCGCTTCGCCGACCTGCGGCACACTCTCGACAGTCACGCCGCGGTGACTCATACCCTGCACGGCAAGAGCGACGAAGAGGTGATGACTGCCCTGGGACATCCAGGTGAGTTTCCTGAAGGCCGCTTTTTTCCCGACACATACCGATTTGCGGCGAAGACAACCGACCTCGAGATCATGAGTCTCGCGTACAACGCCATGCAGCGCGTGCTGGATGATGCGTGGCAGCACCGAAGCGCGGATTTGCCCTTCCAGACTGCGTACGCGGCGTTGATCCTGGCTTCCATTGTCGAGAAGGAGACCGGATTGCCCGCGGAGCGCCCGAAAATAGCCGGCGTGTTTGTTACCCGGTTGCGCAAAGGCATGCGTCTGCAGACCGATCCCACAGTCATCTATGGGCTTGGGGCCGGTTATGATGGTGACATCCATACGCGCGACCTCGCCGCCGATACGCCTTACAACACGTATACTCGCGCAGGGTTGCCGCCAACCCCGATCGCGCTCCCCGGGCGTGAATCCATTCTGGCAGCCGTGCATCCACAGGAGAGGGGGGAAATCTATTTCGTGGCTACCGGCACCGGCGACGGTGGACATCATTTTTCGAAGACCCTCGAAGAGCACAACGCAGCGGTGCGAAGTTATCTCGAGCATCTGCGGGCCCAGCAGCACCACGGCGTCGTGGCGCACGAGGCGGCGGCTGGCCCGAAGGGTAAGGGCATGACGCAAACGGGAGCTCACGGAGCTACTCCCGAGGGTGCCCAGTGAGCCATGCGTGCGCAGTGAGCCGCGCGTGGCGAGTGAGCCGTGGGTGCGCAGTGAGCCGCGCCTGGCCGGTGAGCCGCGCGTGGCCAGTGAGCGAGGTGCCTCGGTGAGCGGCGCAGGGAACTCTGTGAGCCCGGGGCGGTTCATCACCCTCGAAGGAATCGAGGGCGCTGGCAAATCAACAGTGGCTCAGCTTGCGGTCGGCTGGCTTGCGGCCCGTGGGATCACCGCGCGCGTCACCCGCGAGCCCGGCGGTACGCCGCTGGCCGAACGCGTGCGCAAGATCGTGCTCGAGCGGGGCCCGGAGGCGGTCTCGCCGCAAGCGGAGACGCTGCTCATGTTTGCCGCGCGCAGCATTCACGTCGAAAATCTGATCCGGCCCGCGTTGGCACGCGGCGAATGGGTCATCTGCGATCGGTTCACTGATGCAACTCGTGCATATCAGGGCTACGGGCGCGGCCTCGACCCAGCCTGGATCGAGCAGCTGGCCCTTGCAGTCCACGGTGACCTGCAACCAGATTGCACGCTGTTACTGGATTTGCCCGTGGCGCTCGGATTGAGCCGCGCCCGCGGGCGCTCCGGCACGGCCGCCGACCGCTTCGAAGCCGAGGTGGAGGAATTCTTCGAGCGCGTGCGCACGGGATATCTGCTCATCGCACAGCACAATCCGCAGCGGGTACGGGTAATCGATGCCAGCCGCACGCTGCCGGATGTAACTGAACAGGTCACGAGAGTGCTCGAAAGCCTATGACCGTGCCGCCCTGGCTTGCAAAGGAGATGGCCGCGCTGCGAGCCGCATACGAGGCCGACCGTATGCCGCACGCCTTGTTGATTCACGAGGCTCCCGGTGCCGGCGGCGACTGGCTGGCAAACTGGATCGCGCAGCTCGTGCTGAAGACTGACCGCACTCAGCACCCGGATTGGTCCAGCGTGCGCCCGATTGATGACTCTCGCCAGATCCGCATCGAGCAGGTGCGCGAGCTTGCACAGGAGCTGACGCTGACCAGCCACCAGGGTGGCTACAAGGTCGGCGTGCTGTCGCCCGCCGACGTACTCAATCGATTCGCCGCGAACGCCCTCCTGAAGACGCTGGAGGAGCCCCCGCGCCATACTGTGCTCATTCTTGTTGCAACGCAGCCTTCACGGCTGCCTGCGACGATCCTGAGCCGATGCCAGCGGGTCCGCGTCTCGGCCCCGACCCGTGCCGAAGCCGTCGCCTGGCTCGAATTCACGCGCGGCAAGGGCGATTGGGCGGGTGTGCTGGATATCCTGGGCGAGGCGCCGATGCTCGCTGCGCAAGAGGACGCAGCGGCCGTCGCACAGATTGGTGTGGAGGTACGGCGGGGCCTCGAACAGGCCACCGCGGGGACCTCGGATCCGGTCGCTACCGCCGAGCAGTGGTCACGGGCTGAGCTGCCCCTGCGGCTGCGGTGCTTTGAGAACTGGCTCACGGAACGTATCCACGGGCAATTCGCGACTAAAGGCTTTTTGACAGAAGTGGGCGCTGTAACCTACTTGCAACCCCCGGAGACGGTCTTGAATATACGGCAACTGTTCGAGCTGCTGGATGGGGTCCGCGACCTCAAGTCCGCGCTCGAAACGCCGATCAATCGAGGTCTGGCGCTGGAGAGTCTGTTGCGGCGCCTGGCATCCGGTGGCAGGGCCGATGCCGTGAGTCGCGTGAGGTAAGAAATTGCGAGCGGGTGGCAACAAACCGGGTCTTCTGACCCTGACGATCAAGGACAAGAGCGCCCTGTATCTTGCCTATATGCCGTTCGTGCGCAACGGCGGCCTGTTCATCCCCACCAACAGCAACTACCGGCTGGGCGATGAGGTGTTCATGTTGCTCAACCTGATGGGCGAGGATGAAAAGCTGCCCGTTGCGGGCCGGGTCATCTGGGTGACGCCCAAGGGTGCGCAGAACAAGCGGACGGCCGGCATCGGCGTGCAGTTCAGCGATCAGGATCGCGGGCAGACGCAGAAGAAGATCGAGACGTACCTGGCCGGTGCGCTCTCAGGCGATAAAGCCACTCACACGATGTGAGGGGTTAGGCGGATCTACGCAGAGCTACTGCGCTGTTGGTCAGGCCGCCGGTCAGCACGTAGGCATCAAATCCCCGTTCGACCAGGATGAAGGCCGCCGCCGAGCTCCTGCGGCCGGTGTCGCAATACACGACATACGGGATCTTCCGGTCGAGCGCCGACAGCTTCAGCCGGATGAAATACAGCGGGATGTTGAGAGAGCCTTCGATCGACAGGTTCTGATGCTCACTCGGCAGCCTGACATCCAGCCAGCGCCCTCCCTGGTCGATGATCTCACGCGCCTTGTCGTAGCTGACCCACTGCAACAGGGGCTCGTTCATCAGCTCGCGAAAGTCCTGCTTGTTGAGCCGCATGAGCACGCCATCCGTGAGCATGGTGACTGTTGCATTGCGTTTGGCTTCGGCAATCAGGGCTTCCTCGCCGAAAGTGTCACCCACGCTCAACTCGGCCAGCTTGATGCCGTCACGGTTCAACGGCGTTTCGCGAGTGACCACGCATTTGCCACTCACGATGATGTAGAAGTAGTCACCTTCGTCGCCCTGTTTGATCACGACTTCGCCCGCGCGAAAGGGCGTGCGCTGCAGGCGCATAAAGATTGCCTGGATGTTGGCTGGCGGAATGCGATGAAACGCCTTGGTCTGCAGCAGCGTGGTCATCCAGTCGTCATCGCCGGCGCCGGCGAGCTGAGCCTGAAGCTCCGCGACCTCGTAACTGCCGGTCTGATCCCAGGTGATCATGACATCGAGCAGCTCACTGTCGATGGACAGGTAGCTGATCTCTTCCGTCGCCCGTGCGGTCACGGTACGCGGCAGTTTCGGATACAACGGGTTGCGGGCTTCGGGCGTGCCGCCCCTGATCATGGCTATGGTCCGGTCGCCCTCGCGGATATCGAGCATGCCGCCGACCAGCCATATGGTGCGCTTGTCGGTTTCTCCTTCCTTGAACAGCGTCCTGCCGGCAGACAGCGTCCGCACACTGACCTTCTTGGAGAGCGCGGCGAGATTGTCGCGCTTCAGTCCGTCCAGGGGTGCGAACGTTTTGAGCAATTGAACGCTGGCTTCGCGTTCTTCCTGCATTTCACTGGACCTGACGCCATAAGACCAAAGTTGGTGCGTCGAGTACATCCGATGGTAGCACAGGACTTTCGTCGCACTGATACTCCGTTCACGCTTTTCCGCCCGCACTGCGGAGTTGCGCCCAGCCGGGATCTGCCGTGAAACGAGCGCCGTGACGGGCAGCAAGTTCCCCGAGGCGGGTCACCACCTCGTCAACACCGCGGGTCTGCGCGTAATTCAGAGGACCGCCGCGGAAGGGCGCGAACCCGGTCCCGAAAATGACTGCGGCGTCCACCAAGTCGGGCTCTTCCACGACGCGCTCCCGCAGGCAGGCCACGCACTCATTCACCAGGATGAGAATCAACCGGTCGATCAGGTCAGCAGGCGGAGTGGTGATGCTCGCTGCCGGTTTGAGCGGTTTGCCGTCGTTCCAAACGTAGAACCCCGCGCCACTCTTGCGCCCGAGCTTGTTCGCTGCGACGAGCTCCTTCAAACGAGTCAGGTCGGGGGCAGGGCGCCCAAGTTCGGCTGCGATGATCTCGCCCACGTGGGTTGCAACATCGAGACCGACGACGTCGGCCAGCTCTATCGGCCCCATCGGCATCCCAAAGTCAACCGCAGCCTGATCGATGACGGCCAGAGGGACACCTTCCTGCGCTGCAAACATGGCTTCGTGCAGGTAGGGCATCAACACGCGGTTGACCACGAATCCAGGCGCGCTGCGGCACGGGACGGGCAGCTTGTCGAGCTTGCGGGCAAACCCGATCGTGCCTTGCATTATCGAGGGGTCCGTACGGGTGGACTGGACAATCTCGATCAGCGGCATCTGCGCCACCGGGTTGAAGAAATGCAACCCCACGAGCCGCTCGGGACGCGCCAGCTTCTCCGTGAGTGGCTCGAGCAGCAGACTCGACGTGTTGGTCGCGAGAATCGCACTGGCCTTCATGCGCGGCTCGAGCCGAGCGTATAACTCACGTTTCGCTTCGAGGTTCTCGAAGATGGCCTCGATTACGACATCTGCATCGACAACACCTTCCGCTTGAACATCTGCTCGCAGACGCTCGCGAGCAGCCGCGCTCTTGGCAGGATCACGCAGACGCTTGTCGAATAACTCGTGCGCACGCTTCAACGCAGGCTCGATGTATTCGAGGCCTCGATCCTGCAGGGTAACCGTGAAGCCACGCATTGCCGACCACGCCGCGATATCTCCGCCCATGACGCCGGCCCCGACGACGTGTACGTGCTTGATCTCGGGTCCTCCCTTTCCGCCCAACGCCTTGAGGCGATCCTGCAGCAGGAAAACCCGTACCAGGCTGCGCGAAGTCTGCGACAGGAACAACTCCGCTATTGAACGTGCTTCAGCCTCGTATGAGTTGCCACCTTGCGCCCACAGATCGATCATTGCGTAGGGAGCCGGATAGTGGTCGCGCCGGACCTTGGTCGCGACTTGCGAAACCAGCATGCGTTTCACGAACCCACGCACGATCGGCCAACTCAACACCCTTTCACTGAATGGCGCGCGCTGAGGTGGGGGTGATTGCAGCGCGATCTGTTTCGCAGCCTTGCGCAGGTCCTGCGCCGGTACGAGTTTGTCGAGCAGTCCAATGCGCGAGGCCTTCTCGCCGCGAACCGGTTTACCGGTGAGCATCATGTCCATCGCGGGGCGTACGCCGGCCAGACGCACCGATCGGACTGTCCCGCCGAAACCCGGATGAATTCCAAGCTGCACTTCCGGCAGCCCCAGCGACAGTCGCTCGTCGTCAACGGCCACGCGATAACGGCATGCGAGGGCCAGCTCGAGACCGCCTCCCAGCGCAAATCCGTGGATGGCCGCGACAGTGGGGCAAGGAAGGGCCTCCAGGCGGTTCAAAACCTCCTGCCCGGCATGGATGAGGCGGTAGCCGTCCTCGACGTTTGTAATGCCGGTGAATTCCTTGATGTCAGCACCGGCGACGAAACCGCTCTTCTTGCCGGAGATGATGATCACGGCGCGCGGCGGATTCTGGGCCAGAGGCTGCAGAAGCGCATCGAGCTCGAGGAGGACACCGCTCGAAAGAACATTAGCGGAGGTGCCGGGCTTGTCGATCGTCAGCCACACGATCGAGTCGGAATCGCGCTCGAGCTTCCAGGCAGTCGCGTCAGTCATGAAATTCTCAACCTCAGGCGGCCGTTCGACGCACCACCGCGTCCGAGCGAACGTGGAAATCACAAACCAGCGGCCGGTGGTCCGAGAAGCGGACATCCGGTATCCGGAAGTCGGTCACCTCGATCCCCTCGCTGACCAGGATGAAGTCCAGCTCGACGCGCGGAATTTTCGCGGGGAAGGAGGGCAGGCCGGCCGAGTTCGCACTCCGCAGCCCGGCCGCGCGCATGAACAGGTAGATCTCGTGGGTACCCCAGAACGTGTTGAAGTCGCCCGCGACAATGACCGGCTTGGGGGACTGCACAATCAGATCATGCAGTGAGCGAAGCTGATACTGACGATGGCGGAACTTCAGGGACAGGTGCACGAGAAATACGCAGACATCATCCAGCTCGAGCTCGATGATGAGCCGCTTGATACCGGTATCGAAGTAGTGGAACCGCTCACCGTGCACGTGGGGCGCGGATAGGAAGGCATTCGCCTGCTTGCGCACTATGGGCACGAGGTTGTTGATGGACCCCGTTCCGTATTTGCACTGGAACGTTGAGTAATGACCGATTGAGCCGGCTATATGCTCGGCCTGGTTCACCATGCCGGTACGGATCGATCCCGTATCCACCTCAATGAGGCCGACCACGTCTGGATGCTCTGCACGTATGAAGTCGGTGATACCCGCCAGCACCTTGCGGTTGCTTCGCAGGTATCCCGCGCCCGGGACGGGGAGGTGGAAGGAGGGACCGGTACCTGTGGCGTAGCGAATGTTATAGACGAGCAGACGCACGTATCGGTTCCTTATCGCAAACGACGCATTCTATAGCCGCGGCCCAGGGTACGGGGAGGCTAAACCTGTCGCCGGACGGCATCGGATGCACGAGTTTCGCCGTAGCCACGCTTATGCGAGACTCATGTGATCTTTGGCAAGCAAGCCGCAGTGCAATTTCGTCATGTCGCAGGCCAACCCAGTTCGGCTGTTCGTCACCCATCTCTGGGAAGACAGCGATGACTATCTGCGCGTTTTCGAGTATCTCGAAAGTGCCCGGAACTTCTTCTATCGCAATACCAGCAGGCCGGACTTACGCCCGGAGGGCGATAAGGAAGCGCACAAGGAGGTCTTGCGCAAGCAGATCGCTCCGGTGGAAGTGGTCATCGCGCTCTCGAGCCTCTACGCAACGTCTCAGGACCTCCTGACGTTCCAGCTGCTCTATGCGCAGGCGAGCCAGAAGCCCGTGGTGCTTTTGAAGCCGTTTGGCTCCCAGGCACCGGTTCCCAAGGTACTCGCGGATCTCGCCGATGAGGTCGTGGACTGGGATGAGCGCGCGCTCGTGGACGCGATCAAGCGCCAGGCACGTCATGAAGACACGACGCGCTGGGACACGATCGAATTCAAGATGGACTAAGTCTCGCCGTAAGGCTCGCCGTAAGGCTTGCCCTTAGCGCTTGCGTTCAGGCCGCAGACAGGGTTGTCTCAGGCCTTTACGGCCATGTGAAGCGGCACGATATTGGTGACGACATTCTTGGCGGTTGAGCCAGCCTCATCGTATCTCGTGCTCGTACTCGCGCGAGATACGGCGCCGAACATCCGCACTACCGCAGACGCGGCCGCCGCCGCGTCGTTATTGGACATTTTCCGCACCGTGGCATGTAACGCATCGTCGCCCCGAACCTCTGGGGCCGTTCGGGTGAGCGTGTCAGTCAATGCGCGGAACTCCTCGCACACGTCAGCCGGGAGGTCCACCTCGTCTACATAGGCGAGGTAATTTAGATACGCGTCCGCAAGTCGATCTTTGATCGGTGTGGGACGTGTTAGCGACATCGTCGCCGCTTCAAACAGGTCCAGAGTAGTGTTCATTGACCGTTCCCGCTCAATCGCCTACGCGCGGAATATAACTCACACTTCATGAAACTCAATGGTTCGGCGTGTATTCCAATCTTCCTGAGGAATGTCACCTATCCTATTGAATAGGCTAGCGCAATAAACCCTAGAGGGGCGCTCGGCGTTCCCGTTAACTGAAATTAATATTTCGCTAATCTAGAGCTAAGTCGTCCGGACGTATGGTTATCGCTGCTCGGCACCTTCCGCTTCACTGCAGTGAAACTCACGGACAAGATCGCTCTGTGCACCGTCGCCTCCGCGACGCTTTTGCTTCCCGCATGCAATTTGCTCGGGCCACGCTATGAACGTCCTGACATTCGGGCACCCGCTGCCTGGAACGTCAATACAACCCAGACGCCAGGCGAGTCGGCTGCTACGGCCGCGGCGACGGACGCGATAGCCACGACACGTGCCGGACCGCCGCCCAAGCCGTCTTCGCCTATCCCGGGGCACGATGCTCGCGCATCGCATGCGATGCACCCACCGCCGCCGCCCGCTACGACGGCAGATAGCGTAGCTGCTTGGCCCTCCGCCGAATGGTGGCGCGGATTCGGCTCGCGGCAGCTCGATGACTTGATCGCCGAAGCGCAGCGGGCGAACGATGACATCGGGGCAGCCCTTGCGCGAGTTCGCCAAGCGGACGCGCAAGCACAAATTGCCGGTGCGCCTTTGCTCCCCGCGATTGCGGTAGGTGCTGATGGTGCCCGCCAACGTCAGAAGCCCTCGGCCAGCAGTACGTCGAGTACCGGTAAGCCGGTGACCTTTAACCAGTTCGGCGTTCAGGCATCGGCGAGCTATCAACTGGACTTCTGGGGAAAGAATCGAGCGGCGCTCAACGCAGCGCGGTTCGCGGCCACCGCCAGCCGGTATGACCGCGCAACGGTCGAACTGACTGTAATGACAAGCGTTGCGACTACCTATTTTCAGGCCATCGGGTTGCACGACCGCCTCAACGTCGCAGAGCAGGACCTCGAGACTGCACAAACCATATTGAAAGATCTGACGTTCGAGGAAACAGTCGGCACCGCGAACGCCTTGGATGTGGCGCAACAGGCGACGACCGTGGCAGTGATAAACGCGTCCATACCGCCTCTGCGGCAGCAGCTTCGGCAGACGCTCGACGCCTTGGCCATTCTCGTCGGAAAGATGCCCCAGGACCTGGAGGCCCCGGGCGGGACGCTGAGTGACCTTTCCGAGCCGGTGGTCGGGCCCGGATTGCCTTCCGAGCTGCTGGCCCGCCGTCCCGATGTAGCTGCGGCCGAAGCCCAGCTGATGGCGGCGAACGCCAATATCCAGGTGGCCCGGGCGGCGTTCTTCCCGAGCATCGATCTGACGGCTGATGGGGGATTCGTCAGCGCCGCGCTCTCGGGGCTGATCTCGCCGGGCAACCGGGTCTTCTCCCTCGCCGGAACGGTGACTCAGGACATTTTCCAGGGCGGAGCGCTCGTCGGCGGCTACCGCCTGAACAAGGCCAGGTACGCGGAACTGCTGTCGGACTATCACAAGTCGGTGCTTTCCGCCTTCGGCAACGTTGAGGATGCCCTGGTGGCGGCCCAGCAGACCGCGGAGCAGTATCAGCGCCAGCAGGATGCGGTCGCCAAGGCGCGCCGCGCATACGAGATCACGCAGATCCAGTTGCACGCCGGCACGGTCAACGTGCTGACGGTGTTGAATACGCAGAGCACACTTTTCAGTGCGCAGGATGCGTTGGTTCAAGTCAGGTTCGCGCACCTGCAGGCGCTCGTACAGTTGTTCAATGCACTCGGTGGCGGCTGGCAGTTGCCCGCCCGCAATGGTTGAGAAATCTATGGATACTTTTCGTGGTTTGATCGGGAACCCCCGGGCCCGTGCCTGGCTGGTGGGAACCTTGGCCCTGCTGGCGGCTGTTTGCTGGCTGTGGTTGCCTGACAGGCGTACCGATGCCGCGGCGCCGCCGCATGCCGGGCAGGCGGTCGCCGTCGATGCTTCCGAGGTCAAGCGCGCGGATGTACCTGTGTACCTCGATGGGTTGGGCACCATCCAGGCATTCAACACCGTCACGGTGACCGCGCGCGTCGACGGCGAGTTGCAGAAAATCGCCTTCGAGGAAGGCAAGACTGTCAACAAAGGTGAGCTGCTGGCCCAGATCGATGCGCGTCCGTACCAGGCTGCCCTCGGCCAGGCCCTGGCGGCCAAGGCCAAGGATGAAGCCCAGTTGCAGAGTGCCAGGGCTGATCTGGAGCGCTACCTGACACTCGCCCCCGAAAACCTCGCCAGCAAGCAGACGTTGGATTCGCAGCGGGCCACGGTTGCGGGCCTCGAAGCCCAGATCAAAGGCGACCAGGCGAGCATTGACAACGCTCAGACCCAACTGCAGTACACGTCCATCACCTCGCCAATCCAGGGCCGCACCGGCATACGCCGCGTGGATGTGGGCAACAACGTGCATGCCAGCGACACGTCGGGCATTGTTGTCGTGACCCAGTTGCAGCCCATCTCACTGATCTTCACCCTGCCGGAGGACGCACTCGGAGCTATCGGCAGCGCATTGAGCGCCGGACCTGTGACCGTGGCAGCGATGTCGCGCGATGGCAGCGCGGAGTTGGATCGTGGCACCGTCACCCTGGTGGATAACCAGATCGATCAGGCAACCGGCACGATTCGCATCAAGGCCGTGTTTCCGAATACGCAGAACAAGCTTTGGCCCGGCCAATATGTGGATGCGCGCGTTCTGGTGCGTACCGATCGCAGCGCGCTCACCATTCCTGCCGCTGCTGTACAGCGTGGGCCGAACGGCATGTTTACGTACGTCGTAAAGTCCGATGCCACTGTGGAAGCGCGTCCGTTGAAAGTGGGAGAAGAGAGCGGCTCCGTGTACGTGGTTCAGGAAGGGATCAGTGACGGTGAGCGCGTGGTGACGAGTAATCAATACCGGCTGCAACCCGGTACTCATGTAAAGGTCAGCCGTGACTCTGCGAACGATACCGAGGTCGCATCCGCCCCGCCGGGGCAGCACCTGGCCGGACGGTCCGCGCAATGAACTTCTCGGCAGTCTTCATCAATCGGCCGATCGCGACTTCACTGTTGATGGCAGGTATTCTGCTCCTCGGCATAGTCGCGTTTCCGTTGTTGCCGGTGGCGCCACTGCCGCAGGTTGATTTTCCGACGATCCAGGTATCCGCCAAGTTGCCCGGGGCGAGCCCCGAGACGATGGCCTCGGCGGTGGCCACTCCGCTCGAATATCAGTTTGCAGCGATACCCGGAGTAGCGCAGCTGACTTCGTCCAGCGTCCTCGGTACTACGCAGATCACCGTGCAGTTTGACCTCGGACGTGACATTGACGGCGCCGCGCAGGATATCCAGTCGGCCATCGATGCAGCCGGGGGGCAGTTGCCCAAGAACCTCCCGTCGCCACCTTCCTACAGGAAGGTGAACCCCGCCGACTCTCCCATCCTGATCATGTCGGCGCATTCGGATGTATTGCCGCTGACACAGGTCGATGATTACGCGGAGAACGTGCTCGCCCAGCAAGTCTCGCGCATTCCAGGCGTCGCGCAGGTTGCGCTCGGCGGGCAGCAGAAGCCGGCAGTGCGGGTCCAGGTGGACCCGGCGAAAATCGCCGCACTGGGTATCCAGCTCGAAGACATTGCGACCGTCATCAACGCCGCCACGGTCAACTCTCCAAAGGGGTCGATCAACGGGGTGCGGCACAGTTTCGCGATTTATGACAACGATCAGTTGTTGAAGGCCGCGCCCTGGAACGATGTCATCGTCGCTTATAAGAATGGTGCCCCCGTGCGCATCCGGGATATCGGCGTAGCGGTTGACGGGCCGGAAGATCGGCTGTCGCGTGCCTTTCAGAACGGCAAGGACGGGATCATGCTCATGGTCTTCAAGCAGGCCGGCGCAAACGTCATTGACACCGTGGAGCGGGTCAATGCGCTGCTGCCTCACGCGCTCGCCTCCGTTCCACCCTCCCTCAAGGTGGACACCGTTCTCAACCGTACGACGACCATCAATGCTTCGGTCCACGATGTCGAGTTCACGCTGATCCTGACGATCGCCCTGGTCGTGCTGGTGATTTTCCTGTTCCTACGGAATTTCTGGGCGACCGTCATCCCGGGTATCACAGTTCCCCTGGCCCTGCTCGGCACCGCCGCGCTGATGTACGCCATGGGCTATACGCTCGACAACCTGTCGCTGATGGGACTGACCATTGCAGTCGGTTTCGTCGTGGACGATGCCATCGTCATGCTGGAGAACATTTACCGGCACATCGAGGCGGGGCTGTCAGCCAAGGAGGCCGCCCTGAAAGGTGCGAAGGAAATCGGGTTCACCATCATGTCCATCAGCTTGTCGCTGGTGGCGGTCTTCATTCCGCTGTTATTGATGGGTGGCATCATCGGACGGCTGTTCCGCGAATTCGCGATCACAGTGACGATGACCATCCTGGTGTCGGCTTTCGTCGCGCTGACATTGTCGCCGATGATGTGCTCGCTGTTTCTGCGGGACGAGCGCAAGGCGACCCACGGGCGCGCTCATCAGTTTGTCGAGCGCGGCTTCGAGAAGCTGCTCCAACACTACACGCGCGGGCTGGATTTCGTGCTGCAACATCAGAAACCCACGCTCATCGTGTTTCTGATTACGGTGGCCCTGTCAGTCGTCCTCTTCGTATACGTGCCAAAGGGGTTCTTCCCGCAGCAGGACACGGGCATCATTGCCGGTGTGTCAGATGCGTCGCAGGACGTCTCGTTTTCCGAGATGCTGCGGTTGCAGCATCAATTGATGGACGTGGTGATGCAGGATCCTGACGTGGCGGGCTCGGCCACTGGCCTCGGCGGCTCGCGCCCGGGCAATAACGGCTTCGTGGTGATCGGCTTGAAGCCGCGCGAGCAGCGCAAGTCCAGCGCCGACCAGGTCATCGCCCGGTTGCGCCCGAAGTTGGCGCAAGTGAAGGGGGCGGCGTTGTTCCTGCAGGCCTCGCAGGACCTGAGCGTGGGTGGCCGCCCTACGCGCACCCAGTACCAATACTCGTTGCAGGACTCCGATCTCAACGAGCTGAACGACTGGGCGCCGAAGATCCTCGCTGAACTGCAGAAGCTGCCGATGTTGCGGGACGTAGCGACCGATCAGCAGACCAACGGGTCGATGCTGTCGCTGACCATCGACAGGGACGAGGCCGCGCGCTTCGGAATTCAGCCGGCAGTCATCGACAACACCCTGTACGACGCATTTGGACAGCGGCAGGCGGCGCAGTTCTTCACTCAGCTCAACTCGTATCACGTGATCCTGGAAGTGTCACCGTCGCTGCAGACGGACCCAAACACGCTTAACAAGCTCTACGTCAAATCGCCCATCACCAATCAGCAGGTGCCGCTGTCAACCTTCACGCGTTTCGACACTCACCATGTCAGCTACCTGTCGATCAATCACCAGGGGCAGTTTCCGGCCGTGACACTCTCGTTCAACCTGGCGCCCGGGGCGGCGCTGGGCGATGCCGTTGACGCCATTAAAAAGGTCACGGCCGACATCCGCATGCCGGCGTCCATGACCGGAACGTTCCAGGGAACGGCGCAGGCTTTCGAGTCCTCGCTCCAGTCCCAGCCGTACCTGATTCTCGCGGCGCTGGTGGTCGTGTACATCATCCTGGGGATGCTGTACGAGAGTTACATTCATCCGCTGACCATTCTCTCCACGTTGCCCTCGGCCGGGGTGGGCGCCCTGTTGATGCTGCTGGCGTTCCACATCGACCTTTCGGTGATTGCTCTGATCGGGATCATTCTGCTGATCGGGATCGTCAAGAAGAATGGCATCATGATGGTGGATTTCGCAATCCAGGCCGAACGCGAGCAACACCTGTCCCCGGAAGCATCCATTCGCCAGGCTTGTCTGTTGCGCTTCCGGCCAATCATGATGACGACGATGGCGGCGCTGCTTGCGGCGCTGCCACTCATGCTGGGGCACGGTACAGGGTCCGAGCTGCGCCAGCCGCTGGGTTACACCATGGTAGGTGGCTTGATACTGAGTCAGGCGTTGACGCTGTTCACGACGCCCGTGGTGTATCTGTACCTGGACAGGCTCAACGAGCGAGTCAGTGGGCATCGCCAGCCGGCCGGAGCGTTGGGCGCACAAGGTGCCGAGGGCACGCGCGCCTCGCAAGCGGCGACAGTTTGAGAGAGGTACCGTGAAAGTACTCCTGGTTGAAGACAATGAGCGGGTCACTCGCTTCGTCGTCAAGGGATTGCAGGAGGCGGGTCACGTCGCGGATCACGCGGATAACGGCCGCGATGGGATGTTCCTGGCTGCCAGCGAGCCCTACGATGTCATCATCATGGATCGCATGCTCCCGGGGCAGATTGATGGCCTGGCGATCATCGAGGCGCTGCGCAAGGCGGGAAACCGTACTCCGATTCTCATTCTGAGCGCGTTGTCGGATGTGGACGAGCGAATCCGGGGTCTCAAGAGCGGTGGTGATGACTATCTGACCAAGCCGTTTGCGTTTGGCGAGCTGCTGGCCAGGCTGGATGCGCTCGGCCGGCGCGCACAGGGCATCGGGACGCAGACGAGTCTGCGGGTGGGTGACCTGCATATCGATCTGTTGTCGCGCAAGGCAACGCGCGGGGCGCGCACGATCGCCCTGCAGCCGCAGGAATTCAAGCTGCTCGAGTATCTGATGCGTCATGCCGGGCAGGTGGTCACCCGCACCATGTTGCTCGAGAATGTCTGGGACTATCATTTCGATCCGCAGACCAACGTGGTGGACGTGCATATCAGCAAGTTGCGCCAGAAGATCGAATCCGACTCGGAGCGGCCGCTGCTGCGCACGGTGCGCAATGCCGGGTATATGTTGAGCGCCGATGAATAGGTTTTTGGGGTCGTCGGCATTTACCCTGGCGTTCAGCTACGTCGCCTTTGGAATTGCCGCACTGGTGCTGTTCGCAGCCCCGCTGTGGTATGCGTGGCAGGTGACGATCCAGGAGAGCCGCACCGAAATACTGCGCGCGGACATTCAGCGCCTGTCGGAGGTTTTCCGCCGCGAGGGCACTCGCGGCCTCAGCGCCTTCATCGACAATCGGGTGGGCATGCAGATTCCCGGCGAGCGGATTCTGCTCCTCACGGACCCGGATCTGCAGCGCCTTGCGGGAAATCTACCGCAATGGCCAGCTGGAATTCCTGCGGCTCCAGGCACGTACACGCTGCCAGTCAATCTGTCGGGAAAACAGACGCACGCCATGTTCGTGCATACCGTTTTGCCGGGTGGCTACAACCTGCTCGTGGGCCGGGACCAGTCACTGTTCGCACCACTGGCACCGCGCTTCTGGTACGGGCTCGGCGCGGCTGTTGCGGTCCTGTCAATAGCTGGCGCCCTGGGCGGCTTGATGATCCGGCGTGCGGTGCTGGTGCGGGTCGATGGGATTCGGCAGACGGTGCTGGCCATCGTGCAAGGTGATTGGAGTCATCGCCTTCCGACCAAGACCACCAGCGACGAGTTGGACACGCTGTCGCGCACGATCAACGGCATGCTCGATCAGCTCGAACAGTTGTTGCACGGCGTTCGCGATGTCTCCAACTCGATCGCCCACGACTTGCGCACTCCGCTTGCCGAGTTACGATCCCGGCTCGAGGAGCTATCGCTCACGCGTCCAGGGCCGGAGGAGACCTTCGCGCAGATCGATGGGGCGGTGGCCGATGTTGACCGCGTAATTCGGATCTTCAACGCGCTGTTGCGGCTGGCGGAGATCGACACGGGCATGCGCCGTTCCGGCTTCGTTTCTGTGAGCGCCGCTGATATCGCGCGGCAAGCCGTGGATTTCTACCTGCCGGCTGCCGAGCTGAAAAGCATCGTTCTGACCTACCGCGGCAACGGGCCCGCGGAGCTTTCGGGTGACCCTGTGTTGCTGGCACAGGCGATTGGCAATCTCATCGACAATGCATTGAAGTACGCAACCGATGGCGGCCTGATCACTGTCGAAGTGCAGACGTTGCCGGATGGCAAGGTGTGGATCACCGTGGCCGATGATGGCCCGGGCATTCCCGATGAGGAGAAACCCAAGGTATCCACCCGCTTCTATCGGGGTGATGCCAGCCGCGGCACCCCGGGCGTGGGGTTGGGTTTGACGCTCGTGGCATCAGTGGCAAAGGTCCACGGCGGTGTGTTGGAGCTTGCGGACAACAACCCGGGGCTCAGGGCAAACATGATTATTCCCGTGCAGGCGGGTACCGGGGCGCCGATGGTCGCGGGCCCGTCAACGGGTGTGGGGCAGCCCGCATCTGCGGGCCAGGAGCCGACCGCATTGGGCGCCGCCCCGGCGGCTCACAACTTGCGGATACGCTCGGTAAGTTGAGTCTGCAGGTCGCCGAGCCGCCGCTCGACACTGCGGATCGTTCCGGTAATCCGCGAGGTGTTGAGCACGATCACGGCATCACAGCCCGGGCACTTCATGTCGCGATGCTGCCTGATCCAGCCAATGGTCTGCTGGGATTGTGCGCCGCATTTTTCGCAGGAGATTGCGAGCTCGTAGTCGTTCACTATCTGCGCGATTGTTTCCTTTGGCACGCTCGACCTCACCTGCGGCGGACAGCGATTTGTACACCAGTTGCGGGCGTTTGGTAAGTGACAGTCGTGTTTGTCCGCTGCTGCGTCTGCAGCAGATGCCGCAGACGCAACATGGCTGCCCATTCCGGGTTGCAGCGCGGTAGAATGCTCGGCAACAATGGGCTGCAGGACGGAATCAATCATGCTGCGAATGTTACGAATGGAAGCAGGCGCTGTTTTGCTGGCGTTCTCGGCGCTGAGCGTTGCGGCACCTCCCGCGGTACCGGATGAAATCAAGGTGCCCGCGGGCGAGAAGCTGGTGTTGCAGGCGCACGCTACGGGTTTTCAGATCTACACGTGCAAGGCCGCCGGCGATGGCGCGGCACAGTGGGAGCTGAAGGCGCCTGATGCCGACCTGCACGATGGCAAGGGCGCGGTGATTGGGCATCACTTCGCGGGGCCGACCTGGAAGCACAAGGATGGCAGCGAGGTGACGGGCAAGGCGAGCGCGCATGTTGATTCGCCGGATCCGGGCTCCATCCCGTGGCTGCTGTTAGCCGCGAAGGGGCACACGGGAGAGGGTGTGTTCGCCACCGTGTCCAGCATTCAGCGCATCAACACCAAAGGCGGCAAGCCGCCCGCCGCTGGCGAGTGCACGGCCGCCAACAGCGGGACGGAGTCAAAGAGCGCGTATTCGGCGGATTATTATTTTTATAAGCCCGCTAAGTAGCCGGGTGCTGTCAGCCGCCCGCGGCGCGTTGCAGGCGCGCCAGCGCGCCGCTGCGAAGCGCGCGGTTGACTCCTGACACGAGCGCCAGCAGGGACGCGGTGATGATGTTGGAGTGGCGGCCCACTCCAAACAATGTGGTCCCGGGGCCAGTTGAAATCTCCACATACGCGATGGCGACCGCGTCACTTCCTGAGCCGCAAGCGTGCTCGTGATAGCCGACGACGTCGATGGGGAGGTCGAGTGCGCGGACGGCCGCATCGATCGGGCCGGTGCCGGTGCCGTGCAGGAGCAGGGGAGTGCCGTCGTCCTGAATCTGAAGAGTGATACGCTCCCGGTTGGCTCCGTCACCTGACGTTGACAGTTGGTGGGAGCGATAGCTGACCGGGCCCCCTGCGCCCAGATACTCGGCCTCGAAGAGCACCCACAGCTCGTGCGCGGTCAATTCCTTGCCCGAGGTGTCGGCTGCCTGTTGCACTATCCGGCTGAACTCGATTTGCAGTCTTCGCGGCAACACGAGCTGGTAGTCGCGTTCGAGAAGATACGCGACGCCGCCCTTTCCTGACTGACTGTTGACGCGGATGATGGACTCATACGTTCGGCCGACATCTGCCGGGTCTATTGGCAGGTAGGGCACATCCCAGACACCGGCGGGCTCCAGGGCCGCCAGGCCCTTCTTGATCGCATCCTGGTGCGAGCCTGAGAAGGCCGTGAACACCAGATCGCCCACGTACGGATGCCGGGGGTGGATGGGCAGTTGGTTGCAGAATTCGGCGCAGCGGGCGACCGCGTTGATGTCCGAGAAGTCCAGGTTTGGATGGATCCCTTGCGTGTACATGTTCAAGGCAAGCGTCACGATGTCTACGTTACCAGTACGCTCGCCGTTGCCGAACAGGGTACCTTCGACTCGCTCGGCGCCCGCCATCATGGCCAACTCGGCAGCCGCAACCCCGGTGCCTCGGTCGTTATGCGGATGAACGCTGATGATCACGCTGTCGCGGCGAGCGACATGGCGCGAAAACCACTCGATCTGATCGGCATACACGTTGGGCGTGGCCATTTCGACCGTAGCCGGAAGATTCAGGATGGCCTTGGCGCGTGGCGTCGGTTGCCACTCCGCGGTCACGGCATCGCAGATCTCCACCGCGAAATCCAGCTCCGTGCCGGTGAAGCTTTCGGGGCTGTACTGGAACTGCCATTCGGTTTCGGGCTGGCGCGCGGCGAGCTCACGGATCAGTGCGGCGCCCTGCACGGCGATGTCCACAATGCCGGCGCGATCGAGTTTGAAGACCACGCGCCGTTGGGTCGTCGAGGTTGAATTGTACAAATGCATGATTGCGCGGCGGACGCCCGCAAGGCTTTCGAACGAGCGGGCAATGAGCTCAGGGCGTGCCTGGGTGAGCACCTGCACGGTCACATCCGCCGGGATCAGGTCCTGCTCGATGAGTTGCCGCACAAAGTTGAACTCGGTCTGCGAGGCGGCGGGAAAGCCGATCTCGATTTCCTTGAAACCGATGCGCACGAGGTGTTGGAACATCCGCAGCTTGCGCGCCGGGTCCATGGGCTCGATCAGGGCCTGGTTGCCATCCCGCAGGTCAACGCTGCACCAGATCGGCGGCGCGGTGATCACGCGGTTGGGCCACGTGCGGTCGGCAATGTCTACGGGTGTGAAAGGTCGGTACTTGGCTACGGGTGTACGTAACATGGGTGCAATTCTCTAACAGCGCGTCGCGGGCGAATTCGGCCACCTAAGCCAATGCAATCAGCGTGGCCTGGTGCGGGATTTCAGTGTGAGTCCGGTCTTGTTGGCGCCGACCGTTGGCGCGTGGGGTTTATTGCGCCTGGGGGCGCAGAAGCGCAAGCGCGAGCGGCAGCCGCGGTAGGGCGCGAGGGGCGGCCAGGAAGGCGCCCAGAGTCGTCAATTTCGCGCGGCGGTACATTCATCGAACGTATCATTGCGGCGGGGTTCGGTGCAAGCATCGGTTGTAGGGTACGTGGTATCGTTCCGAATCCACCTTGAACGTGAGAGGCACTCCATGGATCGATTGCGTCGCGTTTGCTCGTTGGGTGTGGGTCTGCTCGTCATTGCATCGGCATCGCTGGTGAGTGCGGCCACGGCTGCAGGCAGCTCCATCCATGACCTCGTCTTTCGCAATGGCACCATCTACGACGGGTCAGGGCAGAAGCCCTATATGGGCGATATCGCCATCGATGCGGATCGGATCACGTACGTTGGTCCGCTGCGCGAATTGCATGGACGCACCGAGGTCGATATCAAGGGGCGGGCGGTTGCGCCCGGGTTCATTAACATGCTCGCGCACCCCGAAGAATCCCTGTTCGCGGACGGACGCGCGTTGAGCGATCTTGCGCAGGGCGTAACGCTCGAGGTGATGGGCGAGTTCTCGATGGGTCCGCTGAACCAGGACATGAAACGGTTGATGGTCGAGCGGCAGGACGATATCAAGTACCCCGTGACATGGACGACGTTGGGAGAATACCTGGACACACTCGAGCATCGAGGGATCGGACCCAATGTCGCATCGTTCGTGGGAGCGCCAACGGTGCGGACGGTGGTGCTGGGCGAACGCGATGTGCAGCCCACGTCGCAGCAGCTGAGCGAAATGCAGAGCCTGGTTCACCGGGCAATGGAGGAGGGAGCACTGGGCGTCACCACGATGCTCATCTATGCGCCCGCAAACTATGCCAAGACACCGGAGCTCATCGCGCTCGCCCAGGAGTCCGCCCGTTGCGGTGGCATCTATACGGCACATATGCGCAGCGAAGGTGATCGCATCGAAGCGGCAGTTCAGGAAACCATCGATATCGCCAAAGCAAGCGGCGCTCCAGCGGAGATCTACCATCTCAAGCTCGCCGGTAAGGACAATTGGGGCAAGCTCGACAAGGTGGTCAACATGGTCGAGGCGGCGCGTGCATCCGGAGTGCGCCTATCGGCCAACATGTACACCTACACCGCGGGTGCGACAGGCCTGGACGCTGCGATGCCTCTGTGGGTTCAGGACGGCGGACTCGAGGCCTGGATAGCTCGCCTGCGCGACCCGGCGGTCCGGGCGAAGGTCATCGCGGAGATGCGTATTCCGCACCCCGCAGATTGGGAAAATCTCTACAGCGCTGCCGGCCCCCAGGGCGTACTGCTGCTCGCGTTCAAGAATCCCAAGTTGAAACCGCTGACGGGCAAGACTTTGGCGCAGGTCGCAAAGATGCGCGGAGTTTCCCCCGAAGACGCCGCAGTCGATCTGGTAATCGAAGACGGCAGCCGTGTCGGAGTCGGGTACTTTCTCATGAGCGAGGACAACGTTCGCCGCCAGGTCGCGTTGCCGTGGGTTAGTTTTGGGTCGGACGAGGGAGGCGATGCACCGGAAGGCGTGTTCCTGCTGTCCGCGGCTCATCCCCGGGCCTATGGCAATTTCGCGCGTGTGTTTGCTGAATATGTGCGCAAGGATCACGTCATCAGCATCGCAGAGGCGGTGCGCAAGCTCACCGCGTTGCCCGCCGACAATCTGTCACTCAAGGACCGCGGCCGGCTCAAAGCCGGGAATTTCGCTGATCTGGTCGTTTTCGATCCCAACACGATCCAGGATCACGCCACGTACGAGCGGCCTCATCAGCTCAGCACAGGTGTTGGCTACGTCGTCGTGAACGGCAAGTTGGCAATCAAGGATGGCAAGCCCACGGGTATCGCCAGTGGACGGGTTGTGAGGGGGAGGGCATGGACGGGAGCCGCCGGCGGAGGATGTCGGCGGTCGGCGAGTGATTGGACGTGGACGGTGTCGCGCGGCGGGTAGGCCCGGGGCAGTCAGGCCCATACTGTTATGGCAGGCCGCTCAACGAACGGCTCAATGATAGTAGACGGTCGGCGGCTCGTCCGTGACATCGGCCAGCAGTGGTGCTTCCTTGCCGCCCGTGCGCTCCATGCTTTGATACCTGCCCTTGAAGAACAGGAGCGGATGGTGCGGCTCGAGTCCCTGATGAAGCGCGATGACACGGCCAATTACCAATAGGTGATCGCCGCCATCGTGCAGCGAGTGCTTCTCGCAGACGAGCCCCGCGAGGCAGCCCTCTAGCCGCGGCGCGCCGTGATCCTGAACAAACCGGAAGGGAGGTGGCTGCGGCTCCTGCCATCCGCCCGCGAAGTACGTCGAGAGGGCTTGCTGCTCCTCTCTCAGGAAGCTAACGCTGAAACGCTCGGCTTGCGGCAGCAATTGCGCCAGGCGGCCCTGTTTGTTCGGACAGAACAACACTTGAGGTGGATCCAGTGACAACGCGCATACCGCGTTGGCCGTCATGGCGTGTACACCTTCCTCGACGCCTATGGCAACCACGCAGACGCCGGTAGCGAACCGGCCGAGTACATTGCGGAATGTACGCGAGTCAATCACAAGTCAGCTCGTCTTGGCGGCAGCCGCGAATGCTTCGTCGCGGCCTTCCTTCACCAGGTCCATGACCCGCGCCGCATACTCCTTGATTTGATCGTTGTGTCCGGACACGAGGGCGCCTGCCATCCGCACCGGATCGCCGAAGAAGAAGCGCTCGTAAAGTACCTGGCGCGAGCCGAAAGCCGACATGGCCGTATCCCATGCCAGGCGGAACAGCGGTATGCGATCAAAGGCGTCCGCGCGAGCTGCCTGGTAGTACTTCTTGATGTCTTCAACGAGCGGACCCGTGACGTCCTGCTCGGTCGGCATTGCAACCAGGCCCGATGCGCCGATCTGCTGGATGATTTCCACCATCCGGGGATACAACCGTGGAAACAGATTGCGCGCGGCATCCAGCGGATTCCAGGCAGGCCGCATCACACCCCATTCGTCCAGCGCCGCATCGGCTTCCGCGGCTCTGAGGAAGGCCTTCATGGTCTCGAGATTGACCCACAACTCGGCGAGCTTCTCGTGGACATGTTGGAAAACCTCCGCGCCGATCGAGTTGACCAGCAGTGAGGCCAGTCCCAGGATGAACTCGCTCTTGGCGATGTTCTTCACGACCACCTGATGGGTCATGTGAGCGACTGCACCGGTACGCGCGTACGCCTGGTTGCACTTGTTTACGTCGCGATACAGGAAGACGTTTTCCCACGGAACGAAGACATCGTCGAACACGACGACGGCGTCCATTTCCTCGAAGCGCGATCCTAACGGGTGATCGAAGTGCGTTCGGCCGTAATCTACGCTCTCGCGGCAAATGAAGCGCATCCCGGGTGTATTGTTGGGAATGCAGAATCCGAACGCATAGGGCGCATCCTCCTCCGGACTCTTGAGCAGTGTGGAGGGGAACACCATGATTTCATCCGAAATCGGCAATGTGGCCAGCATTCGGCAGCCCCGGATCACCATGCCCGCATCAGTCTCTTCCTTGATGCGTGCCGAGAGATAGGGGTCAGCCTGCCGGGCGCTGTTGACCGCGCGGTTTGCTTGCGGGGGTACGAGAGTGTGGGTCAGGCAAAGGTCGTTCTCGCGCATATACTCGTAGTAACGCTGCGCATTTTGACCAAACCGCGGATCAGCTTCACCAGGAAGGCA
>Ga0207710_10000232_pt1 | contig 48209 bp, 34 predicted proteins | sample KBSS24metaG_FD_184400 | JGI IMG/M metagenome (GOLD analysis project Ga0207710, IMG submission 184400) | Switchgrass rhizosphere microbial communities from Kellogg Biological Station, Michigan, USA - KBS S2-4 metaG (SPAdes) (version 2) | ecosystem: Host-associated > Plants > Roots > Rhizosphere...
GATTGCGGTGAGCGCCTCGCTCGGCTGGCTGCTCACCCGGATGCGGGTTCTGCCCGGTACCGCGGTTCTCTGGGGCTCCAGCCCAGGAGCCGCGACCGCGATGATCGTGATGGCGGAAGCCCATGGTGCGGACGCGCGCCTCGTCGCCTTCATGCAATATCTGCGTGTGGCAGTGGTCGCCGCGGGCGCCTCGATCGTCGCCAGAGTGTGGGGTTTGAACCCCGCGCACGCGATAGCCAACGTTGTCTGGTTCCCAGGCATATCCTGGCCGCCGTTCGTGGCAACGCTGGCGCTGGCGACGTTGGGGCCATTTCTCGCGCACCAGCTGCGCATCCGCTCCGGCGCGTTTCTCATACCCCTCGCGGCCGGTCTGCTCCTGAGTCATCTGGGATGGTTGGTCATCGAATTGCCGCCTTGGTTGCTGGTACTCAGCTATGCCACTCTCGGTTGGAGCATCGGCCTGCGCTTCACGCGGCCACTGCTGGCGCACGCTACGAGGGCATTTCCACGCGTACTGGCGTGCACGGTAGCATTGATCGTATTGTGTGGCGTTCTTGCGGGGGTGTTGGTCATCACTGCGCACGTAGACCCTCTCACCGCATATCTGGCTACGACCCCGGGGGGCGTTGAATCGGTCGTCATCATCGCGGCAGCGAGCAAAGTCGACGTACCCTTCGTCATGGCGATGCAAACCACCCGTCTTCTTACGCTGATTGTCCTGGCACCGGCCCTGATGCGATACGTCGCCGCCCCGCCGCGCTCACGCTATCCTTAGCGTTCGATCGCGCTGGCCGGTAGGATCGCCTCCTTCAGCAACCCACGCGAATTCGCTGCACCGCGGACTCGAGGATGCCTCATGGCCGACGCCCCTGCCGATCATCTGCACCTGCACAGCCGCTCCGGCCTGCGCGCTCAAATCAATGCGAACGGCTCCTTGCGCCGCTTCGACTGCGACGCCCATGCCCAGCAGGGACAAACCCTGGCCCCGCAGGGACAAACAATCTGCCTGCCGCTGTTCGTCGGCAACGAGCTCGACGGTGGCCCGACAAATCTGTATCTGCGGCGCCATTCAAATCCAATCGAGTGGACGGCACTGCTGGGGCCACTGAGCCCGACGAGCTTTCACACCGATCCGGCGAGCGGCATGCTGGTCGGCATCGGCACGTGGCTCGGTATCAACTACTCCATCGCCCTGGTGCTCGCGCAGAGCGCACCTGCCTGGTTCTGGCACGTGCGGCTCGAAAACACGGCTGCCACACCCGCCGAGCTGGACCTGACATACGCTCAGGATGTTGCACTGGCGCCGTACGGCGCGCTACGGCTCAACGAGTTCTATGTGAGCCAGTATGTCGACCATACGCCCCTGCACCTGCCCGGGCACGGCGTCGTGATCGGCTCGCGGCAGAACCAGGCGGCCGATGGGCGGCACCCTTGGTGTTTGATTGGATCCTTGCGTGAGGCCACGGCTTTCGGCACGGACGCGTTGCAGTTCCACGGCCTTGCAACTCGTGCCGGCGAACCGCCCATTGGCATCGCCGGCGATCCTCCCGCAAGGCGTTTGCAACACGAGCATTCGATGGTCGTCATACGCGACTCGCGTATACAACTCGCAGCCCGGGCGGGCGCCACGGCGGGATTCTTTGGCTGCTACCTTGCAGATCATGCGGATGCGACCTCGGCGGCCGACGTGCAGCGTGCAACCAGGACATTGGAGCTGCCCGAGGCAGCGCCGCCGAGCATCTACTCGACAGAGGAGTCGGCCGCGCATGCGGCGAATCTATTCAGCTCCGCACCGTTGCTCGACTCACTGGACTTGAGCCTCGAGGCGTTGCACTCACTGTTTGGATCACAATGGCGGCATGAGGAGATTGGCGAGCGGGGCGAGCGCCTGTCATTTTTCCACGGTAAAGACAGCCATGTAGTGTTGCGCGCCAAGGAGCTGCGTGTGCTGCGGCCGCACGGACAGGTACTGCGTACCGGCCGGAATACGACACCCGATGAGACTGCTCTGACCTCCACTGCCTGGATGAGCGGAGTATTTCATTCGATGGTGACGCAGGGACACGTCAGCATCAATCGGTTCCTGTCCACCGTCCACAGCTACCTGAGCCTGTTCCGGTCGCACGGACAGCGCCTCTTCATGCAGGACGGGGACACGTGGTACCTGCTCAATGTGCCCTCCGCGTTCGAGATGTCGCCGAATCGCTGCCGTTGGATCTATCGGCATGCCAAGGGAATCGTACACGTAACCGCGGAGGCGAAAACCGATCCGCATGAGTTGCTGCTGTCCATTGAAGTCACAGCGGGTGAGCCTGCCCGGTTTCTCATCTCCCACCACGTTTCACTGAACGATGACGACGGCAGCGCGCCTGGAGTTGCCCACTGGGTGCGCAACGGGACCGAGATCGTAGTCTCGCCGGCGCCCGCTACCGACCTGGGGCGCCGCTTCCCGCAGGGCAACTTCCGGATCACCGTCGCGGCGGGCACGCAAATTGAGAATGTCGGTGGCGACGAATTGCTGTTCCTCGACCGGCACTCGCGGCATCAGCCCTTCGTCTGCATCGTCACCGCACCGGCGAGCCGGGCCGCATTGAGCATTCGGGGCAACCTGGTTGACACCTCGATTCCAGCACCCTTGCTGGCCGAAAGCGCCGCGAGCCTCACGCCCAGGCTGACAATGCGCACCGCGTTGACCAACTCGCATTCCGAGCAACTTGCGCGCCTTGCGGACATCATGCCGTGGTTTGCGCAGAACGCGCTGATTCATTACCTCGCGCCCCGCGGCCTGGAGCAGTTTTCAGGGGGCGGCTGGGGCACGCGCGACGTCTGCCAGGGGCCGGTCGAGCTGCTGCTTGCGCTGGGCCGCATTGAGCCCATACGTGATCTGCTGATCCGCGTATTCGGCGCACAGAATCCCGACGGCGATTGGCCGCAGTGGTTCATGTTCTTCGAGCGCGAACGGGGCATTCGGGCCGGCGACTCGCACGGTGATATCGTTTTCTGGCCCCTTGTGGTAGTGGCGCAGTACCTGACTGCCTCGGGGGACTCCGCACTGTTGGATGAGGTAGTTCCGTTCTTTGACGGCCGCGGAGTCGATGTAGCCGAACGTGCGACGGTGTGGGAGCACGTCCAACGCGCGCTGTCGCTAATCGAAAGGCGCGTCATTCCGGGAACCGCGCTGGCCGCGTACGGACACGGCGATTGGAATGACTCCCTGCAACCTGCTGATCCCGCGATGCGCGAGCGCATGTGCAGCGCCTGGACTGTGACGTTGCATTTCCAGGCACTCATCTCACTCGCAAGTGCATTGCGCAGCCTCGGACGCTCCAAGGAAGCAGAGGGTTTCGAGAAGTCAGCCGAGGCCATCCAACGTGATTTCCAGAGGCTGCTCGTCGTCGATGGAGTGCTCACCGGGTATGCGCTATTCGACGACGGGGCGCAGCCGCGTTACCTGCTGCACCCGAGCGACACGACGACGGGCATACACTTCAGCTCGCTTGCAATGATCCATGCGATCCTGGAAGACATGTTGACCCCGGCCCAGGCGCGAGAGCACCTGAAATTGATCGACGCGCACTTGAGTGCGCCGGACGGAGTCCGCCTCTTCGACCATCCAATGCCCTATCACGGGGGTTTGCAACGTCTGTTCCAGCGCGCCGAGACAGCAACCTTTTTCGGCCGCGAGATCGGGCTGATGTACATGCACGCCCACCTGCGTTATGCACAGGCACTTGCGCATGTTGGGGAGGCCGAGCGCTTCTTCCACGCTCTGTGCCAGGCGAACCCGATCGGCATTCGCTCGATCGTCCCCAGCGCGACTTTGCGCCAGGCCAACTGCTACTACTCGAGCTCGGATGCGGCGTTTGCGGATCGGTACCAGGCGAGCGAGGAATACGAGCGCATCCGCCGCGATGCGATTACGCTCGACGGTGGCTGGCGTGTTTACTCCAGCGGCGCAGGAATTGCCGTCGGCCTGATCGTCCGACGTTTCCTCGGCATCAGTCCCGAGGCTCGCGCCCTGCGGGCCGATCCAGTGATACCGGCCGCGCTCGATGGCCTGAGCGTGGCCACCACCCTGTTGGAACGCCCGGTCGAATTGCGTTACCGGATCAAGGGGTGCGGATGCGGAGTCAACCAGGTCACCCTGAATGGGACAGTCCTGCCGTTTGACCGCGAACCAAACCCGCATCGGCGCGGTGCTGCCCTGATCCCTTTGGCAACCGTCCTGGAGCAACTGCGCGCCAGCGGCAACGTGTTAGGGATCGACATCGGGTAGCTCCTGCGCGGCGAGCCGGCCGAGCAACTGACTTACATCGGTCTGAACAGGTGCGCGTAGAGCCGGCTCACCACGAGCTTGGCGGGATGTCCCTTCAAAGCGAGCTCGACCTTCCCACTCGCGTCGCGCACGGCCGTTGCGATTGCATCGGCGCGGACCACCATGGCACGATGCACCTGCCAGAACTCGTCCGGATCCAACTGTTGCAACAGGCGCCGCAGCGGTATGCGGATGAGATACTCGCGTGCGGCGGTTACGACCTTGATGTACTTGTCGGCCGCCTCGAAATACAACACGTCGGCGACCGGTACCATGTGTATGGTTGTGCCCAGGCTCGCCTGCAGGACGCGCAACCTCGGGGCCGCCGGCACCTCTGCCCGGGATCGATCGGCCGCGGCGGACCCCACCGCCGCCCCGCGCAGCGCAGCCAGTGCCGCAACGAAGTCCTTTGGCAGGTCCGTTGTGGTTGTGTCAACACGTGCCGCCAGTGCGGTCTGAAGCCGCCGGCACGTCACGGCCAGCCGGTCCGGCTCGACCGGCTTCAGAACATAGTCAACCGCTGCGTGCTCGAACGCGCGGACCGCATACTGGTCATAGGCGGTCACGAAGACGATCAACGGCAAGGGGCCGTGCGGCCAGTCCTCGGCCAGCGACTCCGCAACTTCGAGGCCCGACAACCCGGGCATGCGAATATCGAGAAAAATAACATCGGGACGCAGGCCGAGCGCCTGCTCCAGCGCGGCCGCGCCATGCGTCACGCTCGCCACGATCCGCAACTGCGGCCAGAGGCCCGCCAGTGTTGCTTTCAGACTGGCTGCGAGCAGTGGCTCGTCTTCGGCTATCAGTGCCGTGGCAGACATCGGCTCCTCACCTCGCTGGCGCATCAGGCGGGCGGCAACGGCAGACGAATGACTGCGGCAGTACCGCCCGCGGCATCACCAGCCGGATCCAAACTGAGCGAGGCGGCGCCGCCATAGTGTGTAGCCAGGCGTTCACGTATCTGCCGCAAACCGAAGTTCGTACCCTCATCCCCAGTGCCGCTGTTCAGGCCAACCCCCGTATCTCGTACGGTCAGCACCAACGAGGCGCCGGAGCGTGCGGCCACGACTTCGATGCGGCCTCCAGTGACCGATGGCTCGAGCCCATGCTTGATGGCGTTTTCGACCAGCGGCTGCAACAGCAGCGGCGGAACGGGAATCTGCGCCAGGTCTGCCGGAAGATCAAACCGAACCCGCAACCGGTCCTCCATCCGGACCTGCATCAGCGCCAGATAGTCCCGGGTGCGTGCAAATTCGGCCTGCAACGGCTGCACCACCGCCTGGGAGCCACTCAACGTCGCGCGCAGAAACGAGATCAACTGATCCAACATTGCCTGGGCCCGTGGCGGATCCAGTCCGATCAGCACGTGCAGGTTGGCAAGCGTGTTGAAGAACATGTGCGGCTCCAGCTGCGCCTCGAGCAATCGCAGCCGGCTCTCCGCGGCCTGCCGCTGCGCGGTTTGCACCGCTGCTTCACGATCGGCAATGAGGCTGCGAGAGTGGAAGTAGTAGGTGATCACCACGGCCGGCACGACGACAAACAGCAGAGTAGTCACAGCCTCCCGCGGGTCGCGTGTCAGGGCAATCCAGGGCGTGCGCTGGCCCGTGAGCACGTCACCCAGCACGGTACCCCCGATAAATCCGAGGCCGCTGCCTACGATGACGACCACGATCATCCAACGCCAACCCGGCCATCCGCCGCCCGCGGCAGAGGTGGGCTTGAACCTTCCCGCCACCAGGTGACGGCCCATATCAATAGAGAACCAGCAGCCAAGCGCGATGCAGATCGAATAGATCAGTGTGGTCACGACGCTCTGCCGCCGCAGCAGCGCGATACACAGTCCAATGGCGATACCGAAGCCCACACTGCGTAGGGCCCGCGCAATCGAAGGCGCACGGGACTCGGCAGGATTCGTTTCGCGGCTGTCGGCGGAAGCGACCATGATTGCGTATTCTGCCGGATTGACACTTCTCATGCGGGCTGCACGCTTGGGCGGCCGCGAGTCAGATTCGCCAGGGAGCGGGCGCGTCCCCAGAAAAGCCCGGCAAAGGCGCCATAAATGAGACTCAGGAACCAGGTGAGGCTCGTATTTGCGGCCAGCGAGGGATTGATAGCCAGGCAAATCCCAGCCACGTACTTGGTCACAAAGATGCCTAGGATCATCATGACCGGCAGCCAGCTTCCCGGCACCTGAAAACGCCGCGTCGCCGGCGACCAGGAGGCGCCTCGCACGGCCATTGCCTCCCCCGCGAAGCTCAACGAGAGCGCGAAGCCCGCAGTCCAGGCAGCAAGGGCCAGCGGTACCTGAACAAAGGTGTTGAACGCTCCGCTCAACGACAGGCCCACCATGACGACCGGCAGCAGGATCGCGCGTGCCCGGCCGACATTGCGCGTGCGCGTTTGCGCCAGCCCGAGTGCGCTCACTGCGCAAAACACTGCCCAGACCCAAACCGGTGTGTGTTCCAGAATGCTGAGAATCATTGGCAGGCTCCGTGTCTGTATCGTGAACGGACTGTGCCGGCCATCCCAGCTCCCGCGCCAGCAGCTCGCGACGGACTGCGCCTGGGCGGCGTGAAATGTATGCCCGCGGGCGCCAACGAAAAACCCATCGAGCTCCTGAGCCCGCGACCGTTTCGTTTGCACTGCGGAATGAGACCGGCAATTCCTTCTGTTAGTGTCTGCCCCGCACAGACAGCACGAGGAATGCCATGTTCGCTGCAATGGCCGGCGAAGCGGGCTGCCGGTCGTACGAGATCACCGCAATGGCCGCTGCTCTGCCTGGGCGGACCGAACCGGGGCAGCCAATCTGGCTCGACGAGAGCGGAGCGTTTGCGGCGGCTTTTCGCCCGCTGACTCTGCTGCCGGAGGATCCCTTCGACAGTCAGCCCTTTGTCGATCACGAGCTGATTTTCGTCTGCCGCGCCCGGCTCGACGACCGCGCGGGCCTTCTGCAACAACTGCAGATCGACTCCACCCACGGTGCGGCACTGTCGGACGCGCACATACTCCGGCAATGCTACAAGAAGTGGCGCGAGGAGACGCCCCAGCACGTCTACGGTGATTTCGCATTCGTAGCCTGGGAGCGTTGGTCCCGGCGCACAGTGGCGGCAACCGATCACCTCGGCAACTTCCGCCTGTTCTATTGCCGTGCCGCGGGCCGCATCCTGTTTGCAACCCAGCTCGCCGCCCTGTTGGCCTGCCCCGCGGTGCACCCCGGACTGGATGTCAAATCGCTCGGGCTCGCGGCCGTCGGCAAGCTAGGCCCTGGCTGCACCATGTTCGAAGGAGTGAAGGCTCTCGCCGGTGGCGAGCTGCTCATACATCACGATGAAATGGTCAGAGTGGAGCACTGGTGGCGCCCGGACATCGCGCCGCGCGAGGTCCACGCACAAGTCCGGGACTACGTGGATGAAGCGCGGGCGCTGTTCGACTCAGCCGTCGCCAGCCGGCTTCGAGCGCGCGGCGGAGTCATTGCCACGCTGAGCGGCGGACTGGACTCGACGCTGGTGGCTGTCACCGCGGCACGGCACATGGCCGCGAGCGGCAAAGTACTCGAAGCCTTTACCGCAATCCGCCAGCCGGGGCTGCCCCTCTACAATCGCTGGTCAAACGATGACGCGGCCTGGGCCGCTGCAGTTGCAGACTTCCAGCCGAACATCCGTCAGCGCCTGGTGTCCCCGGGAGGACTGGCACCGCTGGACATACTGCCTGTCGTGCATGCTCTTTCCCACACGCCGGTTCATAACCCGGCCAACCTGGTATGGGCTTGGCAGATGAGCGCGCGGGCTGCGCACAACCGCGCGCACGTGGTCCTCTGCGGCGACCACGGCAATCAGTCGATCAGCTATGCCGGTGATCTGTCCGATGCCCACTTCATCCATCTGCGCCGCATAGCAGGCGTCGCGCAGCAGACCTTGGACCGGGTTCGCTGCATCGGTATCACGCCGCGCGCGCGCGCCGCTGCCGGCAAACCTGGAACTCAGGACCTGCTGCAGCCGGGGCCGGGATGCGAGCTGCTGCTACCCGGGTTCTGTACAGAACATCATGACGAGTTGCTGGAAGCGCCCGTGCCGGTGTCCGAGCGCGAGATGTTTACGCGCGCCATGACGGCACCGCAACCGGCCGCGCGCGCCGATTTCATGGCGCGGTTCGGGGTGGAGTGGCTCGACCCGACCGGCGACCGCAAGCTGTTGGAACGGCTGCTGAGTTTTCCACTGTACGTGTTTCGTGTTGGTAACCGGCCACGTGGCCTGGCGCGCGAGCTGGGGCGGGGTCTCATACCCGAGAGCGTCCGGCTGCGCCGTACCCGCAGCGTGCATTTTCCCGACGAGACCGCCTGGTTCACGCTGCGGGCCGAGGAATATCACAACGCATTGCAGTCGATTCGCGGCTCCTCTACGTGTGGTTTTTTCCTGGACCTGCCGAACCTGGAGTCTTCGCTGCAGACACTGTGTGCCGGCCATGGCTCGGCGCAGGAAGCACTGCTGGTGCATCGCGCGCTGGATGCGGGGCTGTTTGCAGTTGAGTTCGAGTCGGGACACGGTCTGCAGGAGCCGGCGGCTGATCTGGCTGTTCCCCACAGCGTACCAACACTGAATGTCCTGGCCGGACCGGCCGAGTCTGCGGGCCGCGCACAAGCCTAACGTCGCACACCTGCGACCGTATCGCAACGTTCTGGTACGAAGGTCCATGCCGGCAGGTAGGGTTTTGCCCTGGGTGAATCACCGCACGCGGCAGCTGTGCAGCGCGCGCGAGCGCGCGTATCGGCACCTAACGCTGTTGTTGTCGCTACATGCAGTCGGTAATTCAACGCCGTCGCTCACCGGCTACATCTTTTGCATCCCGTTCCCTTAAGTCAGTATATGACACTCGGGGAACGGCGGCGGCGGAAAGGTGTGCTGGGGATGCGGGAATCGACTTTTGATCTGGTCATCGTTGGAGCAGGTCCGGGCGGACTGAGCGCCGCGGCCCGCGCGGGCCAGCAGGGATTATCACATGTGTTGCTCGAGGCTGGCGGCGCACATGCGAACACGATTCAACAATATCAGCAGTACAAGCACGTCATGGCGGAGCCCAGCGTGCTGCCCCTGCGCAGCGATATGGAATTCGCCGCCGGACGCCGTGAAGCCATACTCGAGTCCTGGGAGCGCGGCATCAGCCGTGCCAATGTCAACATCAAGTATCACTGCGAGGTCACGGGTATCCGCGGCTCGCGCGGCAACTTTGAAATTTCCGCCAAGAGCGGCAACAGCATCCGGGCCAAACATGTTATTCTCGCCCTCGGCGTCCAGGGGCATCCCCGCCGGGTCGCTGTGCCCGGGGGCGACCTGCCCTGTGTCCAGTACACTCTCGAGTCAGCTGACGCACTGCGCGCAGAGACCATCGTCGTAGTCGGCGCCGGCGATGCCGCAATCGAAAATGCCATCGCCCTGTCGCGGAGCAACTCGGTCATCGTCCTGAATCGCAGCAGCGGCTTTCCGCGCGCCAAGGATGCCAACGCGGCGCGGATCACGCGGGCCATCAGTGCTGGCCGGATAAAGTGCTTCATGCATGCCGAGGTTCGCGGCGTGTATGCGAACAACGGGCATGCAAACGGGCGGCACGTAGGCGACGGCAGCGCAGGCGCGCCCTATCGGATAGTTATCTCGACGCCGGAAGGCGAGCGCACTCTGCCGTGTCACCGCGTGATAGCTCGCCTGGGAGCCATTCCGCCACGCCAACTCGTAGAGTCGATCGGCGTTCGTTTCGTGTCGGACGAGCCGGACGCGTTGCCGGAACTTTCGTCTCAGTACGAATCCACCGTGCCGGGGCTGTATGTGATCGGGGCGCTGGCCGGCTATCCGCTGATCAAACAGGCGATGAACCAAGGGTTCGAGGTAGTCGAGCAGTTGCTCGGCCGCACCGTAGCGCCCGCCGACCACGACATCCTGCGAGCTAAATTCCGGATTCTGCGCGGCGGCGACGATGTCGAGCGCATCGTCAGTCTCATTCACAAAGGCTTGCCGATTTTCCGCGGCATACAGTCGCTGGCACTGCGCGAACTGCTGCTCGTGAGCAGAATCGTCACGCCCGCGAAGGGCAGCAGCATATTTGCGCGCGGCGACTATGCCTCGAGCATTTTCAACGTCCTGCGCGGCGAGGTTCACCTCGAAGCCGGTGGCGGCGCGCCGATGATCCTGCGCGGCGGGCAGTTGCTCGGTGAGATGAGCCTGATTTCCGGCCGGCCGCACGAAACATCCGCGCTGGCCGGCGCGGATTGCATCCTGCTGGAGACGCCTCACAGTGCCATCCGCAAGCTGCTGCGGACCGAGCAGTCGGTGCGCGAATACATCGACACCGTATATTCATTGCGCGCGCTGCGGCTGCTGCTGATGCCGCACGCATCACCGGAGACCATCCACCGTCTGTCGAAAGCCGCGAGCCTGCATCGATTCGCCCCGGGAGCGGAGATTTTCAAGGAGGGTGACCCCATCGAGCGCTTCTACCTGGTGCGCAGCGGCTCGGTGGCACTCTCACGGCGTACCGCGGACCGGGACACTGTGGTTGCCTATTGCGCGGCCAACTCCTTTCTGGACGCGTTGGGATGCCTGTCTGGAGAAACAACCCGCTCCCTGAATGCCAAGTCCATGGTGGCCACAGAAGCCTTGAGCATCGATCACGCGAGCTTCAAGGCACTCCTCAAGGCCGACGCTCGTCTGGCTGCCAAGATGGATGCCGAGCGCACCGAGCAGCTGACCCAGTATGCGCATATGCAGGCGCAGCCGAAGGCCGGCAACGTGTTCTCGTACCTGATGTCGCATGGCCTGGGAGAGGCCACCAGCGTGCTGGTGATAGATGAGACTTTGTGCGTGGGCTGCGATCAGTGCGAGAAAGCCTGTGCCGCCACCCACGAGGGTGTCTCCAGGCTCGACCGAAGCGCGGGACCCTCCCTGCATTCACTGCATCTGCCCACCTCCTGCCGCCACTGCGAACATCCGCATTGCATGCGCGATTGCCCGCCTTCGGCCATCCATCGGCTGCCCAACGGCGAGGTGTATATTGATGAGACCTGTATCGGGTGCGGCAACTGCGAAGAGAATTGCCCCTACGGGGTCATCCAGATGGCCGAGAAAGCCCCGAAGACCAGCCTGATCAGCAAGCTGCTGGGGGCGAAGCCGGCGGAAACGGCCAAGACGGCGGTGAAGTGCGACGTCTGCGCGAGCTTGAAAGGCGGTCCCGCCTGTGTCCGCGCCTGTCCGACTGGGGCTGCCATCCGTATCCATGCGGAGGACGTCCTCGAGCTGGCGAGGCAACGAGCCGTCGCGCTGGTGGAGTAATTGGGCCTTGAGTTCCACTCCATGCACCAGTCATTCATCAATTTTCGCCATTACCGTTACGGATTGATCGCCGGCGCAGCATCGCTGGTAACTCTGGCCACCTACATGCTCGACCGGCCACGCGTTCCCCCCAACGGGGGAACCTGGCTCGGCTACACACTGGGCACGATCGCGGCGCTGCTGGTCATCTTTCTGGCTCTGTTCGGCATCCGTAAGCGCTCGTTCAGCTCGACCATCGGCACCGCGATCGGCTGGCTGTCGGCTCACGTGTATCTCGGCCTCGCGGCCCTCCTGATCGCCACACTTCACAGCGGCATGCACTTCGGCGCCAACGTTCACACCGTCGCCTATGTGCTCATGTGCATGGTCACGCTCAGTGGTTGCTGGGGCGTGTACGCCTACGTGAGCTTTCCGGGCGCCATGATTCAACAGCGCGGCAATCTTCGGCGCAGCGAATTCCTGCGCCAGATAGCGGAGCTCGACAGCAGCTCCCTGGAGCTTGCCGAAGGTATCTCGCCGCGGATCACGCAACTGCTGGCGGAAGCCGCCCGGCGTACCGACCTGGGCGGCGGCGGCCTGTGGAAACAACTGCGGGGCCGGGATGAATCGACCCTGTTACTCGGAATTGGAGCGGCTCCCCGCCACTCACGACTCGTGGCGAATGCGAACCAACGGGCGCTGATCCGGGCACTGGCTGAAATACGGCCCGGGCGCTCCAGCAACGAAGTTGCCTTATCCAGTGTCCAGAAGCTGCTGGAGCTCGCCGGCTCGAAGGCCGCCCTGCTGCAACGCCTGCGGCGCGAGACACAGTTCGCCGCGCTGTTGAGAATCTGGTTGTTCCTGCATGTCCCGCTGTGCTTCGCCCTGCTGGCAGCGCTCTGCATACACGTAGTCACTGTCTTTCTGTACTGGTGACGCGATGCTGATCTGCCTCATACGCGAGGTAACCGGAAGTGCCCCGGCCGCCAACAGGCCAACGCCCGGTACTGTATTTCAGACTACGGAGTTGACGATCGGCAGCGCTCCCGATCAGCACGTGCAGGTTCCCCACAAAGATGTTGATCCACAACACGCCGTGCTGCGCTGCCTTCCGGGTGGCCGCCTGCTGCTGACCGCGCTGGGCCCAAAGGGCGTCATGGTAAACGGCCGCCGCGAAACCCGGGTACAGCTGGATCCGAACGATACGCTGCAACTCGGTGACACTACCGTCAAAGTTGAGCCGCCGGACCCGCATTCAAACGAACAGTACACCTGCGTGTTACGTGTCACCGATCCCTACACGCCGGATGAAACCTCACCGGCTGCCGCCAGCCATTCGGGCATGCAGGCGCCGCGCTTCACGATCAGCTTCTGGTCATGGACATTGACCCTGGGTGTCGCAGCGATCTTCCTGTTGGTGCCGATGGGTACATTCCTGGCGCCGTCGATGCGCAAGCTGCTGCGCAGTACTCCTCTCGTTCCGAGCGACGCACTGTGGTCCTCCGGTCCGCTTCACGCAGCCCACCGCTTCATCGGCAACGACTGCACGGCCTGCCACGTCAAGCCGTTCGAGCGCGTCCGCAACTCGGAGTGCGAGAAATGTCATGCCGACGTCCAGCACCATGTTGACGTTCGCACAGCAGACGTTGCCCTGTTCGACCGAGAGCGGTGCGCCGCCTGCCATTTCGAGCACAAGGAGCCTGCCACGCTCGTCCTGCGCGATCAGCGCCTGTGCACGGACTGTCACGCCCGCCTCGACAAGCTGAAGTCTGATCCACAGATCGAGAACGCCGCGGACTTCGGCACCCACCACCCGGAGTTCCGCCTTGCCGTGCTGAGCCAGAACGAGCTCGTGGCGCCCGGGCAATGGGCGCCGCAGTGGCTCGATGCGAATAACGAGGCGACGTTCAAGGAGACCTCGCACCTGAAGTTCTCTCACGCGCAGCATTTGAATCCCAAGGGCATAAAGTCACCAACGGGCGAGCGCGTCCTGCAGTGCGCCGATTGTCATCGCCCCAATTCCAGTGGGCGCCAGATGATGCCCATCCGCATGGAGACCCAGTGCAGCGGCTGCCATAGCCTGCACTTCGACGAGCACGATCCGACGAGTGGTGTCCCGCACGGCAGCCTGCAGAGCATGTTCCGAGTGCTGCACGAGCACTTCAGTGCCCAGTATCTGGAGTCCACCGGGCCGACGACGCGTACCCAGACCGATCGATTGCGCCGGCCGGGACAGGAGGCCCGGCAGATGTCCATTGACGAGCAGCGCCGCGCGCGCGACTGGGCCGACACCGAGTCGTTGAAAATGGCGCGTGAGCTGCTCGAGAAGCGTGTGTGTGTCGACTGCCACGACGTCACCCGCGTGTTGGGAGCTACGGGCTTCGACCAGTGGCAGATTGCATCCGTCAGGCTGACACAGAACTGGATGCCGCGGGCCCGCTTCAATCACGCTGCACATATCACCCAGCCCTGCACGTCGTGTCACAACAATGCGGAGCGTTCGAAGCGCAGCAGCGACATCCTGATGCCGCGGATCGCAAAATGCCGCGAGTGTCACGGGGATGCCAGCGATACCAGCAAGCTCAGCTCCGATTGCGTGATGTGCCATCGGTTCCACCTGCCCCAGCGCGGCCGTTTCGACCCGGCAGCCACCCAGGCTCGTGCCTCGCAATGAGATGCATGCGTACCTTGGTGTTGATGTTGGTAACGGCGGCGGCTGCGATGCAATCGATTGCCCAGCAAGTTGATCCCAATTCGGGCTGTCCGCCGGAGGGTTCCGAGCCGCTGCGGCAGCGGCCGGGCGAGGCGCCTCCAGAGCGGTTGCAACCGGCCGAGTGCGATCCGACCCGCCTGCCCACACCGTCGGCCTCGCCTCTTCCGGGCCCCATACCGGTGGACCGGTGGCGGATCATCGATGGGTTGGGGCATCCGGACAACCGGCTCAATCCCTATGAGACCAACAATCCTCTCAAGGGAGACCGGCCCGTCTGGGGACCGGATGGCTATTCGGTGCTCACGGTGAGCTCGAGCTCACTCTTCGAATCGCGGCGCGTGCTCGCGGGCCAGCGTCAATTCTTCGACAGCCAGACGGCCACACTTGATGCAGTGCTGTACCAGGGCGACACCATATTCCGGCCTCCGGACTACCAGGTGCGGATCACGCCCATCCTCAACTACAGCTCCACCAGTACAGGGGCCACCAAAACAACCACAACCACCGTCGGAGCCCAGGCACTCTTCTTCGAGAAACACCTGCGTGATGTATCGGCCAACTATGACTTCGACAGCGTGCGAATCGGCATTCAGCCCGTCACCAGCGACTTCCGCGGCTTCGTGCTGGCCGACCAGCCCTTGGGCATCCGCTTCTTCGGCACGCGCGACAATGACATTTACCAATACAGCGCGGGCTGGTTCCGGCGCCTGCCGAAGAATGCCGCGCGCCAGAACGATCTCGGCGCCGGGCTTCCCGCCAATGACCTCTTGATGGCCAACCTGTACATCCAGGATCTGGGCAGGCCTGGCCTGACATCGGAATTCGTCGTGCTCTATGACCGCAGCCGGGCCCACAATGTGGCCTATCTCGGATACGGCGCCGATGGCCATCTGGGCCGTTTAAATCTTACCGGCTCGGTGTACGAAGTCATCGGGCGCCAGTCCCAGAGTGTATTCACCGCGCGCTCCACCAGAGTGCAGGCCACCTTTGCAGCTCTCGAGCTGTCGCGTGACTTTGACTGGATCAGGGTGCGCGCTTCAGGTTTGTATGCGTCCGGGGACGCAGACCCTCTGGACGGCCAGGGCCACGGATTCGACGGCATCAACCAGTCAGCTATCTTTGCAGGCTCCGACTCGACGTTCTTCATTCACCAGCGCCTGCCGCTGATTGCGGGCGGAGTCGATCTGAAACAGCGCGACTCTCTGTTTCCTGCATTGCGGTCGAGCACCGACACCGGCACGTCCAACTTCACCAACCCCGGACTCGAGCTGCTCGGACTCGGGACCGACCTCGATCTCGCCCCCTCGCTGCGTGTCTCATTTGACCTCGATCGTCTCATGTTCAACCGTACGGCTTCTCTCCAGGCCCTTCTGAATGGCGCTACCATCTCGCGCAGCATCGGTACCGATGCATCTGTGAACGCGATCTACCGGCCGCTCATTTCGCAGAACGTGATTGCGCGCCTGTCCGTCGGGAAGCTCTTCCCGGCGCCTGGCGCACGCGGCCTCGTGGGGGGAACTGCGCCTTTTTCGGCGTTCTTCAATCTCGTACTGACCTACTGAGCGAGCGAAATGACACCGTTGAGACACATCCTGTTGCTCGCTTTGTTTCTCGCCCCGGCGTTGCTTCGGGCGGCGCCCCCTGCCCAGCACTTTGCGGCAGCGCCGGCCGACCAGTCCCTGGCCGACGTCAACCGCAAGAGCGCGGGCTGCCTCGGCTGCCATGTGCGCACCGATGCGCTGTCAATGCACGACAATCCGGCCGTAAAACTCGGCTGCACCGATTGCCATGGTGGTGACGCAACTGTCATTCCGCCAAAGGGGTTGGCGCGGCTGGAGTTGGAATACGGCCGGCTCCGCGACCTCGCCCACGTGCTGCCGCGCTATCCAGAGGAATGGGGCTACCCGAAGAGCGCCAAGCCGCAACGCAGCTACACATTGCTCAACCGCGAATCGCCGGCTTTCATCCGCTTCGTGAATCCGGGGGACTACCGGGTTGCTACCCAGGCATGCGGCGCCTGCCACCTGCCGATCATCGCGGCCGCACAACGCAGCCTGATGTCAACCGGCGCCATGTTCTGGGGCGGCGCTTCCTACAACAACGGCGTATTGCCGTTCAAACGCTACATCCTGGGCGAATCCTATACGAGCAGCGGACAGGCCGCGGGCATCGAAGGCCCCCTGCTGCCCGACCCTGCCGGTGCGCTTGCGCTGCATGGAGTCATTCCCCGGCTGCAGGCCATGCCACAATGGGAAACGGTCCCGCCGGCCGATAACCTGCGGGTGTTCGAGCCCGGTGGACGGGTGAGCGGCAACCGCTTCCCCGAGATCGCTCTTCCCAACATCACCGGCGGACTGCAGAACCTGAACGAGCCGGGCCGCCCCGACCCGCACGTGTCCAACCGTGGACCGGGAACCGCCGGGCGGATCGCCATCCCGGTCCTGAATGTGCACAAGACCCGGCTCAACGATCCCTATATGTGGTTCATGGGCACCAACGATCAACCCGGTGATTACCGCGGCTCCGGTTGCTCGGGGTGTCATGTCGTGTATGCCAACGACCGCGACGACAAGCATTCCGGTCAGTACGCGAAATTCGGCAACACCGGCGAGAGCCGGACGCTCGACCCTGTCATTCCCAAGCACGAGTCCGGGCATCCACTGAATCACCGCTTCACACGATCCATTCCGACCAGTCAATGCATGGTCTGCCACATGCATCAGCCCAATGTGTTCGTCAACTCGTTCATGGGCTACACCATGTGGGACTATGAGTCGGATGCCCCGGCCATGTGGCCCGAAAAGCAGAAATACCCGACGGCGGATGAGATCAAAGAGGTGTACCAGAGAAACCCGGAAGGCGCGGCTCCCCGCGGCAAGTGGGCGGACCCCAACTTCCTGGAACACGTGAGTGAGCTGAACCCCACTCTGCACGACACCCAGTTTGCCGACTACCACGGACATGGCTGGAACTTCCGCGCGATCTTCAAGCGCGATCGCCACGGAAACCTGCTGGACGCAAAGGGTACAACCGTCAGCGACGATGACCCGCAGAAGTTCAAGAAGGCCGTGCACATGGCCTCAGTGCACATGGATAAGGGCATGCATTGCGTCGATTGCCACTATGCCCGCGACAGCCACGGCAATGGCTATATCTATGGCGAGGTGGCGCAGGCGATTGAGATCGCCTGCGTGGACTGCCATGGAACCGCGGATGCCTATCCAACACTGCGCACATCAGGTCCTGCCGCGCCACCGGCCGGCACAGATCTGTCTCTGCTGCGCAATCCTGACGGCGCCAAGCGGTTCGAATGGCGGGAAGGCCAGCTGTATCAGCGATCGATGGTGAATCCCGGACAGGAGTGGCGCGTCCATCTCGTCAAGGACAGTGTCAATCCACAGTCCAGCGATTACAACGAACGCTCCGCACGCGCCAAGCTGATGAGCCGCGACACGCACTCACAGGCGTGGGGACTGCAAGTCCCTCCGGATCAACGGGCACATGGGACGAAAGACCTGGAGTGCTATTCCTGTCATACCTCCTGGACCACGAGTTGCGGCGGCTGTCATTTGCCGACCGAGGCCAACTGGAAGAATCCCAGCCATCACTACCAGGGCGGCGACTCGCGAGTCACCGCCACTTACAATCCCCAGGTCGCCCGCGACGACATGTTCATGCTCGGCCGCCGCGGCCCCACCGATGGAGGCCGGATCGCCCCGGTGCGCTCGAGCTCAGCTCTCGTGGTCTCCTCGACGAACATCAATCGCGAGAAGATCTATATTCAGCAGCCGCCGATTGCCGCCAGCGGCTACAGCTCGCAGGCCTTCAATCCGCACTACCCGCACACCGAGCGGCTGACCGAGACCAAGGGCTGCGACGACTGCCATCTGGGGGCGGCGAACGACAACAACGCCATCATGGCGCAGCTGCTGCTGCAGGGGACCAACTTTATCAATTTCGTCGGATACTACGCCTGGGTCGGCACCGGCGGCGGGTTGAGCGGTGTGCAGGTCACTGAGTGGGACGAACCGCAAGCGGTCCTGGGCAGCTACCTGCAGAAATATGCGTACCCGGACAACTACGAGCGGCACCGCAGCCTCAAAGGCGTATTGCAGAACGCGCATGAGCATTCAGGCGATGCCATCCGTTGCCTGCAACTTCGCGGTGAATATGTTTACACCGCCGAGGGCAAGAGCGGCATGCAGGTATATGATGTCGCGAGCATTGCCAACAAAGGAGTCAGCCAGCCGATTCTGACGGGACCGACGAGTCCGTTCGGGCACAACACGCGCATTGCCTCTGCCGACGCCACTTGTGTCGCTCTCCCGACCAACCAGCCGATCCATCCTGCCCGCAATACGGGCAAGCTCATGCGCGCGGACAATGAGGAACAACCCTTTCATCCGCTCTACAATTACGCGTTGATCACAGACTCACGTGAAGGACTGATCCTGACGGACATCAACACACTGGCCGACGGGCAGCCACGTAACAACTTCCTGCGGCGCGCGCTCACCTGGAACGAGGGAGGCATACTCAAAGGCGCCCGGCACATTACGATTGGCGGTCACTTCGTGTACATCGCGGCCGACGCGGGGCTCGTGATCCTCAACCTTGACGACCCGCTGCACCCCAAAGTCGAAAGTGTTGTACCCCTCGAGGGCGCCCGCGCCTGCGCGTTGCAGTTTCGCTATTTGTTCGTGACCGATCGCCAGGGCTTCAGAGCCATCGAGATCACGGACAAGAAACATCCGCAGGTCCTCCCCGGGGTAATTCCTCTCGCGGACGCGCAACGCGTCTATCTTGCACGCACGTACGCCTACGTCGCCGCCGGCAAGCAGGGTCTCGCGATTGTGGACATCGAAAAGCCGGAAGCCATGCAGTTGCACCAGCTGTTCGACGGCGGCGGGGCGCTGCGGGACGTGCGCGATGTGATCGTCGCATCCACGAATGCCTCACTGTTCGCGTATGTTGCTGACGGGCTCGGCGGCCTGAAAGTGCTGCAGTTGACTTCCCCTGCCCTGCAGCCGAAATTCTATGGCTTCAGCCCGGAGCCTAAACCCGAGCTGATTGCGAGCTTCAGCACGCACAAACCCGCGCTGGCTCTGTCCAAGGGCCTCGACCGCGACCGCGGTGTCGATGAGACCGGCCATCAGATGGCTGTCTTCGGCCGCATCGGCTCCCGTCCGCTCAGTCTCGAGGAGATGGAGCGCCTCTACCTCGATTCGGATCGCAAGCCGTGGTTCGTCAAGCCACACTGATCGTTATGGCGTTGCTCGCCGCCCCACTGCTGCTGGCCCAGTCGAATGGGAAGCACTTGGGCGTTGCAAGTTGCTCATCGTCGGTGTGTCACGGTTCGGTCAGCCCGAGCAAGACATATGACGTGCTGTTGAATGAATACGTGACCTGGTCACACGAAGACGCGCATTCGAAGGCGTACACCGTGTTGAATTCCCCGCGCTCGCGGTCGATAGCGGCCAGGTTGGGGCTGGCGAATCCCGCGGCCGCGAAGCTCTGTCTCGACTGCCACACCGACAATGTCGCTCCGGAGCGGCGTGGACCCAAATTCTCCCTGTCGGATGGTGTCGGATGCGAAGCCTGCCATGGTGGGGCGGAGCGTTGGATCACGACGCATACCTCCAGGCGTGCTACTTATCGCGAGAACGTAGCACAGGGAATGTACCCGACGGCCAACCTGCACGAGCGCTCGACCATGTGCCTGTCCTGCCATTACGGCACCGCCGACAAGTTCGCGACGCACCGCATCATGGCGGCCGGCCACCCCCGGTTGAGTTTCGAGCTCGACACGTTCCAGGCGATAGAGCCGGCCCATTACAAGGTGGACGCGGACTACCAACGGCGCAAACCTTCGTACAGCCGCACACAAACCTGGGCGTACGGGCAGCTGGCGGCCGCCTTCACCGAGCTCGAGGCGCTGCAGGGCTCGCGCATCGACAACTCCGCGACCTTCCCCGAGCTGGCGCTCTTCAACTGTTATGCGTGCCACATGAGCTCCATGCGGCGATACGACTGGAGCCATCGGTTGCTGACACTGGCCGTGGAACCGGGCAGCGTTCCAGTCAACGACGGCCACTTTCGAATGGCCTGGCTCATTGCGCGGCGCATCGATCCAGCCAGCGCCCCGAGCGTTCTGAAGCTCACCCAGGCCCTGCTCGCGGCGGGCCCCGGAGGCCGGGGCCAGATCGTGGCCAGAGCCAGGGATCTCGAGGTGCTCGTGGGCAAGCTGCGCGATCGCGTTGCCACCTTCCAGTGGTCGCGCACCGATCAGCAGCAGTTGCTCAACATGCTGGTGTCGCTGGGAGTCGAAGGTGAGTTTCACGACTACATCGGTGCGGAACAGGCCGTCATGGCAATCGACGGCCTGTTGATCGACCTCGGAAGGTCCGGCCAGTACCGTGGCTGGCTCGATGGGCTCTACAAGCTGGTGCGCAACGACGAGGCCTACACGCCGGAACGGTTCATCAGCGCGTTGCGCGAGCTGCAGTCCGCTCTGGACCGGGCGGCGTCTTCCTGAACCCGCCGTTGACTGCGCCATCCTATTGGTCGGTAACAAGATACCGTGCGAGCACTCCAATCAAGTAGTGGCGCGCGATTTCACGGGAGAAACGCGGGAAATCGTGTACCGAATTCTCGTCGGCGGAATCGGAGATCGTCCGCACGACTGCGAATGGAATGGCGTATTCGTCACATACCTGCGCCACGGCCGCCCCCTCCATCTCGACGCAACAGACTTCGGGCAGGCGCCGGCGCAGATCCTGAACCTCAGCACCGCTGGCGAAGAATTTGTCGCCGCTGGCCACGAGCCCCTGCACCACCCGGGGGGCCGTAATCCTGAAGAATTCGCGCGCCTGCGGCTGTACCTGCGAGCTCAGATCTTGAGTCAGAAAGGCGTGCGCGGCGGCCACGAGCTGCTCGCACAGCACCGGCTCGGCAGCGAAGCGGGCCTTGCCCAGCAGCGGCACCTCGTAACGCGGATACAGGGGACTTGCGTCCATGTCATGTTGTACCAGCTCGGACGCGACGACAATGTCACCAATCGCAAGGCCCGGCCGCACGCCTCCCGCGACACCGCCAAACACCAGACGGGTAACCGGAAATGCGCTCAACAGCTGCGTAACGGTTGCTGCGGCCGCAACTTTACCCCACCGGGAGAATACGACGACGACCTCGGTACCGTGCAACGAGCCGGTATGGAATTGCCGGCGCCCAAACTCCTGGATCCTTACAGCGGCGAGAGCCTGCAGGACGCCGGCTATTTCCTCCGGCATTGCACTGACTATTGCGAGCATGAGACATCACGGGTGCGAAATACTGACAGTGCCACGAGGAGTGTCAGGGCAGCAAGGCCATACGCCACGGCAACTGTCACCGCCAGAGCGGGCCCGAGGCCTGCGTCCGCGCCAAACACGTGGTCGCTTGCCAGCGCAACTGCGGTGGGGCCTACGGCGCCCCCCACGGCCACGTTCAGAAAAAAACTGATGGACATGGCGAGACCCCGGGAGCGGTTTGGAACCACGTCGAGGATGGCGGAGAAACCGCAGGCCGTGACGATACCTGACAGCGCGAAATACGCTGGTATGGAGAACAACACGACGTTGACATAGGGGGCATTGACCGCGACGGCAACCGGCAGAATCAGCGCGCCGGCGAGCAGGCAGACAAGGAGTTTCCTCGACCAGCCGCCGCGTAGACCGGCACGGTCGGCCAGCCAGCCCCCTGCCAACACGCCGCCTCCGAATGCGGCCGTCAACAATATCCCCAGCTCGACTCCCACCTGCGCGCGGTCCATGTGGAATTCGCGAGTCAGCAGCGTTGGAGCCCAGGCACCAACCGCATTGTCCACCAGTGAGGCGATGGCGACGACAATGTAGATGGGGATGACCCGCGCCCATCCGGCGGTACGCCAATCGGTTGTATCCGCACCGGCCGCCACCGCCAGCGGCACTTCGGTGGCACGGCGGACCGGCTCGCGGATTGCCAGAATCGCCAGTGACCACAGAAGTCCCGGAGCGCCGATGACTAACAGAACCAGCCTCCAGGGCGCCTGTGTGGCGAGCGGCGTATTGGCCAAAGCCCCCAGCTGCACGAGGTGCAGAACCCCGCCTCCGATCAGGATGGAGGCACCGATACCCATGGCGATGCCGCTGAGAAAGCAGCCCACCGCCATCCCCCGCCGGGAGGGCGGAAAATAATCACTGATCAGTGAGATTGCAGCCGGCGACAGTACCGCCTCGCCGAGCCCCACCACGAGGCGGCCTGCAAACAGTTGGCCAAACGTTTGCGAGAATCCACAGGCCACCGTGCCGATGCTCCAGACCAGTACGCCGCCGAAGATCAGATTGCGCCGCGACGTACGATCAGCGAGGTAGCCCAGCGGCAACCCGGCAATGCCGTACACAACCGCGAAGGCCGTCCCGAGGAGCAGGCTGATCTGTGTATCGCTGATGCCGAGGTCGGCCCGGATCGGATCGACCAGCAGGCTCAGCACCTGACGGTCGGTGTACGACAGCACCGCCGTGGCAATCAGGATCGCTACGACGGTCCAGGCGTACCCGCGCCGCGGATAGTCATCCTGTTGTGACACTTAGAATTTGTAGCTCGCGTCCACCCCGATGGTGCGCGGCTGGCTGGTTGCGACGCGCTCGAAGATCGGGACGTTCGCCGACAATGCGCCGGTGTCGCTGAGCAGTGCGTGCTTGTTGGTAAGATTGTCCAGGAACAGGACCGCCGACCAGCGGTCGGTTTCAACGCCGAAGCGGGTGTCAAGCAGGTCGTAGGACGGCAGGGTGTTGCGCGTGAAAGTAATATCCTGGATGGAATCCACGTAACTGTTATTGACGCGGGCGATGAGGTTCAGGGCTCCGGCCAGCGGATAGCGGTATGTCAGACTCGTGTTGGCCGTGACCTTTGGAACGTCCAACAGGCGGTCCCCATCTCTCACCACCGGGTCGTCCCCAGCCTTCCCACCCGGCTGCAGCACCGTGACCGAGTTGGTCGCATGGGTATAACCGACGCTCTGGGAGAACACCAGGCCGGGCAGCAGCACGATGGCGGCCTCCAGCTCGGCGCCATAGACCTTGGCCTTACCGGCGTTGGTCGTGTACTTGAAGCCGCAGGGCGGCGCGACCTGCTGCTGAATGTTCGACCAGTCCTCGTAATACACATCGCCGTTGACCGAGACCCGGCCGTCGAGCATTTTCAGCTTTTCGCCCAGCTCGTAGCTCCAGATGCTGTCGGGACCGAACTGCTTCGGTGCCGGGGTACAGGGCGGTGGAATCGGGGAGTTCGGGCCGCCCGGCCGAAAGCCCTTCGCCACCGTTGCGTAGACAGTCAGGTTGTCGTTCGGAATGTATGCCAGGTTGACCTTGGGTGAGACGCCCGAATTCTGCGCAACACCGTACAAGGTGTCACTGGTCCCGTTCGCGGAAACACCGCTGACCGAAGTCGCAGAGTTGCTGTGGAAATTGTAATACCGCGCGCCCACTGTGGCTTTCAGGCTGTACGGAAGTTGATACGACGCTTCGCCGAACAGCGCATATTGATCCACGTCGAGCAGACGGTGGTTGTCCGCAAGGTTGTTCGTTCCGAACAGGGCCGTGAATCCATCGTAGAAGGAGTACACATGCGAGGTGGCGTGGAAGGTGCTGTAGTAGCCACCCACGAGCCACTGAAACGGACCCGCGCCCGTGGAGGCAACACGCAGTTCCTCACTGATCTGCCGCGTATAGTCGTCCTCGGAGATGGTTCCGGCTCCCAGGCCGCCATCAGCGGTGGAGAACGGAAACTGGTTCGGCGGCCCGAAGAAGTGGCCGATGTAGTCCTGCATGGCCTCGGAGATATCCTGGGTCTGGTTCTGCTGACGGGTCCAGCTCGAGGTGGCTGACACCACCTGGAAACCCTCGAAGTCATACTTGATGTTGAGGTCCTGCAGGTTGAACGTGTCCTTGAAGGGCTCGGCAACGTCGAAGGGCTGGTAGTGCACTTCGTTTCCCGGCGGCACATCGATGGTGTTGGGACCGCTCTGATTGATGCGTTGATACAGGGCACCGGCCGTAATGCTCAAGCCCTCGACGGGTTGCACGAGCAACGTAGCGCGGCCACCCTTGAGGTTCTCGGTGTTGGACTCGGTGACTCGCTTCACGAGCGGGGCGGCAGCCACATTGCCGCGCACCGAATCCACAAAGCCGCTCCCGATCTCGAGCGGGAATGGACTCACCACGTCCCGGTCTATCCACCCCTGCACGTGCTTGTTGGTGACCACCAGGCGCAGGGCAGCGACGTCCTGCCACAGCGGCAGGTTCAGCATCGCATTCTCGGTGTGATTGAAACCACCGCCATCGGTACCCGAACCGCTGCCCTGTACGTTGGCTGCGATCTGCTTGGGATCCGGCGCGTTGGTGACGAGCTTGATGGTGCCGCCCATGGAGCCGGCACCGTACAGCGTACCCTGCGGGCCTCGCAGTATCTCCACACGATTCAGATCGAAGAGACTCGGATCGATGACGACCTTGCCGTTCTGTGCCATGGCCGGCGGTGTCAGTGCGGTCTCGTCCAGGTAGAAGCCCACGGTCGGCGATTCACCACCGGTGGAGGTCAGGCCGCGTATCAGGAATTCGGTCTGACCGGGACCGGAGGTCTTGAAGGATACGCCGGGGACCTGTTGGGCCACTGACAGGAGGTTGGAAATACCCTGGGCCTGCAGGTCAGCGCCGCTGATGGCCGTGATGCTGATGGGTGTTTTCTGGACGGTGGACTCGCGCTTTTCGGCGGTCACGACCACCTCTTCGAGTGCGCCGGCAGCACCCGCCTCCGGGGCACCCTCCGCACTCCAGCAAACACCGTGCAGCGCCGCCGCGCCGGCCAATGCGGCGACCACCTTGAAGCTGCCGGCCGCGCGGCTGCATGTCGCGCGTCGAGCCGCGCGCTTGGCATTACTGCTCATTCTTGTCGCTCTCCTTGGCTCAGTTCGTACCTCATGATCTGACCATGACGGCCGGTCCGATCACGCTCCAGTATGTATACATCTTCCCTGGGGCCGCGCCGATAGTCCGTCACGGCCGTGATTGCCGCCAGATCCTCCGCATCGAGTTGCACCGCCCCGATCCGGGCATGCGCCTGTAGATGTGCAGTGTTGACGGCACCAACAATCGCCGCAGCGACCTGCGGACGATCGAGAATCGCACGTGTGGCGACCGTGGCAATGTCAGTTCCGTGCCTGGCCGCGGCCGTGGCGAGTACTTCGAGGAGTTGCTGGAACAGGTCCCATCCCCCGAAGTCATCGATGATCAGCTTGTACTTGATCAGCGAGCGGTTGGTCAGCCCGAACCGCGGCTCCGGTTTGCCGAGCCAGCGCTCGGACAGAAAGCCGCCGCACACGGTGCCGTAGCACAGCAGCGCGATGCCTTGCGCGCGGCAGAATTCCACCATCTTGATGTTTGGACGGTCGTCGATGAGTGAATACTGCAGCTGGTGAGCCACGATGGGCACGCCGGCAGAGACGATTTCATCGAGGTGGGGGGTGTCGAAATTAGTGAGGGCGAGGTGCGCAATCTTGCCGGCACGCCGCAGCCGGTCGAGCTCCAACGCGGTTTGCACGTAGCGCGGCACATTCAGATCCCACCAGTGGAACTGCACGAGGTCGAGGCACTCCAGGCCCAACCGCCGCAGCGACCTATCGATGCTGGTTTCGATGTAACGGCGGTCCACGGATGCGAGATCGGACAAGTCGGGCACGAACTTGGTATGAACCTGGACCTGCCGGGCGAGCGCCGGGTAAGCGCGGCGGAAATCGCCGATCAACTGCTCGACACCGACATAGATGTCGGCGCAATCGAAGCTGGTGATGCCGGCCTCGACAAAGCTGACCATGTCCTTGATGGCCTGCTCAGGGTCCACCGAGCCATGGTCGCCGGCGAGATGCCAGCCCCCCTTGATGAGCCGTGAGATCGAATACCCGCCAACGAGATCGTAGCGCGGGATCACGGCTTGCCGCGCTCCGGGAGCGCTACGGCGGTGGTGTCAGACCGCTTGAAATAGCGGCGGCCCGTGCGAGTGATCCGGAAGCGCGTCGGACAGTGAGGATCGGGGCAGGCAACTTCCGCATCCGAGGACATCCAGTCGTTGGGATCGGTCACCCGTTGCTTCGCGGGCAGCAGGGGCAGCAGCGCGGCCAGCGAATAGATGGAGAAACCCTGCCCGGGTGGCAGCTTCAACATCTCACCGTGAAGCTCGAAGTAGTCACCTGGCCGCGCGCCGCAATAGATGGCCTGGTCTGGCGGACCCACCACCTCGACACGCAAATCGTAGAGCTCGAAGCCCGCTTCTGTCGGTGGACCGCTGGCGGAGCCGCTCACGCGGCCCCATCCTGTTCCTGCCAGCACGACGGGTCAGTCATTACAAGATCAAACGCCCGGCCGATGTCGGATTCCAACGCTGCGCGGGCGGCATGACCATCACCACGGGCCAGGGCGTCGACAATCTCGACGTGAAAGTTGGTTCCGCGGCCCTCGCGTCCGTCGAACCGCTCCGATGCAACACGCAGGTAAGGGCCAAACTGCAGCCACAGGCTTTCGATGATGGGCAGCAGGACAGCCGAGCCGGAGCGGCGATAGATCGCGAAGTGGAAGGCGCGATTCTGTTCGGCGCTCGCTTCTGACACGTGCTCCGCATCAGTCTCGCTCTGCGCAACGATGAACTGTCGCAGCATCGCCAAGGTGGCCTCGTCCATGTTGGCGGCAGCCCGTGCGACCGCCAATCCTTCTATCGCGAACCGAGCCTCCATCAGGTCACGCAGCGACTCCCTGGAGAGCGCCGGCACGCGGACGCTCCTGTTGGGCATGGATTCAATGGCTCGCTCTGCAGCCAGACGATTGAGGGCCTCGCGTACAGGCATGGCGCTGGTGCCGAGCGCGCTCGCCAGGTCGGCAATCTTCAGCTTCTGCCCGGGCTCAAATCCCCCCCGCATTAATTGGTCGCGGAGGACGCCGTACACTCGATCCTGAACGGTTTCGCGCTCGATACGCGCCAGCCCGAGCTGCGAGCGGTCTGCCATGACTACTCCTTTAGATCTTTGATCACAGATTTATAATCAAAAATATGATCACCCACAAGGGGCGACCTCCTTGCCGAGTCCCCGTTTCGGTACGCTGCGGCTCTAAATCCCGCAAGCGAACATTACGCCCATCACCGGGCCCCGTTTACTCCCCGGACGGTAGGTGGCCTCGAAGTCACGTCGGCTCGTGCCCCCAAACCGGTTAACGTCATTCTGTGCATGGGCGACGCGCTTACGCATCTGCCCGAGCTCGATAGTGTCGAACATCTGCCCGCTGGCGTCGCGGTGTCTTTGCGCCAAGGCCACCGTTCGTGACGCGACTGTGTCTCGGGCGGCGGTTGGCAGGCCTCGGGTGGGCCCGGGCCGCTTGGCCCCATTAGTCAGCCCCCTCAAGAGTCAGCCCCTCAACTGGTGTGTCCACGGACGCAGGATCTTGCGGACCGGCGCGGCCGTTGTCGCGGCAACGGTGGGATCGATCAGCTTGCGCCGGCGCAGGTGTCGGATTGCCGCTTGCACTGCCGACTTCGACAGACCGGTCTTGGTGGCAATGGTCTGCAGACTGACCGGGACCGCATCGCGGCGGGTTTTCGCCGCATGCCGCAGCAAAAACAAATAGACGATGAACGTGGCGGGCCGGCGGTCATGACCGACCAGGTCGCGCATCAGGACATCGATAACGTAGCAATCGAGGCTGAAGCGTTCCATAGTACTGATTACTATAGCGGTTAATGCTACAGGGCGGGAGTGTAGCGCTGCACCGGACACATGCGGCGGCGCATAATGACCACGTGGTCTTGGAAAGGTGCTCCAGATGATTACCCAGCTCAAATTCGTTGGCATTCCGACCCGCGACCAGTCGCGCGCGCTGAAGTTTTATACCGAGTTGCTCGGCTTCGAAGTCTCCACCGACCAGCCCTTCAACGACCAGCAGCGCTGGATAGAGCTGCGCATCGCCAACTCTGCCACCCGCGTGGTGTTGTTTACGCCGGAGGGCCACGAGAGCCGCATAGGCACGTTCTTCAACGGATCGTTCGCCTGCGATGATGTGCAGGCGACCTATAGGCAGCTCAGTGCCCGAGGCGTGCAGTTCGTGAAACCTCCGGAGAAGCAACCCTGGGGAGAGTTCGCGATATTCAAGGACCCGGACGGCAATCAGTTCGTGATGTCATCGAACTGAAGGTGCCCGTGAGCGCTACGATGCGGACCAGATCTTCGTCCGGACCAGATTTTCGCGCGGTTCAGATCTTCGTGCTGATCACACCGGTGCGGACGCTCTCGACTCCGGCCGCGGAATACGAGGTCACCGCGAAATACCAGGTGCCGGCCGGCAGGTTGGTTACCGTGTAAGCGGTCAGCCCCGGGTTCGAAACCTTCACAGACTCCGTCAGCTTGTCAGGGGATGTGCCGTAGTACACGGTGTAGCCCGCCAGATTCGTCAGAGCCGAGCCATCGCTGTTCTCCGTCGGCGGCGTCCAGTCCAGAGTGGCGCTGCCGGTCGAAACGGGCTTCAGCGGCGGGACGAACGGGACTGGCGTAGGCGATCCCTTGTCGATGACGGCAACCGTCGTGGAGCCGGAGGGTGTCGTCGTGCTGGATGCAGGTGCCGTTTTATCGCCGGCCGAGCGATCGATCAGGCCGACGCTGGGTGATACCAACGCGCCCGTATCCGCAGCTGCGGCACCCGAAGCGCTGGATCCCGCGTCTGAGCCGCAGGCAGCCAGACCGAATGTTACGAGGGTGCACAGCACGGCGCCTATGTGCGAGCGCGCGGCAAAAACAGGATTTCTCATTGACCACTACCCCGGTTGCGTTACCACACTCGCCAGGGCAGCGATCCTTCACGCTAGCGGACGACTTCGAGGCCGCCAGCTGCGATCCGATAACGACAACCATCGTTGGGTTGCCGGTAACCCCGCTATCTCGAGCCTGTTAGAGCTGAGAGACCGGAGGCTTTGCGTCCCCGCCTTACGGCGGGTTTGCCCTTGCGTTGTGGGGCCAGTAAACCCGATCGAATCAATGGCTGCAATTGTCTGAGTGCGCCGACAGCTCAATGCTGCAACACTGAACAACAGGTTGGTTCACAGTTTCGTGATCGCAAGTTGAGCGGTAGCCGCAATGTGTGACAGGCGCGGCGCGGTTTCGGGCGAATGCGGCGCGCGGGTGGCTCAAAACTCTTTTGCGAGTTGCACAGACTGTGCGCCAGTTATCATTCTGCGGGACGGTAGTTGGGACGCGGGCTGCGGGTTTGCAAGAGTTGGTTCTCCGTTCGCCACGCGCACTTCGCGGCGCCGATCCCACGGCCCGCATACCGCAGCGCGCGGCGGGCGATGTGCAGCGCACGTTGTGGTCACAAAATCTTTTCGCGACTTGTTCATACTGTGCGGCATTGATCCGCTGGAGTGAGGGCGCGGAGGGTGAAAAACGTGATTTTCGACCTGGGCGGCGTGGTGATCGACTGGAACCCCGACCGGATCCTGACCAGCTATTACGCCGATCCCGAAATGCGCGCGGTCATGAAGACTGCGCTGTTCCTGCACCCTGACTGGCTGCAGCTGGATCGCGGGACGCTGCACGAAACCGCTCTGTTGGCGCGCGCTGCAGCCCGGACCGGCCGGCCGGCCGCTGAGCTGGAAGGCCTTTTCGCTGCCGTGCGCGAATCACTGCACACCAAGACCGAGACCGTGACCTTGCTGGAGAAGCTGTCTGGCCGGGGCGTGCCGCTTTACTGCCTGTCGAACATGTCCTCGGACATTTTCGGGTACCTACGCGAGCGGCATTCGTTTTGGGGGGTGTTTCGCGGGATCGTCATTTCGGGCGACATCCAGATGATGAAGCCCGAGCCCGAAATCTTTGAGTTTCTGCTCCGGCGCTACGGCCTCACGGCGACGCAGACGGTATTCGTTGATGACAGCCAGCCGAACGTCGAGGCTGCCCGCGGGTTGGGCATTCACCCGGTTTGGTTCAAGAGCGCTGAGCAATGCGAGCTGGAACTCGAGAAGCTACTTGCAAGCTGATGATTCATGAGGCCTTTTGAGTCCTCGTGGGGTGATTGTTTGAACAATCTGCGCGGCCGTTGGTCCACTGCACGATGGGAGATCGGAGCGCCTCGCGGCAGTCGCGTTACGCCGCACTTGTTGTAGTCGCCGCGCTTCATTTCGTTCTCGTGACACTACTGAGCGCCGGATCGAGAATTCGCCTCCTGTCACCCGCTGCGCAGAACGTCACTACGACAATGGTCTCGCTGCGCAGAGCACCTCAGCCGCCGGCTGCAGGCCCCGCACCCACACTTCACCTTGCTCCGCTGCCGCCCCTGGCACCACTCGTGCCTGCGCCACCCGCAATTACATACCCGTCAGCCGACATCACGCCACAGAGCATTGATTGGCGATCTGAAGCGCAGAAAACCGCCGCTGCGATCACGAACTCCAAGGGAGTACCGTTGGAAGCTGAGGACAGGCGCAAGACGTCTTCCTCGCGCGGACCCCGCCCGTGGTTTCCGCCAGCGGCGCATCACGCTGGCGAGGAATATAAAACCACTACGGGCGACAAAATCATTTGGGTCAGTGACAAATGCTATGTGAGGTCGTCCGCCCCAATGCTGGGAGTGCCTGATATCTTTGTGCGCGGAATGCTGTCTGCCACGTTCTGCCAGGGCTCCGGTCCGGCGCGCGGCGACCTTTTCGAAGCGCTACCGGCTTACAAGAAATATCACCCGGAGCCAGAGGCGGCGCCAGAACCGGCGCCAAAATCGGAGGCGCCAACGTCAGGGTCACCAACGCCAGGGTCGCCAACGGCGGCGTCAAAATAGCGGCTGTGCCGCTCGACCCCACCCTGATCCCGCTCGTCCCACGCCAATTGCGGCACCAAAGCCCTCAACCGATGCTGGCCTCAACCACACGGGAGGCCACATGGGCGCACAAACGATAATTCAGGGAAATCTAGGCGAGCGGCGATACGACCTCGACTGGGTGCGCATCGGCGCATTCATGCTGCTCATCTTCTACCACGTCGGCATGTACTACGTGACGTGGGACTGGCACGTGAAGAGCCCGCAGGCATCAACGACCATAGAGCCGCTGATGATGTTGACCCAACCATGGCGGCTGTCACTACTGTTTCTCGTATCGGGCGTGGCAACGGCCTATCTGCTGGAACGCCAAGGACCCCGGGGATTTCTCGGACAGCGCTCTGTGCGGCTGCTCGTACCGCTGCTCTTCGGCATGGCCGTGATCGTTCCACCGCAGTCGTATCTCGAGGTGGTCGAGAAGCTTTCGTACGCCGGCACCTATGCCGACTTCCTGAAACTGTACTTCACCGCCTATCACGGTTTTTGCCGTGGCTCAGACTGCTTGAAGCTGCCTACCTGGAATCACCTGTGGTTCGTTGCGTATCTGTGGATCTACACGGTGATTCTGTATGTAGCCATCCGCCTGATCCCCGCATCCGTAAAATGGATGCGGCGGGTCACCGAGAGCAAACTTGGTGGACTCGGCATAGTGATGTGGCCGGTGGCCTTCCTCGCGGCCGCGAGAATCACTCTGATGGCGGCCTATCCTCCCAATCACGCAGTGGTGGGCGATTGGTATAACCACGCCACGTACGGGATCACCTTCCTACTGGGATTTGTCCTCGCAGGTACACGCGCGCCCTGGGTGGCAATCGAACGCACACGTTGGATAGCACTGGGGTTGGCTGTTCTCGGGTGGGGATTTTTGTCCGCCTACTACGGGTACTTCAGCCTCGATGGGGGGCCGGTACCGTCTAATATGCTCAGGTTGTTCCAACGTGGTGTTTACGGGGCGGAGCAGTGGCTCGCGATAGTCGCAGTGCTTGGGTTCGCTCGCCGACACCTCGTCCACGACAACGCGGCTCGCCGATACCTCACAGCGGCGATTTTCCCCCTGTATATCCTGCATCAGAGCGTTATCGTCGTGGTCGCGCACTCGCTCAAACCAGCCCACCTGGACCCCGGGGTGGAAGGCGCCCTCCTCGTACTCGTCACGGCATCTGCATGCCTCCTCGGCTTTGAGGTGGTTCGCCGGGTGCGAATACTCCGCCCATTGTTTGGCCTTCCGGCTGGCGGTGGGGGCCATGGCGAGGCGGGATCGTCCGTGAACGTCGGTGCGGCTACCGCCGGTGCGGTTACTTCGGTCGGTGCGGCCATGGCCGGCGCGTCGTCCGCGGATTGGACCTCCCGAAGCGTCCGGCCGGTACCTTGCGACGTTCAGTGACGTACGATTGCCACTCAATCCCACTTCGCCTGAACCTGGAATGGCAACGACAACGGATCCGGTAGCGACGGCCCTCAGTCCAGCCAGCGACCACGCGTCTGCGTGGCGCTGGTTGCGGGCGAGTTGGCCACTGTACGTGCTTTTGACACTGTTGCTCGGCGCCTACCAAGGCTTGAACCACGTCATCGGCTTGCGTTCGACCCATTTTGCCCCGTGGAAGCCCTTCATCTGGGAGTTGAGCAGCGTGATTGTCCTCGCCGCCCTCATCCCATTCATAGCCGGTTTCGAGCGCCGGATCAGGGTCGATTCGCGCCCCCGGACGCGGGCGCTCCTGGCCCATATCGCGGGCGCCGTTGCGTTCTCGATCGTACATACAACTGGCATGGTGCTCATCAGGAAGCTCACCTACGCGCTAGCCGGCGACTCATACGACTTCGGTAACGTACCTGTTGAATGGTTTTACGAGCTGCAGAAGGATCTGATCACCTATTTCAGCGTCCTGCTGGTCGTGTTCGCCATTCGCGAGTTTCGCATCCGCCGCGCTGGTGAGCTGCGCGCACAGGAGTTGGCGGCGCAATTGAGTGAAGCACGCCTGCGTCACCTGACTGCCCAGATTGAACCCCACTTTCTCTTCAATGCGCTCAACGCGATCTCCAACCGCATGCATGAAGATGTCGATGCGGCGGACAGGATGATCAGCCAACTCGGTGACTTGCTACGTGCAGCGTATGAATCCGATGATAGTGTCTTGGTGCCGCTTGGGCGCGAACTGGGCTGGTTGCGCGGCTACGCGGCGATGATGGCCGAGCGCTTCCGGGGCCAGCTTGCCTTCGAGATCGACGTCGATGCGGGCATTGAGACGCTTCGAGTCCCACGCCTGCTCCTGCAGCCAATCGTAGAGAACGCAATCCGGCATGGCTTGCAGGACGGTCACGGCTGGTTGAGAGTCGAAGTTCGACGCCATGGCAACCAGCTGCACTACACTGTCAGTGATGACGGTGTCGGCCTACCCGGGAAGCCATTGGAGCGCGGAACGGGGCTTTCCAACATATCGCGGCGTCTCGAGCTGCTGTTTCCCAACCATCACGAGTTGGCGTTCGGTTCGCGCGAACCACGCGGAGCCGTCGTTTCCGTTGCTTTCCCGGTGTCCACATGAGCTACTCGGTTGTCATCGTCGATGACGAGCCGCCAGCGCGCGCGAAACTCGTACGGTTTATCGCGGAGTTGCCAGACTTCCGGGTTGTTGCCGAAGCGGGCACGGTCGAGGAAGCAATCGCGGCGCTAAGAAACACAACACCAGACGTTCTTTACCTGGACATCCAGCTGGGCAGTCACAGCGGTTTCGACGTAGTGGACGGACTGAAAGCAACGGCGGCGCCGCTTATCATATTCACAACCGCCTACTCTGAATATGCAGTGAAGGCTTTTGAGTTACAGGCCCTCGACTATCTTTTGAAGCCATTCGACCGCGACAGGTTTTTGCGGAGCATCGAGCGCACGCGCGCGGCGCTCGCGGAACCGGATCATAGTGACGTGGAGGAAAGGGTGCGCCGTCTGCTGGCGCAAATTCCGGGCCGACCCGCTGCTGCGAATCAGATCCTGGTGCGTGAGTCGGATCGCGCCTTCTTTCTGTCCGTCGAGGCAATTCAAAGAGTTTCCGCCGCGGGAAATTACGTGGAAGTGCATGCGAACGGGAAGGTACATCTGATCCGCGACACACTTAGCAGCTTCATAGCGCAACTCGACGCGAGCGAGTTCCTCCGCGTGCACCGCTCCCACGTAGTGCGTGTCAATTTCATAGCAGAGCTGCGGCCTATGTTCCATGGCGACTATGAGCTCGTGCTGCGCGATGGACAGACCCTGTCGCTGAGCCGCCGCTACAAGGCGCTCCTGCCAGCCGCAATCCGAGCTCGTCTGTAAAGGAGTTCCCGATCCGTCGCCGGACGCGGAGTCGCGACCGGCGATGACCGTAGCTGGTGCAAGTATCTCGCCGGAACGGCGAGGCTACCTGACGGAGCGGTTGTATGGGTCACCCGACCAGTCTTCCTGGCGTTCGGGCTCACCATCGAGGCTCAGCGCGCTCGGTTGGAGCGAGGTGAGCAATTCCGCAACCGACTTGCGGGCCAACACACCGGTGGCAATCGCCCAATCCCATACCGCGTTTCCGCGGGAATCGTGGGTTATCTTCCCTGACAGCTCGGACTCCTGTACCGGCTTCACTAAGTGCAACGAGTTACGACGATTTTTTGACATCGGAAGGTTTCCAAAATGACGCACCGAATCAAGTTGCAGGTTCGATGCCATCGACATATTCCCGCGGCCCAGCCTCAAGATTTGTGGGCAACGTCTCGTGCGGACGCTGACTGATGTGATGGGCTGCCGACTCAATGCCGCGCCGCTTCAGGCGCGGGCGGCGGCGTCATTCCGGTCGGCGGCAAACCTCTGCCGGTGAGGCAAGGCGTTGGATTGCCAGGTGTGCGGCGTGTCACGCTACTGCAGCTTCCTCGCAAGAAGCGGAAGGCCTCCCGGCCGGCGTCTCCGTACCGTCCGGCCGCCCCGGTCAAGGCTCAGATCTGCGCGCGAATCCCCAGATAGGCACCCAGGGTCGGCTGCATAAAACCCACCGGATTCTGGAAGTGCCGGTCAAAGAGATTCTCAATTCTCCCAAACACCGTGAAGTGCCGGTTGATGTCGAAGCTCGACGCAAGGTTCACGACCGTATAGCCCGGGGCCCGCAGCCGCGGGACCGAAAAGTCGCGATTACCATCGATCCAGGAGCTGACCGTGAGCACGGTGGCGTTGAGTGAGAATGCCCTGGTGGCTTGCCAGGCCGCATTCAGGCTGGCCTTATGTTTCGGGCGGCGCAGCAGCTCCTGGTCCGAACCATCGTCAATCGCCTGCGTGTAGGTGTAGTCCGCCCGAAGCGTAACCGCCTTGATCGGACTGTAAACAACGAAACTCTCGACGCCATCCGTGTGAGCGCGCCCGATGTTGGCGTAAGTAAGGTTGATGCCGTCCGCAGCCGGCGCGGCAACAATCAGATTACGGACGCGATTGTAGTAATACGTCGCGCCGGCTCGCAGTCTGTCGCCAACGAGAGCCTGTTCCACCCCGACATCGTAGCCGGTGCTGGTCTCAGGGCGCAGATCGGGATTGGCAATGAAGAAAAAGGCCGGGTAGCTCTGGAACAGCTCGCTCAGTGTGGGCGCCTTGAAGCCCGAACCCACGCTGGCCTTCAGCTTCGTACCAGTACCCGTAATCACATAAGCCGGCGCCACCCGATACGTAGCCTTGCCGCCGAAACGGTCGTTCCGGTCGTAACGCGCGTTGATGGCGGAATACACGCTACCGAGCAGCTGCGACTGCAATTCCGCGTAGCCCGAGTCGATCTGGTTACTCGCGGAAAGCGGCTCGGCGATCTCATCCCGCGCGTGCTCGGCGCCCAGCACGAGCGTGTGAGCCGGCGTGAATTTGAGCGCTCCCTGCCAATCGATCTTGGTGCGCTCGCCGGTAGCCAGACCTTCCTGCGGCGACTGCGGCTCCAGGGTGGAGCTCCGCTTGCGGGTATAGGCAACACCTAATGTCTGGTCGAGAAAGCCTGCGAACGAGACCAGGTGGGCGGTTGCGCGCCCGTAGTATTCGCTCGTGCTCGAGCGCGTCTGCTGCGCGGCCGGAAAACTGGGGAAAGTGCTGAAATCATCGCCGGTGACACGCAGATGTGTGTTCGTGTAGCGCGCCACTAACCCGACATCGAAATCCTCCAGGACGTCATACCCGAGCTTCGTTGCGGCAGTCAGATTGTCGTAGTAGTCGTCATTGCGGGTCCCGCCAGGCGCAAGGAGTTCCAGCGGCGTCACCGGTGTGGCGCCTGAATGGAAATGGTCCACGTTGGCGTTGTAATGAAGCTGCCCCGAGGAGCCCCGCACTCCCGCTGTCTGGTTGAACGTCTCGAATGAGCCGCCCTCGGCTGAGGCCTGGAATTGCGCCGGACCTTGCCCGCTCTTGGTGATGATATTGATGACACCGCCAATTGCGTCCGACCCGTAAAGACCACTTTGCGGCCCGCGGAGCACTTCCACTCTCTCGATGTCCTGCGTCAGGAACTGCGAGAAGTCAAACGAGGCGTTGGAACTGCTCGGATCGCTGACATCGATGCCGTCAACGAGTACCTTGGTGTGATTGCTGTTGGTTCCACGCATGAACACCACGGTCTGGCCACCGGGACCCCCGGTCCGGACGATGTTCAGGCCTGGAACATCCTTCAAAATGTCAGGTAGCGACCGCTCCTGCCGCGCAGCGATGTCTTCGGCGGTGATGACGGTGACGCTGCTGGCGACTTCCGACTCGGGTGTGGGCAGGCGCGTTGCCGACACGATGACTGATTCGACCGAGTCGGGCGAATCCGGTGAGGCCACTCCTTCCGCGGCAAACACTGCCATCGCGGAAGCAGCCAGCACCATTGTCAGGACAACCGTCCCAACTACGGAAAACACCCGGGATTTGCGCATACAGACAAGGCCTCCGCAATAACGACTCCGACAGGTCGTCACAGCGGATACCCGCAGCCCCCAGCACACCCCGGCTGGAAACAGGACGACGGCGCAAGGCAGGTCTCCTGGCTTACCGGGTCAGCGCTATCGCTCGCCTTCCCGAGGCTTCACCTCAGTGGCACTTCGAACGATTGCTCGCCGGCTACAGTTGCGGGGGCAGCCACGGGTTTGAACCGCGTTCCCTTTCAAATCCCCTTGCGGGGAACCTTGCGCGTCCTAAAGCGGCGGCGAGTATATCGAATTGACCCTCCACCGAGCCAGTGGCTATGATCCGGCGCCCCTCAACGGCACCGAACAGGGATTCCATGACAACCACCACTCTGCCCGAAACACGCGCCGCAGCCCTGCCGAAGGATCGGACCCTGATCGGAGCGCTGGCGCTGGTTTTCGGACTCGGATTTATTTTTCTGGTGGGTTTTGCGCCGATATCGGCGGTCCACAACGCGGCCCACGATACGCGCCACAGCGCCGCCTTCCCCTGTCACTGATCTCTCGTGGTACGAGAGACAGTTCTTGCCGCGCTCATCGCGGGGCTCATCGCCGCGCTCGTCTTCACGCTGGTACAGTCCATCTGGGTCACCCCGCTGATCCTTCAGGGCGAAACCTACGAGGACGCGGCCGAGGCAGCAGCCGACCATCATCAATCTGAAGGTCTCAACGCAGAGCATCACCACGACGCGGATGCATGGAAGCCACAGGACGGCTGGCAGCGGACGTTGTTCACGTTTGCCGCCAACCTGTTGATGGGTGTTGGCTACTCTTTCGTGTTACTCGCGCTGTACCTGCTGTGGCGTGAGCCCAAGAGCACGTTCGCGGGGGCGGTGTACGGACTGGCCGGGTTTGTCGTGTTTTTTGCCGCTCCCGGCTTGGGACTACCACCGGAACTGCCCGGCACGGCCGCTGCAGAGCTCACCTCCCGTCAACAATGGTGGGCAATGACCGCTGTGGCGACCGCAGCGGGACTGATTCTGCTGTGCTCCCAACAGCGCTGGTGGCTGCGAGTGCTCGCCTTGGGTGTCATCGTGGCGCCGCACCTGATTCCAGCACCGCACCCGGTTGTTGAATCGTCGCTTGCACCCGCCGAGTTACAGAGCCGATTTCGTCTCGCGACAACTCTCTGCAATGCCGTATTCTGGCTATCGCTGGGCCTGGCGTCCGGCGGTGCGTTCCGCAAGCTGGTCGCCGGGAGCGCCGCCCGCTCCCGAGCCTGATCCAGGGCTCGTCAGAGGCCCGGGGTGCTCCGCGCCAGTCGAGCCGCGCCTGCCGAACCGCGCCCCCTACTGCTGCCTACCTACTCGAGGGTGGCTTCGAAACCCGTCCGCAGAGCATCGCGATCGAGCTCGCGCCCGATAAACACCAACTGCGTGCGCCGGGCGCGCTCGCCCCAGGGCCCAAGCGCGCTGGTATCGACCACCATGTGCACTCCCTGGATGACGATCCGCTCGTTGGAACCGGCGAAATTCAGGAAACCCTTCATGCGGTAGAGCCGTGTGCCCTGAGTCTGCAGAACTTGCGAGAGCCACGCCTGGAAGCGCGGCGCGTTAACGGGACGGTTGGACTCCAGGCTGAACGAGCCCACCCGCTCGTCGTGTGAATGGCCGGGAGCGAAGTCCCGCTGCGCGATTGGACTCATCTCCTGGCCATTCGTAGTCAACAACTGCAGAGAGAATTCGCTCGGCAGATGCTCGGTAAACAACCAATAACGGCCCGCCGCGGCAATTCGAACGACAAAACGCGTTGCGCCGCTCGCCGCCAGCTGCAGGCGGCGGACGCGCAATCCGCAGGACAACGCGGCGCCGGAGGTCTCATGGTCGGCGGCCGCGGAGAAAAGTGTGAACACGCGTTCCGCGGCCCTGGCGGGATCCAACCCGTCGGAGCCCAGGGCCTCGCAGAGCATAACTTCAATGGACGGGTCAGGCCCCTCCTGCAGCACCAACGAGTAGTCGCCGGGGGCCAGCTCGAACGCACCCGCCCATTCAAACGGATACTCAGGCTCGAGAAACGTCGGCTTGTACTCGAGCGCCCGCGCGAGGTCGAATCCGCCAATTCCAAGCACGGCATCCATTGATACTGCGGCCCGCTCGCCCGGATCAGCGCGGACGATCCGCGCAAGGGCATTCATGCCGCGCACGCGCTGTTCGAGTGCGTCGAGATCTGCGCCGCTGACGAGGTCTGTCTTGTTCAGGACGATGACATCTGCGAAGGCAACCTGTGTCGTCGTTTCCTCGCTGTTGAGGATCTGCTGATCGAAGTGGCGTGCATCGACCATGGTGACGATGCCGTCGAGGGCAAACTTTCCGCGCATGGCGTCATCGACGAAGAATGTCTGCGCGACAGGCCCTGGGTTTGCGAGGCCCGTGGTCTCGAGCACGATCCGGTCGAACTTGTCGCGCCGGGTCATGAGATTGCCCAGGATTCGAATGAGATCTCCACGCACGGTGCAGCAGATGCACCCGTTGTTCATCTCGAAGATCTCTTCCTCCGCGTTGATCACCAGTTCCTGGTCGACGCCGATTTCGCCGAACTCGTTCTCGATGACGGCGATACGCTGACCGTGGCTTTCAGTCAGGATCCGGTTCAAAAGCGTCGTCTTACCCGAGCCGAGAAATCCAGTGAGTACCGTCACTGGAATACGTTCAACTTCACTCACTGCAGAGCCTCGATTCGCCCAAGAATTCGCACGGTCAGAGCATCGCCTTCAAGCGCACTCAGCGCAACACACTCGGCACCGAGTGCCGCAGCCAGCTGCCGGGCGCGTCCAAGGACAATAGGCCCCGGCTCGCAATCGATGACTACGGCGCCGGCGCATGCGTCCCTGAGCTCCGTACAAGCGGCGAGCGATTCCTCCCAGGGATCTGCGTTGGAAACGCTGACATTGGCGCGGCCATCAGTAAACACAACAAGCAGTGCCGGATTGCGTGTCCGAAGCATTCGGGCCGCCTCGATCAACGCACGCGCCAACGGCGTCCGCCCGCCGGTCGGTACGTCACCGAGTACCTGTTCGACACCCTCGATGGAGCTCGTAAACGGCATGACGAGATCCACGCCTTCACCGCGAAACACCATCAGCGCAACTTCGTCGCGATGTTGGTAGTTTGACTGGAGCAGGCCCAGCACTGCGCTCTTTGCCAGCTCCAGACGTCGCTGGGTAGCCATCGAAGCACTTGCGTCCACGAGAAACAGAACGTGGCTCCGCCCTGGGCCGCTGCGTCCGTGCTGCATCAGGTCTGTCGGCGACAGATTGACTCCTCCGTCTCCCACTCGCCGCCCCCGGGCGGCCGCCGCTGTTAGAGTCTCGTTGATCGCGAGCGTGCCCGTCTGGTCATAAGGTGTAGCGCGCGCAGCACGCCGAGACGCAACGGATCCAGTGCCTCGCCGGCCGGAGCTTTCGCGGTCGATCAAGTCGGTGACCAGGTTGATCACCGCCGCTGGTTCCGGCGGCGTTGCCGCGGGCCGTAGCAGGGGAGCCATGTGGGGTCGTTTAACGCCACGACTATCGCCGACCGCTGAAGCGGCGTCGGTGCCAGCGATGCTGACCAAGCCCGCAGCGGAACGTCGACCTCTGTGGCTACCAGCGCCGACCCCTGCGCCACCAACGCCGCCGCCACCAGCGCCGCCGCCGCCACCAGCGCCGGCGCCTTTGCCACCAACGCCGGCCCCTGCGCTACCAACGCCGCCCGCTGTGCCGCCAGCACCGGCCGCTGCGCCATCAGCGCCCGCGGCTCCGCCACCAGCGCCGGCTGCAGCTGCGGCACTGCCGCCCGGGCCATACCGCCCGGCCGGCGGCGAGCCTGCCCAGGTCTTGCGTGGCGAAGTGGATTGGGCCGGTCTGCGACGCATCCTGTGCGGGAGCGCGAATGCGGCCGCGCGCCGAACGTGGTCGGCACCGATCTCGTTGGCCTTCTCCCACGCCGCCAGGGCGCGAGCGGTTTTGATGATTGCAAGATCACCGCGAATGCCGTCCAACATTTGTTCGAAGCAGATGGCCGCCACCATCGACAGATGGGCACCTGTCACCGGCAATTGCAGCAGCCTGGCTCGGGCCTCTACGATCGCGCCACGCAGGGTATCTTCCGCTTGACGCGCCGTGGCAATCACAGACCCCGGATCGGCATCGAACTCGAGGCGCTTGCCAACGGCCGCCATCCGCTGCTCCTGGGTGTCGAGCCCCCGCACCTCCACTGACAACCCGAACCGATCGAGAAACTGCGGACGCAGGTCCCCCTCCTCCGGATTCATCGTGCCGACCAAAACGAACTTCGCGGCCTCGCCCGCTGACAGACCGTCGCGCTCCACGGTTACCCAACCACTGGCGGCAGCGTCCAGCAGTAAGTCAACCAGGTGATCGGGCAGCAGGTTGACTTCATCCACGTACAACACGCCGCCGTTGGCGCGGGCCAGAACCCCGGAGCGAAGCTGGGTATGCCCGTCGCGCAACGCTTTGGTCACGTCCAACGAACCAACAACCCGATCTTCGGTAGCACCCAGCGGCAATTCTATGAACGGCGCCGCCATCCCATCAGTCTTTGGAGGCAGCAGCGCCGCCAGGCCCCGCGCGATGGTGGTCTTCGCGGTGCCGCGCTCGCCCTTGATCAGTACACCCCCAATGGTGGGATCGACCGCAGACAGCAACAGCGCGAGTTTGAGCTCGTCCTGACCAACAACCGCGGAGAATGGATATTCAGCTCTCATGTGTACCCTTCTGCATGCTCCTCGATCGCCGCCTCACTCGTCAGCAACACCGAGCGCAGTGCCTCCAGGGTTGCCGCTTTTGCTGCCCACAGGTTGCGCTGCTCAGCCTCCAGCAACCGCTCGGCGATGGCGTTGAGCGCCCAGGGGTTCGAGCGCTCGAGGAACTCACGGGAAGCCCCCATCGCGTAATTCTCGGCGACGGCCTCAAACATCCAATCAGTCACAACGGCCGCGGTTGCGGCGAAACCGAACAGCGAGTCGACGGTAGCCGCCATTTCGAGTCCGCCACGATAACCGTGGCGTTGGATTCCCGCCAGCCACTTTGGGTTGACGACCCGCGAACGGAAAACACGCAGCACCTCGCCTTGCAAGGTTCGCAAACCGGGGCGAGTTGGCTCCGACGAGTCGCCCACGTACGCGCGTGGCCGCTCACCCGAGAGTGATCCGGCCGCCGCGAGCAACCCGCCTTGGTATTCAAAATGATCGCTTGAATCAAGCAAATCCTGTTCCCTGTTGTCACGGTTGTGAAGCACCAGCTCGATGCCCGCGAGTCGGCGCCGAAAGACTTCGGCCGCCTCGACACCATCTGCCTCGACGCCAGCTGCTGCTCCGACGCCAGTTGCGGCGACGGCGCCACCGGGTGCCGCCGGCCCTGGAGCCGTGCCCCGACCGTACGCCCAGCCCCCCCACGCAATCACAACTTCGGCGAGGTCCGTCGTGTCACGCCACGATCGATTGTCGATGGCATCCATTGCGCCGGTCCCATATGCGCCGGGCTTCGCGCTGAAAATCCGGTGGGACGCGGACCGGGAAGCTGTGGCCGATTCGACTCCGGCGCCGATCAATGCGGCCGTCTCGGCCAACCAATGTTTGCGCACGAAATTCTGCTCGATAGGCTCATCAAGCATGACGACACGCTGAACCGCTTCGTCAAACAGGTGCATCAGGGCGGGGAATGCGTCGCGGAAGAAGCCGCTGACGCGCAGAGTGATATCAATTCGCGGCCGCTTGAGCTCGGGCAGAGGAATGACTTCGATCCCACATGTTCGACGTGTCACTGGTTCCCATACCGGCCGCACGCCAAGCAGGGCAAGTGCCTGCGCGATGTCATCGCCGCCCGTACGCATGGTCGGCGTGCCCCACACGCTCAACGCGACCGATTCCGGCAAGCGCCCCACTTCGTCGAAGTACTGCCGAAGTGCCGCGTTGGCCAACGCGACGCCGGTCGTCCACGCAGCCGGCGTCGGCAGACCTCGCGGATCCACGGTGTAGAAGTTTCGCCCCGTAGGCAGTACGTGCGCCATGCCTCGGCTCGGGGCCCCGGACGGTCCAGCTGGCACATAGCGGCCCTCAAGCGCAGCGAGAAGGTTGCGCGTCTCGTCAGTTGTTCGCGCTAAGTTGGGGGCCAGCACCTCGCACGCAAATCGCATTGTGGTGCGCAAGTCCTCCAGTTCATTCCCCGCGCCGAACCGTCCCTCAATGACCGCGTCAACGCCGTCACTGGAAAACCCACGCTCGGCCAGTTCCTCCACCAGCCGCCTCGCAGTGCGCTCAATCGCCCTGCGCACCTGTCCAACCGTGACAACCTCACCTGGCACGAAACACAGCGCCCGTGCCAAAGGAAACGGCCAAACACCCAGGCGATCCTGAAGCGTGGTGGGAGAAATTCCACACGCACGCATCACGGCTTCCACCAATGAGGGCACACCCCCATTCGGGCTGTAGAGCACGGCGAACATGAGGTCAATGAGCGTTGGCCCCGATGGCGCCACACCAAACACGTGCAATCCATCCCGAATCTGGGCGCGCCCGAGATCACACAAGTACGCATCGAGGTCTTCCAGCAAGTGCGCGAATCCGCGCCCCGACAGACTCTCCAGAGCGCGAGGCACACCCTGCTCAGTGATGCGATCATCCCACGAATGCACATGATCGCCGTGACGCTCCCGGCGAATCTGCTTCAGATCGTCTTCGAGCCGCTCGGTGCGTACCAGCTCCCAGATCTGAGCGCGCAAGACCGTCAGCTTGCCTGGATCCAAACTCTCAGCCCGATAATATTCCTCGACCAGCCGAGTCAGCGCCGCCAAGGGACCATACATCTGCGCCTGCGTCAGTGGTGGAACCAGGTGGTCAACGATCACCGCGTGCGAGCGCCGCTTTGCTTGCGCGCCCTCGCCCGGGTTGTTGACGACGAAGGGATAGAAAAGCGGTAGATCGCCCAACAATGCATCGGGAGCGCACTCCGCCGACATCGCCAGGCTCTTACCCGGCAACCATTCGAGCGTGCCATGAGTGCCGAATTGAATCACGGCAGCCGCGCGCCACCCATCCGCCAACCAAAGATAGAAGGCGGCGTAGTGATGACATGGCGGCAGGTCCGGTGAGTGATACATCGTCTCCTGGTCGAACCCGAAGCCGCGCGGTGGCTGAACTGCGACGACGACCTTTCCAAACGCGACAGCACTGAACAGATAGTCGCCGTGGTCGGAATTGGGCTCATGCAACGCAAGCAACGGACTGCGCTCAGACCGCTTGCCGGCCCGCCAGAACGGCGGTGCCAGGGTCGCGCCGGCGGCGGACGGCTCTCCCCATGCCGCGCGCACAGATTGCTTGAAAGCGGCGGATTGCCCCTGGAACCAGGCCACATAGGCAGTGCGTGGCAATCGCCAGGCACTCGCAGGATCGACAGGGAACCTCTCGTCGTAACAACCGCGCGCCAACAGCAATCCCATCAACTCATCGGCAGACCCAGGCAGCGCACCCACGTCATAGCCACACCCGCGCATGTCGGAAAGCAAGCGCAGTAACGATGCCGGCGTGTCCAGGCCCACCGCGCCGCCAATCTTCTGTGCCTTACCGCCGGAGTTGCTCAACACAATTGCCACGCGCTTGTCACGGTTGGGCGTGATTCGCAGCATGGCAAAGCGCCTCGCGATATCGGCAACCCGGCCGATGCGCTCGCTGTCCGGCACGTAGCGATGCTCCTCCTTGAATGAGATCGGCACCGTGATCACACGGCCATCACATTCCGGAAGTGCGATATTCATTGCAGCTTCTGCCGGTCCGAGGCCCCGGCCCGACTCACTCCAGGCGGCACGTGTACTTGCACAGCAGATGGCCTGAATGATCGGCGCACCCACCTTCTCGAGTGCGGTGAGCTGCGCGTCGCGCGGCGGCCGCTCCAGCGAAGTCAGGGTGAACATCGGATAGCTGACGGTATTGACGATCACCGCCGGCGGCTCGAGCAACCCCAAGGCTGCCGGCGCACCCGACTGATCCCGCTCGCGCAACGAGCTCGTAAACACGCCAACTGCTGCAAACCCGCGAAACTCCAGCGCACGCACCAATTGGTCAACGAACTGCAGGTTCCCACTCAACACGTGGGCGCGGTAGAACAGCACGATCGCGGCCGGCTTGCCGGGTGCGCGATAGTCGTCCCATTCCGCGGCAGATGTCACGAGCAGGTCAGGATGATACAGGCCGTGGGCCGGCATCTCCTGCGGCGCTGTAAACTGCGCGGCAATCCCCAGGAGCTCACAGGCGACGCGCCGCACTCCCTGCAGAACATTCCCCACGCCACCAGCCATGAAATAGGCAGTCAATCCCCTGGCGAGCTCATCTGAGACGCTGGCGGTCCGGGGCAGCTCAGCAGCGCCAGCCCCAACACCTGGCGCGATTGCGGGCAAGCCACCCACGCCCGTGCCGCTGTCAACGCCGCTGATCACAATGACATGCCAGCCATCCCTGTCAGCTTCGGAAACCAACTCGATGAGACCGGGTACCGCAGCGGCCACGCCGTGCACCCGCACTATTGCGGCTAACTTCGCGGCCGGCCCGCCGGCGACGAGCTGCGACAGCGCGCCCGGCCTGGTAAGACCATTGAGCGAATAACCCGCAACAGTCGGAAATCCCGCAGGCAACTCGTCCATCGCACGCCACAACGCGAGCAGATCCGTATCGGCGTGTGAAAGCAAAACGATTCCAGTGCGAGTAGCAGCCGTGGCTGCCTGGGACCCAGTTGAGCCCATCGCCCGCAATTCCGTCCCCAACGGCGGGAACGCACCAGCTTCCAGCACCCGCTCTGCGTACTCGACGATCAACCGCCGCCCACCATCGTCGTCCACGGGGCCAAACCACTGCAGTGTCTCCCCGAACCCAAGCCCCACTGCAGGTTGTGCCGAGAGCTCTCCCTTACGCGAAACCCTTTGCAGCACAATCCGTGAGGCCTGATTACTCGCATCACGCGCGGCAAGCCAAGCGGCCCACGACGGGTCCTCGACCGTACCAGCCGCTACCAGAAGTCGAATACGCGTGGGAGGTGAACTCACCAGGATTCCTTGTCCATCGCCATACTATACGTGCGTCCGTCGGCGCAGCCATTGACAACCCGCGGCCGCGACGGTGTACTGCGCGACGAGATTGATGGTCTCTCGTAAGAGAGCGAAGAGGGAATGTGGTACCGACCGCGAGTCTCGCGACTTCCGGAACGAAGCCACGGCTGCCCCCGCAACTGTAAGCGGCGAGCGCCTGCCCAATGCCACTGAGGTTCGTCCCATGGACGTCTCGGGAAGGCGGCAAGGCGCAGCGACCCGCAAGCCAGGAAACCTGCCATCTTTTTTTTCGCGTGCCGGGCGGGGTGCCTCGGCTGGAGGAGCAACGCGGTTGACCACAAATTCGGTTGGCTGTCAGACCACGGTGTTGGTCTGCATCACCTGTCGAGCACCCTCTGATCCGAGCGACTCGCCGCGTAAGGGCATGGCACTCGCGAATGCCACAGCCCGCGCGCTGGGCAATGCAGTCGACGTGAACCTGCTACGCGTCCGCTGCCTGGGTAACTGCAATCGCGGTCTCAGCGCCGCGATTCGGCGAGAAAACGCGTGGACGTACGTCTTCGGTGACCTGGACGCTGAGCGCGACGGCCCTACCCTAATCACGGGCGCACGGTTGTTCGCCGAATCAAGCGATGGCCTGATGCCATGGCGTGGTCGCCCGGATCCATTGAAGCGTGGACTGATTGCGCGCATGCCCCCTCTCAGCTTTGTGGGTGAGCCCGCAGACCCCGCGGACCCCGAGACCCACGCGGTCGGCGCGCGCGCCGATACCCAATGAATGCCAGTGTCCGTGGGGCGTGCCCAAGCCTTGCTGCGCCAATGCAAACCGGAGACGGTTTGTTGGTGCGCCTCATCCCTCACGAACCCATTGATATCTCGAAACTCTGCATCCTGTGTACAGCTGCCGAGGAACACGGCAATGGCATCGTTGAGATAACACAGCGCGGCAGCCTGCAAATACGGGGCCTGCACGAAGCCTCCGTACCAGCCTTTGTGCGCATCGTTGCCTCACTCCAAATCGGCGCAACAGAAGGTCCGCCGCTCGTCACATCCCCATTGCTCGGCCTGGATCCGGATGAGCCATTCGACTGCACTGCACTCGTATCGTTGGTACGCAGCATGCTCCGGCAGTTAGGGGCGGCCCTGGAAACACTGGGCCCCAAGGTCACCGTACTCATCGACGGCGGCGGTCAACTGAATCTGGATGCAGTCAGCGCAGATATCCGCCTGGCCGCCACGTCCGACTCGTTGCTCCAACTGTCCATAGCCGGCAACGCACGAACTGCGGCGCACCTCGGGTATGTCCCCACCGACCCCGGCCGGGCAACCGCGAGCGTCGAAGGCTTGCTACGGCACATAGCGAACCGAGGCCCAGCTACTCGCGCGACAGATCTCAAAGGCGATCAGGAGATCGCGAAGCTGCGTAGCAGGCTCGGCAACGGCCTGATCGGCGGACCGGCGCCGAAATCCAGGTCCTGCGCGGAAACGGTCGGAGTGCATCGGCTCATCAGCGGCAAGGTGGCGCGAGGATTCGCGCTCCCGTTCGGCCACACGACGGCGAGCGCCCTGGGGCGCTTCGCACGGGCAGCCGCCGACAACGGCGCGCTTTCCATCCGACCGGCCCCAGGCCGCTCTCTCCTGGCTATGGGCTTATCGCAGACCGCAGCGGACAGACTCTGTGAGACAGCTATCGCAGAAGACTTCGTGGTGGATGCTGACGATCCGCGCCGAAATGTCGTCGCGTGCGCGGGTGCTCCCGCCTGCGCCTCTGCCGAACTACCAACACGCAAGCTCGCCCCGGAGGTTGCGCGCGCCATCCGGAAATGGGCTGGCACCTCGAGCATCGTGCACCTGTCCGGATGCAGCAAAGGTTGCGCACATCCCGGCCCCGCAGCGCTTACCCTGACCGGCCCGAACCGCCTCATTGTGAATGGCCGTGCCAACGACACACCCCACGGCACGATTTCATCTGCCGGCGTGATCGCCGACATCGAACGGCTGTGCAGCGAG